>P_1C_Liq_1_UnCtyDRAFT_1000388_pt1 | contig 10273 bp, 9 predicted proteins | sample Pon1CUnioCityCA_2_FD_10230 | JGI IMG/M metagenome (IMG submission 10230) | reverse complement strand
CCGCTATGGACCTTACGTAAAGCACGGGAAAAAATTTATATCTTTAGCTAAAGGAGAAGATCCATTAGATGTGAGTTTTGAAAGAGCCGTTGAGGTAATAGAACAAAAAAAGGAAGCGGAAAAACCAATTTATCATTATAAGGGTGAAGGTGTTCAGAAAGGAGTAGGCAGATTTGGACCATTTTTAAAATGGAATGATATGTTCATCAACGTCAATAAAAAGTATGATTTTGATAATTTATCTGATAGTGATATTGAGGAATTGATAGAAGATAAGCTAAAAAAAGAAAGAGAAAAATTAATTCATCACTGGGAAGATGAAGGTATAAAAGTAGAGAAAACTCGCTGGGGAAGAAGTAAAATCACTCAGGGCAAGAAAAAGGTAGAAATGCCTAAAACTTTTGATGCAAAGTCATTAACTTTAGCAGGAGCAAAAGAAATATTAGATAAGAATACGAAGAAGAAGTCAGCTAAAAAAACAACAAAATCAAATACTAAGAAGAAATCTACCAAGAAAACTACTAAAAAATCTACTAAAAAGAAGAAGTAAATTATGATAGAGTTTCTTCAGCCGGCTGATAAAGAAGTAATAGAGCTTTCTGATGGTTTAAATGAAAACCAAATCGGCAGGAATATCACTCAATTATCTGATGATGAAACATCGATTCGTGAAGGTTCAGTAGTAATTCTATTTGTTCCTGAATACAGAGGCAGTTGTGAAGATGAATCATATGATGCTGATCAGATTAGATCTATAAGAAAGTCGTTTTATGAATTATACTTAGGAAATTGGAATTATGATCTTGTAGATATTGGAAATTTAAATCCGGGCAAAAATTTATCCGATACTTATTATGCTTTTAAGACCGTTTTAGAAGAAATATTATCACAGAAAGCTATACCGCTAATCATAGGTGGCAGTCAAGACTTAACGTATTATCAGTATAGAGCCTTTGATCAAATAGAAACTATGGTCAATATGGTATCTGTAGACTTTAGATTTGATTTAGGTGATAGTAAAGAGGACTTGCATAATCATAACTATTTAAGCCATTGTATAGTAAACAAGCCTTATAATCTATTTAATCATTCAACTTTAGGCTATCAAACTTATTATAATGATCAAGATGAGATAGGTTTGTTAGATCGATTGTTTTTTGAAACCTATCGTTTAGGTGAGTTAGTAGATGATTTACGAAATGTAGAGCCTGTAATGCGAGATGCAACATTAGCATCAGTTGATTGCAATAGTATAAGATCGTTATCGTTAAATAATCAAGTAAATATGCCTAACGGTTTCAACGAACGTGAAATATGTCAGATATTAAGATATACAGGATTAGGCGAAAAGATAAATAGTTTAGGTATATTTGAAATTAATAAACAGAACAATCCTTTGTTTAATCAATTAGTAGCACAAATGATGTGGTATTTCATAGAAGGATATAATTTAAGAATGGAAGAGAAAATAGATATCAATAATCCTGATTTCACCAGATTTACAGTACCTGTTGATCAAGATAATTTAATATTTTATAAGAGTGAATTGTCAAATAGATGGTGGGTAGAAATACCCTATTCAAATAATCAAAACAATAAGCTCAAGCAAAACACGTTGTTAGCATGTAGCAAAGACGATTATTTAGATGCTTGTGATCAGAATTTACCGGAAAGATGGTACAGAGCCAAGCAAAAAAATTTAATATAGAATTAAAATAATAGGGAATTTTTTGTTGTAGTTAACAAATTAATTGTTTTTTTGTGATAAATAAATTAGGTTTACAGCCTGAAAATTTTGAAATATGATTAGAAATTTTGTACTCGTTTTATTAGTTACCTTTTTAGTAATGAGTTGTGGTAACAATAAACAAGGTCAACTTGTAGGAGCAAAAGGGAAAGATTGGTTTCCGGAGAGACCTTATGGAATGGTGTTAGTTGACGGTGGTGCTTTTATTATGGGTAATTCAGATTATGATATTGCCGGGCTAAAAAATGCTCCTCCTAAGACAGTTACCGTTACTTCATTTTATATGGATGAAACTGAAATCACCAATTCTGAATACCGGCAGTTTGTAGAAGAAGTCAGAGATTCCGTTGTAAGACAAAAATTAGCAGAAGCGGCAGAGCTTGCCGGAGGTGATGGTGGAGAAGGTGAAAATGGTAGATCAATACAAGACTTTGCTTTCCAAGATGCTCAGCAAGGTGATAATACTGGAGATGATGATGAAAATCAGACTCCATTTCAACAATATTCCAAGCTTTATGATCCATTGCAGAGAAAATTGAATAAAGATGTTGACATAATATGGGAACCTTCAGAATTTCCAGATGAAGATTATGTTATGGTAATGGATGAATTCTATTTACCTAAAGAACAATCTTATAATGGAGAAAGAATGCTTGATGTTACAAAATTTGTTTACAATTATAAAACAATGGATATCGAAGCGGCTGCCAGAGATAAAGGCAACAGAGATGAATACATTGAAGAAAGTAACGTGGCCGTTTATCCAGATACAACAGTATGGATAAGAGACTTTAATTATTCTTACAATGAACCTATGCATAATGATTATTTCTCACATTCTGCTTATGATAATTATCCGGTAGTGGGTGTAAATTGGAAACAAGCTAAGGCATTTTGTAATTGGAGAACTAAATTGTTAAATGATTTTAAAAGACAGAAAAAAGAAGAGACAGTTAATAATTTCCGCCTTCCTACTGAAGCTGAATGGGAATATGCAGCACGTGGCGGAATAGAATCTGCAACATATCCTTGGGGCGGTCCATACACAAAAGATGATAGAGCATGTTTTCTAGCTAACTTTAAACCTTTAAGAGGTGACTATGCAGCTGATAATGCACTCTACACAGTAGAAGCCGATTCTTATAAGCCTAACGGATTTGGTCTGTATAATATGTCAGGTAATGTCTCGGAATGGGTAGATACATCTTATAACCCTTCATCTTATGAATATATGTCAAGTATGAATCCAAACGTTAATAACTCAGATAATTTAAGGAAAGTTATAAGAGGTGGTTCTTGGAAAGATGTAAGTTATTTTCTTAGAGTAAGTACTAGAGATTATGAATATGCGGATTCTGCAAGAAGTTACATTGGCTTCAGAACTGTTCAAAATTACTTAGGAAACTCATCTCAAAACACATTTAGAAACTAAAAATTAATTTAAAATATAATTATAATCAAATAAACATTCAATTATGGCACAATCAAAGACAAGAAAAAAAGTTATGAATGCAGTCTACGGAATCGGAGCATCTGTAGTAATAATAGGAGCACTGTTTAAAATACTTCACTGGGGTGGTGGAAATGCAATGCTTATGATTGGTTTAATAACTGAAGCTCTTGTGTTTTTTGTTTCAGCTTTTGAACCGGTAGATACTGAATTAGACTGGTCAAAAGTTTATCCTGAACTTGCAGGTCAGGAAAGTGATAATAATGGAGACGCCCAAAAAGATGAAGAAGGAATGCTTTCTCAAAAATTAGATGATATGCTTAGAGAAGCTAAGATAGATTCAAATCTAATGGAAAGCTTAGGCGAAAGTATTCGCAGCTTTGAAGGTGCTGCAAAAAATATGTCACCTACAGCAGATGCAATGGATTCACAGAAAAAATACAGTGAAGAAATGAGTTTAGCAGCATCTCAAATGGAATCTCTAAATAATTTATATAAAGTTCAGGTTGAAAATGCAAGTAAACAAGCTGAAGTTAACGAAGCTGTGGCCGAAAACGCAGATAAATTAAAAAATCAAATGGAATCGTTAACTCAAAACCTATCATCTCTTAATGGGGTTTATGGCAATATGTTGAGCGCCATGTCTTCAAAATAAATAATAATTTAACTTTAAAAAAATTTATATATGGCAGGAGGAAAATTAACCCCAAGGCAGAAAATGATTAATCTAATGTATTTGGTATTCATAGCTATGTTAGCCCTGAATATGTCAAAAGAAGTTTTAACTGCTTTCGGTAATATCAATGAAGATTTAGTCGAAGCAAACCAATCACTCAGTAATAAAAGTGAAGCTGCTTTAAATGGTTTAGAACAAAAGGCAGAAGATTCACCTGAGCAATTTGAAGATGTTTACGCTCGTGCACAGCTCGTTGACCAATATACTTCAGCTTATTATAGTTACTTAAGTAATATCAAAAATGATTTAGAAGGAAGTGTGGACGATCCTAAAAATTATGAAACGATGGATAAGGGAACTTATCTTGAAGAAAACATGATCGCTGGTGGAAAACTAACTGATTATGGGCAAAAGTTCATGGATAAAATGCAACAGTATAGAACCAGTATGCTAAGCATTTTAGATAGTATTGATGGAACAAAAAAATATGAAGAAACGCTTAAGGAAAAGTTTAGCGGTGAACCTATTGAAGATAATGAAGGTATTAAGAAAAGCTATATCGAATATCACTTTATTGGTTTTCCATTAATATCATCTATCACTAAAATTACGACGATGCAAAATCGGGTAAAAAGGATAGAAAATGAGCTTTTCTCACAAATGTTAGCTGGTCAATTGACTCAGGTAGCTTCAATGACAAATTATGAAACCCTACTTCAAACAACGAAAGGAGCCTACTATCAAGGAGAAAAGTTTGATGGTTCTATTGTTTTAGGTAGAACCGATAATGAAACAGTGCCACAAGATGTTGATTTAGAAATTGATGGCAGAAAATTAGTAAAGGGAACGGACTATGAAATCAAAAAGGGACAGGTTCAACTAAATGTAACAGCTGGAAATGCCGGTGACCATAAAATTGAAGGTAAACTTACATTTATGCAAGATGGTCAACCTATTGATGTTGATGTTGACCAATCTTTTCAAGTTATCCCTAAACCCAATCAAGCTATTGTTTCAGCTGATAAGATGAATGTGGTTTATAGAGGAATAGACAATCCAATGACAGTTTCTATGCCAGGAGTTCCAAAAAATAAAATTTCCGCAAATGTTACCGGGAATCATAATTGGAGAAGGGTTGAAGGTACACAGTATATGTTGACACCAGGAAACGGGACTGAAGTTGAAATAAATGTTACTGGTGAAATAGATGGTAAAAAATACCCATCAAAAGCTAAATTTAGAATCAAAAGTTTACCTAGACCAACGCCAACTGTTAGAGGACAAGTTCAACAAGGAGGTGCTATAAAACTACCACGACAAGCTTTAAAAGTTTCAAAGATTGGCGCTAAATTCGAAAACTTTGATTTTGATTTAGAACCTGTTGTTAAACGTTTTACCATGAAAATACCTGGTCAACCATCAGTAGTTGTTAATGGTGATATGCTTGATGCTAAAGCAAAAAATGTTTTAGATTTGGCTAGTAATGGTGACATTATACAAGTATTTGATGTTAAAGCCGATGTCCCTGGAGTTAATGTTAAAAACATGCCAGCACTTTTAATACAAATAACAAATTAATGAATTATGAAGTTTAAAATTTTCTCTATATTTACTTTGCTTTTGATTACAATGTTATCATCAAATGCTCAAGTAAATAATATACTTAATGCTGAAACACCTGATGAAGTTGGGGAATTAACTGAAGACCAAAAAAAATATAATGATGACAAACCATTACCTTATGGGTATGTTGGAGATAGAGATGTATTATGGTCAAAAGTTGTATGGGAAACAATAGACCTTAATCAGAAAGTAAACTTTCCATTATTGTTCCCTACCGAGAATAGAAAATTTGGTAAAAACAGAAGGTCCTTATTTCAGGTTTTACTTGATGGCATAGAAGAAGGCACAAAAAGTAACCCGGACGAAACAGCTATTACGGAAGTTTATGCGACAAGTTATTTTAATCAAAAGAGAAACTATGAGCAGATTTTAGACGGATTAAAAGCCATTTTTTTACCTGATGTAGCCTTAGAAATCTTAGGTCAATACGGGATAACTGGTACTGAAGCAGTTCAAAAGTTCACCAGTAGAGCAATAGCTGGAAATTTAGATGACTATCCTAATTTATATTCTCCTGAGTTAGTATCAAAAATGGAACCCTATGTCGTTCCAACTGAGATAACAGGGAATGATATTCAACAATATCTTATAAAAGGGATTTGGTATTTTGATAAGCGTCAAGGAGAAATGAAATATAGAATGTTAGGAATAGCTCCTGCTGGTTATGATATCCAAACAAGGAATCCATCTTACACTGGTGATCCGGCTGTTATACCTTTCTTTTGGGTATGGTTTCCGGATGCGAGAAATGCACTTTACAAAGCCAGTGTACTAAATAAAGATAATAGTGCTAAGCCTTTAAATTTTGATCAATTACTTACTGCTAGAAGGTTTGATGCTAAAATTTATAAAACTGAAAATGTATATGAAGATCGGGAAATTGACGATTATATACAGGAAAATGCAATGATGCAATTGTTAGAATCTAACCGCATTAAAGAAGAGATTAGAAATTTTGAATTAGATATGTGGAATTATTAATTGTAAAACTGTTTAAAGCTTTTAAATCCTAATTATTTATAATTAGGATTTTTTTTATGTTAGATTATTTAGTTGTAGGTAGCGGTATCGGATCTTTTTGTTTATGTAAAAGATTAGCAGATGAAAATAAAAGTTTTTCTGTAGTTTCAGATTTTCGTAATAGTGCTACACAGGTAGCAGGTGGAATCATAAATCCTATTATCCTTAAAAGATTTAAGCCTTTTTGGAAAGCAATGGCTTTTTATAATGAGGCGATTCGGTTTTATGATGATTTGCAAATACAACTTGATGATAACATCTTATCTAAGAAAGATATTATAAGAGTATTTTCAACTATTGAAGAACAAAATAACTGGTATGCAGCATTAGACAAGCCTGTGTTGAATGAATTCTTAGAGACAAAGTTATTAGATCAGGATGATCAATTGAAATCTAAATTCAAATTAGGTCAGATGCACAATGCTTTTTTAGTTGACGCTAAAAAAATTCTAACTTATTTTCACAATCAATTTCTTAAAAATCAAACCTATTATCATTCGAGATTTGACTACTCTAAATTAATATTTCATACTGATTTTATTGTTTACGATGAGCTACAGATCAAAAAGATCATTTTTACTGAAGGCTTTCAAGCCATGTTTAACCCTTTTTTTAACTATTTACCTATCTATGGGAATAGAGGTGATTATTTAGTGTTTAAATCATCTAATTTAAGGTTAGATAAACTAATAAAGGGTAGAAACTTTTTAATACCATTAGGTAATGGTTTTTTTAAATTTGGAGCTACTTTTGATAGAAATAATCTTACTAATGTAACACCAGTTGATTATCAATACTCATTGATCAGATCTCTACAAAGTTTAATCAAATCAGATTTTGAGGTAGTAAGATTTGAATCAGGAATTCGTCCAAACATTAAAGACAGAAGACCTATCCTAGGACAGCATCCTGTTCATAAAGGTCTTTATATAATGAATGGTTTTGGTAGTAGAGGAATATTTATGTCACCGTTATTATCAAAATGGCTTTACCATTATCTTGAAGATGATAAAAACCTNCCACATGAAGTGAATATTAAACGTTTTCAGTCTTATTTTTAGCTGCTTTTGCTTTATCGTAGTTTAGAAACATATTTATCCATATATTTCTTGAGAGTCTCATAATAACGGGCATCAATAAAACTAAAGATACTATGATTGCAATAAATGAACCTACCTTTGAAAATCCTATAAAAAAGTAGCTAATAATAAAAGTAGCTACAGCTAATGCAACACCTAATGCATAACTAACGTACATAGCTCCATAAAAAAATGATGGTTCTATTTTATATTTAGTCCCGCAATGGCTGCAGGTTTCATACATTTCATAAATCTTTTTAAGCTTATAAGGATTTTTTTCCCTATACATATTCTCATTATGACAAACCGGACAAGCTCCCGTTACAATACTATATATTTTTGAACCTTTAAACATATTAAATTTCAATGCATTTAATACAAAATTAGTAATCTTTGCACAAATTAGAGTAACAAATGTTACATGTAAATGAATTAAGTTTAAGTTTTGGAGGAGAAGTGCTATTTAAAGATCTTAGCTTTAAATTATCTAAAGGAGATAAAATCGGTTTAGTCGGTAAAAATGGAGCTGGTAAATCAACGATGCTTCGTATTTTAAACGGTGATCAAAAGTATGATTCAGGTGAACTGGCATTACAAAAAAATTGTACGATAGGAATGCTGACGCAAGATGTTGACTTCAAAGATGAGTATAACATATTTGATGAAGCTTGCTTAGCTTTTGAAGATTTGATGGAAATTGAATCAAAACTGGAACAAATAAATAAGCAACTTTCTGAAAGAGAAGATTACGAAAGCGAATCATACGAAAACTTGTTGATTGATCTTAGCGAATATCAACAACAATACGAGCTTAAAGATGGTTATAATTATCAAGCTAAGGTAGAAAAGATTTTAAAAGGCTTAGGTTTTACAAGAGAAGACTTTCAAAGACCTACAAGCGAATTATCCGGCGGATGGCGAATGCGAATTGAATTAGCAAAACTATTACTTCAGGATAATGATCTACTTTTATTAGATGAACCTACAAATCATCTTGATATAGAAAGTATTATTTGGTTTGAAAATTTTTTAAAGGAAATATCATCTTGTGTTGTATTGGTTTCTCATGATAAGCAATTTCTTGATAATGTCACCAATAGAACAATTGAACTTTCCTTTGGTCAAATTTATGACTTTAATAAACCTTATTCTGAATTCAAGAAACTAAGGGAAGAAATACAAGAACAACAAATAGCAGCTAAGAAAAATCAGGATAAAGAAATTGAACAGACTCAAAAGTTGATCGATAAATTTAGAGCTAAAGCCAATAAAGCTTCCATGGCTCAATCTCTGATAAAAAAATTGGAAAAAACAGAACGTATTCAAGTTGATCAAGATGATGAAAATATCATGAATATTAGTTTCAATGTGAACTATCAACCAGGAAAAGTTATCATGAAGGCTGATCAAGTAGCTAAGCATTTTGGAGATAAAAAGGTATTGAATGAAGTTTCTTTTACCGTAGATCGTGGTGATAAAATCGCATTTGTAGGACAAAACGGTCAGGGAAAAAGTACTTTAGCTAAGATCATGATTGGTGAATTAGAACATCAAGGTAATTTTGAGCTAGGTCATAATGTAGAGATAGGTTATTTTGCACAAAATCAAGCCGATTATTTAAATGAAGATAAAACACTCCTGGAAACCATGGAAGATGTGGCCACAGAGAAAAATCACAATAAAATTAGAGATATTTTAGGCTCATTTTTGTTTTCTGGAGATGATGTTTTTAAACAGGTAAAAGTATTATCCGGCGGTGAACGTAATCGATTAGCACTGGCAAAGTTAATGTTAATGCCATTCAATACACTTATTATGGATGAGCCAACTAATCATCTTGATATAAAATCTAAAAATATTTTAAAAAAAGCATTACAGAATTTTGAAGGCACTTTACTATTAATATCTCACGATAGAGATTTCTTACAAGATATTGTTGAAGTGATCTACGAATTTAGAAATCATCAGGTAAAGCCTTTTCTTGGTACGATCAATGAGTATTTACAACACAGAAAAATGGAAAATATGCGAGAGGTGGAGGCATCTAATGAGCATAAAAAACAAAACAAAAAGAAAAAAAGTAGAAATAAAAACAATTCTCAACTTAAAAGAAAACTTGATCAAATAGAATCAAAGATTTCAAAAAACGAAAAAAAATTAGAAGAAAAAGATAAAGTTCTGGCTAATTCCTATCAAAATGATGATCAAAATGTACAAGAACTCGAGACTTATAGTAAACTACAATCAGAACAAGATAAATTGATGAATGAATGGGAAGAATTAGCTAAACAAATTGAAGATTAATGGATGAATATTTTTTTCAATGCCCTTATTGTTGGCAGCAAATCAGCATATTAGTTGACACATCTATTCAGCAACAGAAATACATAGAAGATTGCGAAGTTTGTTGTAATCCAATAGATATAGAAATCACAATAGAATCAGGTGAAGTGACTTCAATTAATGTTAATTCTCTAGGTCAATAATATAATTTAATATAAGTAGTTAAGCTTTATACTTTTAAATTTTATTTATTATTTTCTCATTTAAATAGATAGTCGTATATTTGCAATTCAAATCGCGGGGTAGAGCAGTAGGTAGCTCGTCGGGCTCATAACCCGAAGGTCACTGGTTCGAGTCCAGTCCCCGCTACAAGTAAAAGGAGCAGAACAGCTCCT
>P_1C_Liq_1_UnCtyDRAFT_1000387_pt1 | contig 10275 bp, 7 predicted proteins | sample Pon1CUnioCityCA_2_FD_10230 | JGI IMG/M metagenome (IMG submission 10230) | reverse complement strand
CAGACGCAATTGTACACACAAGGGCAGACCCCCGTGAACAACTTGCTCAATCCAGCTGCGTGGAGTAAATTTATTGAGTCCTGGAAAAATGGTGAATTCCAACGCGAGTAACTTAACAAGAAGCAGCTACAATATCAAAAATCAATAAATCTTCTGGTTATGCCTGCATAGCGGTTCTGCAGGTTGTAGCTATACAACCATTTTATAACGTTTAAAGAAGGCTTCCCAATTCCAGATAAAATGCTTCATAATCTCATCCATGCGTTTAAGAAATAGTGGATTGGGACAATCAAGTCGTTTAAAATAATCATCCTGACAATCATTGAGCTTGTACTTGTAAAAAACTCCTTTCGACATGCTATACAATACGCTTTTGGAAGGATGATTTACACGAGACATAAAGCTGGAATACGATTTAAAATACTTTAGAAACTGTTTTTCATCCATATCAAATGCATTGGCAAACTTCGTGAAAATCACGTTTTCAAGCGCCTTAACTTGTTCAGGAGAAAAACTATCCTGAAGGTACCGCACATTCGCAACGATAACAATCATGGTAAAGTGACCATCGCGCGCCTCTCTTAAATTCGGAGGTGCTACAAAGGCAGGATCTTCTTCAATCATGGCAGCGACCTCATCAAAACCTTTATCTACAGCCTCTAAAACCCCATTTACGAAAACGTTGGCTAGTTGGTCATCTGTAAATTTCTTCTTAAAAATTGAACTAAGCATATCGTAACTTCCTGCTATTTTATACCACAAAATTAAGGCGCTTGGCTACGTCTCTGGACATGGGTGTTTTTTGTTTTTCAACAATATTATTAACATCACAAGAGCGGTTTGTTAATAACATTCGCTCCACCTATTGAAAACTCGAACACATCTACATTCATTTTGCAATTTATAAGACACAATCAATTTCATTTATAACGCTTTCTTAAGACCATCAACTACCGATAATACAGGTTATAAGCCACCTAAAAAAATGACGCTTTGAAAACAACATTTGGCTGGTCTACCGTTAATTTTTGCTGTATTTTTGTAAACCATTGTAAATAATTAGATATTCTATGAAAACGCGTCAAGTAATCATCCTCGTGATTTTCCTCATTGTTCTGGGCCTAATTTATTTCCCGATAGTCAATAAAGACAAAGCTTCCTCTTCAGAGAAAGAGCCGAAATCAAAACGTTACATCCCTATTCATCAAGTCCACAACTTTCCTCAAACGGAAGTCATAGAAACTTATGGGCAAATCATGGGGAAATCACAGTTCAACGTAACCATGGAAGTTCAGGGAGAAATTGATCGGGATAACCGCAGCCTAAAACCTGGAACCACATTTCAAAAAAACGATATACTCGTAAAAGTTGATCGCGTAGAAGCCTTGTATAATCTCCTTTCGAGACGAAGCCAATTCATCAACTTACTCACAGGTATGTTACCCGATATTGCGCTGGACCTCCCAAACCAAGAATCAAAATGGAGAAGTTACCTCAGTATGATATCTCCCTCTGCTCCACTTCCGGACCTTCCCCCTATCAAGAGTCAAAAAGAAAAACTACTTCTACACAGCCGGAATATCATATCAGAGTTTTATTCCATCAAGGCCTCTGAAAACCAAATAGAAAAATACATTTACGTCGCTCCTTTCAACGGTGTTATCGTAGAAAGTTTTGTAGAACCAGGATCGATGATCACGCCAGGCATGCAGCTATTCTCAATTGCTAAAACAGGAGATTACGAAGTAAAAGCTCCTATCAACATCAATAAACTTAAGGCTTTCCAAAGTGCTTCCGAAATATTGATTACAGATGCAAAAGACGATACCATTGGTGCTGGAAACTTTATTAGAACAGCCCCTAACATCAACACGCAAACACAATCGGTTGATGCTTATTTTTCAATTAAGCCAGCTGCACCGCTCACACTCGGGGCTTTTGTCAACCTCAGTATTCAGCACAAGCTCGCCGATAGTTCTGCAGTGGTACCAGAACACGCTATTCAAAATAAAACGGTTCAAGTGTACAAAGAACCCTATATCCAAGCGAAAAAAGTTCAAATACTAGGTTCTAAAGGCGACTCTGTATTTGTTTCAGGACTCGAAAATAAGACCTGGATCATTTTACAGCCTCAAGAATCGTATACAGACACTACATCTTTCATCGGAATTAAAAGGTAATCAAACATGCGTAAAATCATTCAATTTTTCATTGAGCGTCCCGTATGGACTAATGCCGCGATAGCATTGGTGCTGCTTTTCGGTTTGTGGTCTTTATTTAATCTCAACCGATCCTTTTTCCCTGAATTAGATCCGAATAAAATCTCAATTTCTGTATTCTACCCAGGCGCATCTCCTGAAGAAATGGAAGAAGGAGTCAGCATCAAAATCGAACAATCCGTCAAAGGACTTCAGGGCGTGGAGCACATTGATGTGACATCGAGCGAGAACTCTGCTCAGATTATGATTAGTGCATTTCAGGATACCGATATGGAACAATTACTGAGCGATGTAGAAAATGCCGTCAACAGTATCAATAGCTTTCCTGAAGGAGCTGAAAAACCCATTATTACTCGATTGAAAACGAATAGCATGTCGAGCAATGTCGCTTTTGTCGGTATTACAGCTATATCTTCGAATGAAACTGCAAAAACAGAACTGGCTCAATTAGCTAACGAAGTAGAGCGTGATTTACTCAACACCAAAGTAATTACCCAGATTGAGAAACAAGGCTTTCCAGAAAATGAGTTGGTGGTCCAGATACGTGAAAATGATCTGTTGCGCTACCAAATATCCATGGAAGCAATAGCTAATGCTATTAATTTAAAAAACAACGATATCACCGCAGGCATGATTCGCGGCAATCAACGAGAAATGAACATTCGCTATAACAATCGTTCAACCAATCCCGATGAGCTGGCTAATTTAATTATTCGAACCACCCCTAGCGGCGAAAACATTCGCATACAAGACGTAGCAGATGTAGCCCTTGACTACGCCGAGGGGTCACAAGAGTCGCAATTCAACGGTAGACCCTCGATATCGCTACAAATTCAAAAAACAGCCGATGAAGATATTGCTGCAATATCTGAGGCCGTGCGTGATTATAAAAAATCATTCAACGCCTCACATGAGAATTATTCATTTGAGATTTATTTCGAATTCAATTCCATGTTAAAAGATCGCATACAATTACTAAGTGAAAACGGAATCTTTGGTCTGGTCTTGGTGTTGTTAGCACTTGGACTCTTTTTAAATATAAAATTATCCGCCTGGGTGGCTTTTGGTATTCCATTTTCTTTTTTAGGCATGTTTATATTTGGCATCTGGTATGGAATTACCATCAATATGATTTCACTTTTCGGAATGATTCTCGTTGTTGGTATCCTGGTCGATGACGGTATTGTTATAGCCGAAAACATCTACGCACATTTTGAAAAAGGAAAAGCAGCTCCAAAAGCGGCAATCGATGGAACAATGGAAGTTTTGCCTTCAGTATTTACTTCGATATTAACTACTATATTGGCATTTTCTGTCTTACTTTTTGTGGAGGGATTAGAGATGATGCGCGAGATGGCTTTTGTCGTTATCGCTTGTCTTGGTTTCTCCTTGATTGAAGCTTTTTTTATACTTCCGTCGCATTTATCAAGTAAAAAAGTGCTCAGCGAGAGCAAAGACCCCCGGCTAAAAATATGGCAAGGGGTATCACTCATATTACTGGGTGTAGTTGTTGTTTTTTGGGCCACACGTCTTTTCGTTCCAGATCCATCAGTGGGCACGTTGTTGTTTCCATTTGCAATGATCATTATCGGTGCCCTATTCGTTTACAATGGTTTCTCTAACTCGCCGATTGAAAATTTTGTTCGAAAAGGAGCCGATTGGTTTATTAAAAAGGTCCGCGACGTCATTTTCCTCGATTTCGTTCGATTATTCACTTCGCAATTTGCCATTTTCAGAACTAAATTGTTGCGGGTGCGGCGCATTGCTTTTATAATCCCTTTGATTTTCGTGATCACGACAATAATGCTAGTTCAAAAAGGATTCATTGGTGTTACGTTCTTTCCAAACATCCCACCCGATTTCTTTAACATTGAGGTTGCCTATTCACCAGGAGACACTAAAGAAAAGACCAAACAATTCATTCAACGCGCCGAGCAAGTGCTGATTGAAGAAAATAATCGCATAGCAAAAGAAACTGGTGATACGTTGCTATCCTATTACACTAGTACCGTAGGTGCCACAATGAATTTAGGCCAGGGAGGTAATCATGCAGGTATGCTCAATGTATACTACGATTCACCCGATGAAGGAACGCCTGTCGACACGCTGATGAATCGCATCATACGTAAAATCAAAAAAAGTCCTGAAGGTCAATTATCCAACGACTTTTTTGTCGGTGGTTTTAACCGTTTTGGTGCAGATATCGAATTTGGTATTTCGGGAGATAATTTTGAGAGGCTCAGTAGGGCGCGTCATGCCTTTGAAAAGGAGTTAAAAAAACTCGAGGGTGTTGAAAATGTCAAAGACAATACGCCAAATGGACGAAGAGAAGTTAATGTTAATCTTTTACCTCAAGCTGAAGTTTACGGTTTGGGAGAGGCCGAAGTGATCAATCAAATTCGAAATGGCTTTTTTGGAAGGGAGGCGCAGCGCGTAATTATCGGCACGGACGAAGTTAAAATATGGGTTCGTTACCCAGAGGAAGACCGCAATACAATTGCTGATTTGAAAAACATGAAAATAAAAACAATGAATGGCGTAGCAGTTCCACTAGAACAGGTAGCCACATTTTCAATCGATCGCGGTCCGGAAAGTTTAAAACGAAGAGATGGTATTCGTCAAATCAAAGTGGATGCCACTGCAACTTATCCCGATTCTGTCGCCGTTTTAAACACGCGAATCAGCGATAAAATTGTGCCCAAAATTCAATCGATTTATCCAGGTGTTAGCTTTAAAAAGATGGGACAGTTTGAACGGACGCAGAAAACGGGAAACAGTATGCTATATCTTACCGTTATTGTTTTAATTGCTATGGTTATTGTAATCACCCTTCATTTTAACTCTCTATTCCAATCCTTTCTGATACTATTAGTAATACCAGCAGGAATTGCAGGTGCCATACTAGGTCATGGTATTGTTGGTATTCCAGTTTCCGTTCTGAGTGCTTTTGGTATGATCGCCCTTCTCGGCGTTTTAATCAACGATGCCGTCGTATTTCTGGACAAATACAATCAAAATATTCTTGAAGGACAAACAGCGCGTCAAGCTGCAGTAAACGCCGCTATGGCTCGTTTCCGCCCCATTTTACTTACGACGATAACTACTGTTGCAGGATTACTTCCGCTCATTGCCGAAACGAGTATGCAAGCACAGTTCCTCATTCCGATGGCCGTATCCATTGCATTTGGGGTTTTGTTCGGTACGTTATTCATACTAGCCCTGTTTCCAACGGCCATCCTTTTTGGAAATGATCTGAAGCGACTATTTCAATATCTATGGAACGGTCGGGTACCAAAAGAAGAAGCTGTTGAAACTGCATTGCACAATGCAAAAGCTATAAACGAAAAGCAAAAATGATGAAATACTTTTACGTCATAACATTCATATCACTGCTGATCAATCCGCTCTATTCACAGGAGAAGTTATCAGCTAAGGATGCTGTAATTACTGCACTTGAAAATAACTATCAAATGCAAATTGCCGATGAGCGTATAGCCATTGCAGAAAAAAACAATAAATGGTCTGAAGCTGGACTTTTCCCGACTGTTGAACTAACTGCAAGCGTCAATAATGCGATTGCAGATAACACCAACAATCCATTTACATTTACACCTGGATTAATTTACAATCGTTCTGTCAGTCCAGGGATTTCGGCAAACTGGAATATTTTTACAGGAATGGGCGTCAAAATTACTAAGGAACGCCTGGCTCAACTTGAGAAACAGAGTAATGGAAATGCCAATGTCGTTTTGGAAAACACAGCTTTTGATGTACTCAATGCCTACTATAATGTTTTAATGCAGGATGCTCAGCTGAGCACGTTAAAAGCCCTCAAAAAGGCGACAACAAAACAAGTACAGTACGAAGCAAAAAAGTACGAATTAGGACAATCCAATCAATTGGCATTAGCCCAGCTGCAGAATCAACTTTATTCAGATAGTATATCGATCATTCAGCAAGAAGTTGTTTTAGAAAATGCTTATCGAAATCTCCTTTTGTTAATGAATGTACCTATAGAAGAACTTATGGAAGCGCCTTTTCCAAAGCTTACTGATTCACTCAATATAATAATTGAACCTGTTTCAGAAGAAGGAGTAATTCAAAATGTCGCTGAAAATAACCAAAACCTCAAAAATCAGATGATCAATCAAGAGTTGCAAGCCATGAATACAGACATGCAACGCTCATTCTTATACCCTACAGTCAACCTACAACTCGCTGCAACTCCGAGTTTCGGAAACTTTCGATCACTAAGTGATAATAATCTCAATGCCGAAACACAACAAATCAATTATACCGCTAATTTAAGTTTGCGATACAGTCTTTTCGACAACTGGAAAAATAAACGAGCCGTAGAAGTAGCAAAAATCGAGGAGAAAATTAGCGCCATGAACACGTCTGAACTAAAAAAAGAATTGAAGACTAACGCCATAAACCTGATTCGGCAATACGAAGTAAGAAATCAATTGGTCAATGTAGCTAATGCTAATGTTCAATACGCAAGGCGCGCATATAAATTGGGATTAGAACGGTTCAAGCTGGGTCAGATGAATAGCATAGAATTGTCGCAGCTCAGGAATTCATTACTCAACGCTGAAATGGAAGTTATTAACTTACAATTTCAGCGTATTCAAACCTACATGGAAATTTACCGCATCAGCGGAAACCTCCTGTTGAATTATAAATAATACTATTAGAAATGGGTAACTAANTTGTGCTCATCAATCATTTTCCGCATATTGATCAATGCATAGCGCATACGTCCAAGTGCCGTGTTGATGCTTACATCTTCTTTTTCTGCTATATCTTTGAAAGACATTTCTTTAAAAATACGCATCACTAATATGTTTTTCTGTGCCTTTGGTAAATAATCGATGAGATCTACCATTTGTTGTTGTAGCTCACTACGCGTAATACTATCTTCCACGTTTTCGTCCTCTAATTCTAACACTGAAAAAATATTGAAATCATCCGATCTCGAACTTGTTTCAGAAATCATCCGAACTTTATTGGCTTTTCGGAAGTGATCAATGATTAGGTTATGAGCAATTCGCATTGCCCAGGGCAGGAATTTCCCTTCTTCATTGTATTTTCCTTTTTTCAACGTTTTAACCACCTTTATAAAGGTTTCCTGGAAAATATCTTGAGATTTCGCCCGATCGCGAATCTTCATAAAAATGTAATTGTAAATCCTGTCCTTGTGACGCATCAACAAGGTTTCAAAGGCAGATTCTTTACCATCAAGATATAAAGAGATTAACGCTTTATCTTCTAATTCAGATATATTCATAATTACTCTGTTTTTGAGTTCAATAAATTCAACAAATAAAATCGAGTAAAAATGTTTCTATAAGCGTTGTTTTTTTTGTGTTATTAGTTCAAATGTACAATAAGTTTGCCAGACTTCAAACAGGATAAACATATCCTTCATACTGACTTTACTTTTTACTTATACGTACTCTATGTTTCAAGGGTTGGTAAAAAGTTTATTTTTTTTCTAAAAAATTAGTGAAACCAAATTCGTTACCTATTTTTGACGTATAAAAAAAATAAATAGATATGCCAGGATTGTCAGATAAAGCACAGAACATGCCTTCTTCTCCGATTCGGAAATTAGTTCCGTACGCAGAGACGGCTAAATCAAAAGGAAAACATGTCATCCACCTCAATATTGGACAACCCGATATTTCGACGCCCAAAAGTGCGTTGGAGGCCGTTAAAAACAATAATTTAAAAGTCTTAGAGTACTCGCATTCGGCGGGTTTTGAATCCTACAGAAAAGGGTTATCTGAGTATTATAAGAAATTTGGTATTACCATTAACCATGAACAATTGTTAGTCACAACTGGTGGTTCTGAAGCATTATCGTTTACTTTTTCTACGTGTTGTGATCCCGGGGATGAAATTATTATTCCAGAACCGTTTTATGCGAATTATAATGCCTTTGCCGTAAGCGCTGGTGTTAAGATCATTCCTGTCACTTCTTCAATTGATAACGGCTTTGCTTTACCGCCAATTGAGGATTTCGAAAAGCGGATCACTTCAAACACTAAAGCGATTATGATCTGCAATCCAGCAAATCCAACTGGATATCTTTACACACAAGAGGAAATAGAAAAGCTCAGTGAACTAGTAAAAAAATACGATCTCTTTTTGTTTGCCGATGAAGTCTATCGCGAATTTTGTTACGAGGATACGCAACCTTTTTCTGTTATGCAACTGCAGGGACTTGAGGATAATGTGGTACTTGTAGACTCTGTATCCAAACGTTATTCAATGTGCGGAGCACGAATCGGTGCAATGATCACAAAAAATCAGGAAGTCCTCGATGCAGCGATGAAATTTGCACAAGCGCGACTCTCTCCTCCCACATTTGCCCAAATAGCTGCAGAAGCTGCATTAAGTACACCCGATGATTACTTCCAACAAGTTACAAAAGAATATATAGCACGACGCGACACTATGGTTGATGGTTTGAATGAAATTGACGGTGTGCGTTGTCCTAAACCCAAAGGAGCTTTTTACTGCGTCGCAGAATTCCCAGTCGATGATACTGAGCAATTTTGCAAGTGGCTTTTAGAAGATTTTGAACACAAAGGAAACACAGTAATGATGGCACCCTTGAGTGGTTTCTATGCGACGCCTGGACTTGGACAGAAAGAAGCGCGAATCGCTTATGTTCTCGAGCACAATCAATTAATTATGGCTCTCGAATGCCTTGAAAAAGCGCTTCAAGAATATCCTGGAAGATTAAAATAGATGATGATACAGGATCAACATATTGCAGTAGCCGTCGACGCTGTTGTCTTTGGTTATGATAAAAAAGGGCTCTCATTGCTACTCATCGAGCGGAAAAACCCAGATGGTAAAAAGAAGTGGGCTCTGCCTGGTGGATTTGTCGAAGCGGAGGAAAATCTTCAGCGGGCCGTCCAACGCGAGCTCAAAGAAGAAACCAATTTATCTTTGAACTATCTCCAGCAATTTCACACTTTTGGGGCAATTGATCGGGATCCACGCGGTCGTGTTATTTCCATTGCTCATTTGGTACTCGTCAAAAAAAATAAGCGTCCAATTCAGGGAGGTGATGATGCCAAATTAGCCAAGTGGCTTCCCCTTTCGATGTTGCCAAAAATGGCTTTCGATCACGCCGAAATTGTAGAAAAAGCAACAGATATACTGCGTCAAAAAATGGCTTCTCTCACTACAGACTGTATAGAAGATGTTCCTTCTCCTGCGGATATAAAATTGATCAGCGCCCAACTTAGCGAAGATCATGTGAAGAAAAAAAAGTGAAATTTTGATTTTAGTGCTATTTTAATTAGTTTGAAAAGAACTTAAAATCAATTGTTATGAAGCATTTATACCTGACATCAATTCTTTTATTGAGCCTTTTAATTTCGGGAGTTGTTCGCGCTCAACCCTCATTATCCAGTTTAAACATCCCGAGTGATGGCGACAGTTACACCGTGTTTACCAACACGAATCTATCCGCTTCGGATACAGAAGGTGATCCTGGCGCAAATCAAACCTGGGATTTTTCATCAATGAATGCTGGGTCCAGCAGTACATTAAATTACTCCAATGCCTCCTCACCCAACTACCCCAACTCGAATATCAAGTTCGAAACTCAAGGTAGTTCTAATTATTTTGACGTTCAAAACGGAGCACTCACCTATTACGGGTTTTCAACAACTAACGCCTCGTCCAATTTTTCTGATGGACAAGATCAAGTACGGTTTCCTATGAGTTTTAATGACAGTTACACAGACATGTTCCAGGGAACTTATGATGCATTCGGGCAAAATTTTGATCGTTCAGGAAATCTGAATGTTACAGCAGATGGGTATGGAACACTCGCTACACCTCAGGGCACCTATAACGATGTGTTGCGCATTCAAATCATCCGCTCCAGCACGGATGAAATGAACGGGCAAACCTCTTCAAGTAATCTGGATACCATTTATTTCTGGTACAATGAGTATACGCCACACCCCATTATGACTTACACGATTAATTATGTGGATGGTTCAGAATCGGGACGATTCGCCAACTATAT
>P_1C_Liq_1_UnCtyDRAFT_1000385_pt1 | contig 10287 bp, 8 predicted proteins | sample Pon1CUnioCityCA_2_FD_10230 | JGI IMG/M metagenome (IMG submission 10230) | reverse complement strand
CGGGGCGAGCCGCTCGCCGGCCGCGGTGAGGTCCTCCCCGAGGAGATTCTGCATAGCGGCCGGCCCGAGCCCGTGCGTCGAGCCGAGGGGGAGCCCGCAGACGGTCCGCACGTGGTTCTCGAACTGGGAGGTGTCCGAGCCGTTCAGGCTGAAGTGTCCGGAGTTGTGGGGGCGCGGGGCCAGTTCGTTGACGAGCCAGTCGCCGGGGCCCCGCCGGAAGAGCTCCACGGCGAGCACCCCGACGAGCCCGAGCTTTTCCGCAATGGCGACGGCGAGGGCGTCCGCGAGGGCCTCCTCCTCCACCTCCAACCCCGCCGGGCACCACGTTTGCTCGAGGATACGGTCGCGATGAAGGTTGTGGCAGAGGGGATAGGTGGTGGTCTCCCCGTCCGCGCCGCGGGCCACGATCACGGAATACTCGCCGGTGAAGGGGATGGCCTCCTCGAGGACGGCGGAGGGGGCGCCCAACCCGGCCCAGGCCGCGTCCCAGTCCTCCCGCCGCTCGACCCGGACCTGCCCCTTCCCGTCGTAGCCGCCCCCGGCCGCCTTGAGGAAGCCGGGAAAGCGGAAGGAATCGAGTTCCCCGGGGAGGGGGGCCGACTCTCCGCAGAGCAGGTAGGGGGCGTGCGGGAAACCGTGCTCGGCGAGGAAGGCCCGTTCCCGGGTCCGGTCGCGGCAGATGGCGAGGACGGAGGGGTCGGGGCGGACGGGAACGCTTCCCCGGGCTTCCGCGAGGGGGGCGTCCGGCACGTTCTCGAATTCGAAGGTCACGGCGTCGGACCGGGCGAAAAGGCGCGCGAGGGCGGCGGCGTCCCCGTAGTCGGCCACGATTTGCTCGTTGACGACCCCGGTGCAGGCGCAGGGCTCGCGCGGCTCGAGGACAACGACCCGGTAGCCCATGGCCCGGGCGGCGAGCGCGGACATCCGGCCGAGCTGGCCCCCGCCGATGATCCCGATCGTCGCCGGGGGNAGAAGGGGGCGGTCGGGTGGNTCAGCCACGGGCNGGGGATTCCTCTGGGTCGTCGGCGTCGAGGACGGCTTCGCTCTGNTCCTCCCGGTACTGGGCGAGCCGTTTCTGGAGGTCCGGGTGTTCGAGCCCGAGGATGGAGACGGCGGTGAGGGCCGCGTTGGTCGCCCCGGCCTCGCCGATGGCGAGGGTGGGCACGGGGATGCCGGCGGGCATCTGCACGATGGAGAGAAGGGAATCCACGCCTTGCAGGGCCCTCGAGGGGATCGGCACGCCGAGGACGGGCAGCAGGGTCATCGAGGCGATCATTCCGGGCAGATGGGCCGCTCCCCCGGCTCCCGCAAGGATGACCTGCAGCCCGCGGGGAATCGCTTCCCCNGCGTACGAATAGAGGGAGTGGGGGGTTCGGTGCGCGCTGACCACCCGCGCCTCATAGGGGACTTGGAAATGCCGGAGAATCTCCGCCGCCTTTTCCATGACGGGCCAGTCGTTCCGACTGCCCATGACGATCCCGACGAGGGGCCCGTCGGGCGAGGGGGGGCGGGATGGAGTCGACATCGGGAGGAGCGTGTGGCCTCCGGTTGCGCTTGGCAAGGGTCGCCCGCCAGCCCACTCTACGCTCGCCGGCGGAATTTTCGAGGGGCGGTGACCATGGACTATACAGCACTATCCAGCATCGGGGCCCTACCGGGAGGCCGGGAGAGTCTACGGTCCGGAGAACGGTTTCGCCGAACGGGTCGGGGGAGGTTGGCGGCACCGCTCCTGCACGGACCTCGCCGAGTCGGGCTACCGGATGGGCGCGGCGCTGGCCGGGCACGGGATCGCCGCGGGTGGGAGGGTCGGCCTGTTCGCGGATTCGGGGCTGGGCTGGCTGCGGGCGAATTTCGCGATCCAGATGGCCGGGGCGGTCGATGTGCCCCGGGCGACCGACCTGAGCCGCGACGAGATGCGTTTCCTCGTCCACCACGCGGAAATCGAGTGGCTCTTCCTCGGCTCGCCGGGCCTGGTCCGGCTGTGGGAGGAGATGGCCCGGGAGTGCCCGCGGGTCCGTGGGGTGACCTACTGTGGCGCGGAGGGTGGGGCCGGCGCGCTTGGCGACCTCGACGCACTGGAGGCGGAGGGCCTGGCCCGTGGGGAGGCCGGGCGGGAGGAGGTCGATGCCCGCGTGGACGCCCGGGCCTCGGGGGACCTCTTCACCCTGATCTACACGACGGGTACGACGGGCGAGCCGAAGGGCGTGGAGCTCACCCATGGCAATATGCTCTCCCAGGTGCGCAACCTGCCGCTGGCTTTCGAGGAGGGGGATCGCTTCCTCTCCATTCTCCCGGTGTGGCACATCTACGAGCGGGTCTTCGAGACCATCGCGGTGAGCCGGGGCTGCCGGACCTGGTTCACCTCTCCCCGCACGATTCGGGAGGACTTGGCCGAGATCCGGCCCACCATGATCGCCTCGGCCCCGCGGCTCTGGGAAAGCCTCCACAACAGCCTGCTCCGGGGAGTGGAGAAACGGGGGAAGGTGCCGGCCCTCCTCCTCCGGGCAGGGCTCGCCTCCCGGCGCGCGGTCCGGGAGGCGGGCGAGATGCTCGCCGGGACCCGGGAGCGGCTCGAGCTGAGGCGACCCCCGGGGGAGGCCGTCCGCCTGCTGCTGCGGGGTGCCCTCGCCTGGTTGCCCGCCCGGCTGCTCGACCGGATCTTTCTCCGCAAGGTCCGGGCGGTCTGTGGGGGATGCCTGCGGGGCACGGTCTCCGGGGGAGGGGCCCTCCCGCCGGAGGTGGACCGCTTCTTCAACGACCTCGGCATCCCCATCCTGGAGGGCTACGGGCTCACCGAGACGAGCCCGGTCCTCGCGGTGCGCCGCTTCGAGCACCGGGTGCTCGGCACGGTCGGTCCGCTCTGGCCAGAGACGGAGCTGCGCATCGTCGACCCGGAGAGCGGCGCGATTCTCTACCCGGACCCGGGGATCCCCGGGGAGGGCCGGGGCCGCAAGGGCGAGGTGGTCGTTCGCGGGCCCCAGGTCATGCGAGGCTACCACCACGAGCCGGAGAAAACGGCCGCGGTCCTCGATGGGGACGGCTGGTTCCGGACGGGCGATCTCGGCCTGATGACCTACAACGACTGCCTGAAGATCGTCGGCCGCTGGAAGGAGACCATCGTCCTGCGCAACGGGGAGAACGTCGAGCCCCAGCCCCTCGAGAACCGGCTCCTCGAATCCCGCTGGATCGACCAGGTGATGATCGCCGGGCAGGACGAGCGTTTCCTCGTCGCCCTCATCGTTCCCTCCCTCGAGGAGGCCCGCCTCGCCGGGTGCGAGGTCGAGACTCTCGCGGCCTGTGCCGCCCATCCGCAGGTCCGTGAGCGGGTGGCCGCGGAGGTGGACCGGCACCTCGCCCGGGCCCTCGGGATCCGTCCCTTCGAGCGCGTCCAGCGCTTCCAGCTGCTCGCCGAGCCCTTTCGGGTGGGCGAGGAACTGACCCGCACGTACAAGATGCGGCGGCGGGTCATCGCCGAGCGCTATGCCGCGGAATTGCAGGCCCTCTTCCAGGCCTGAGCGGGCCCGGCAACCGGCCGATGGGAAGGGCCGGTTCGGGGCGGCGGCGGGAATCGGTGCGCGTGAATGTTTTCCGCTTGCCGGTGAGCGGGCTGATATCCAGCGTCCGGCAGCCCGTCCAACCGGGCGCTGCCTTATCCCTCACCCTCACATTCCTTCCCCGCCCCGTCGGAGGCTGGCGCCTCGCCGGAGCGGCCGGATTCCGGGACGACCCCAACCCCACCACCCAGGAGTACCCATGCCCCCCGAGGATTTCGGTTTCGGGACCCAGATTCGCAAGTCCCCCTACTTTGACGCGACTGTCCGCTGGGGCGCGCGTGCCTTTTCGGTGTACAACCACATGTACATCCCGCGCGATTTCGGGGATCCAGAGGAGAACTTCTGGAACCTGGTCCATCACGCCATCCTCTGTGATGTGGCGGTGGAGCGGCAGGTGGAGATCACCGGGCCGGATGCGGCCCGCTTCACCCAGCTGCTCACCCCGCGGGACCTCTCGAAGATGCAGGTCGGCCAGTGCAAGTATGTGCTCCTCACCAATGCGGAGGGCGGGGTCCTCAACGACCCGATTCTGCTGAAGCTGGCCGAGGACCACTTCTGGCTCTCCCTCGCCGACAGTGACATCCTCCTCTGGGCGCAGGGGGTGGCCGTNCACTCGGGCTACGAGGTCAACCTGCGGGAGCCGGATGTCTCCCCGCTGCAGTTGCAGGGGCCGCGGTCCGCCGAGATCATGGTGGAGCTGTTCGGCGAGGGGATCATGGACCTGCGCTACTACCGCCTGCGCGAGTGCGAGCTGGAGGGCATCCCGCTGGTGGTCTCCCGGACGGGGTGGTCCAGCGAGCGGGGGTACGAGATCTACCTGCGGGACAGTGCCTACGGGGACACCCTCTGGGAACGGATCATGGAGGCGGGCCGGCCCTTCGGCCTGCGGCCGGGCCACACCTCCACGATCCGCCGACTCGAGGGCGGCATGCTTTCCTACCAGGCGGACGCCGATATTCACACGAATCCCTTCGAACTGGGCATGGACCGGCTGGTGAATCTCGACGGGGACTACGAGTTCATCGGGAAGGCCGCCCTCCGCCGCATCCGCGAGGAAGGCGTCCGCCGCCGCCAGGTCGGGCTGGTGATCGGGGGAGAGCGCCTGCGGGGACCGAATACGACCTTCTGGCCCGTCTGGCAGGGGGGACGGGAGCTCGGCCAGGTGACCTCCGCGGTCTACTCGCCCCGGCTGGAGCAGAACATCGCCCTCGCCCTTGTGGCCACCGCCGGAACCGCCCTCGGCACGGAACTCGAGGTGGTCACCCCCGGCGGCGCCCGCCCGGCCACGGTCGTGGAGCGCCCGTTCTTCGACCCTAACAAGAAACTCGCCTCGGCCTGACCCGGCCTTTTGGCTCCCCCATCGACCCCCTATCCCCCCGCCCCATCATGTCCGAACTCTCTGTCGACCTCTCCTGGCAGCGCACCTCGCCGACCCTCGCCACCGGGCAGTATTCGAACGCCCACGAAATCCGCTACAACGAGGGCCACGCCCTTCCCGCCGACGCTGCCCCGGACTGGGGTGGGGATCCCGCCCACACCAATCCGGAGCAGGCCCTCGCCGCGGCCCTCTCCAGCTGCCACATGATGACTTTCCTCGCCCTCGCCGCGAAGGCGGGCTGGCCGGTGGCTTCCTACCGGGACCACGCGGTGGCCCATCTCGGCAAGAATCCGCAGGGGCGCATGGCGGTCACCCGGATCGAGCTGCATCCGGAGGTCGGGTTCGACGCGGGCTTTGCCGTGGAGGAGGCCGAGCTGGCGCAGATGCAGGACCGCGCCCACCGCTACTGCTTCATCGCCAACTCGCTNGCCGACAGCGTGGAGATTGAGTTGTCCTGACCGCTCCGAGCTCCGCCTTCGCCCTCCGAGGATCGCCCTGCACCCCNACCCCCCAGACCCAAGCCATGGAGACCCACACCCTGCTGGAACAGGAACGGACCGAACCCGGCATCCTCCGCCTCACCCTGAACGATCCCGACCGCCGCAACGCCCTCTCCGAGGCGATGCTCGACCGGCTGGGCGAGGCGATTGCCGAGGCGGGCTCCGATCCGGCGGTCCGCGTGGTTATCCTCGCGGCAAAAGGACCGGCCTTCTCCGCGGGGCATGACCTCAAGGAACTGACGAGGGCCCGCTCCGGCCCGGACGGCGGGCGCGCCTTCTACCAGCGGATCATGGAGAAGTGCTCGGCGGTCATGCAGGCGATCGTCAACAGCCCGAAACCGGTCCTCGCCGAGGTCACCGGGGTGGCTACCGCCGCGGGCTGCCAGTTGGTGGCCAGCTGCGACCTCGCGGTGGCCGCGGAGACAGCGCGCTTCAGCACGCCGGGGGTCCACATCGGTTTGTTCTGCTCCACCCCGATGGTCCCCCTCTCCCGCACGGTCCATGCCAAGCATGCCATGGAGATGCTCCTCACCGGGGACATGGTACCGGCTGCCCGCGCCGCCGAGATCGGGCTGGTCAACCACGCCGTGCCCGACGCGGAGCTCACTGCAGCCACCGAGGCAATCGCCGGCAAGATTGCCGCCAAGTCCAGCCTGACCCTCGCCACCGGCAAGCGCGCCTTTTACGCCCAGCGGGAGATGCCGCTGGCCGAGGCCTACGAGTACGCTTCCCGCGTGATGGTCGAGAACATGCTCGCCCGCGATGCCGAGGAGGGCATCGGCGCCTTCCTCGAGAAGCGCCCGCCACGGTGGGAGGATGCCTGAGCGGATGGAAGCCCCCGCCCCCAATCCCTACAACGAGGGGCTGGACCGCAACCCCGCGAATTTCCAGCCGCTCACCCCGCTGACCTTCCTGGAGCGGGCGGGCACGGTCTTCCCGGAGCACACCGCCATCGTCCACGGCTCCCTCCGGCGGAGCTATGCGGAGTTCTACCGGCGCTCCCGCCAGCTGGCCTCGGCGCTGGCGGGGCTCGGGATGGGGCCGGGCGACACGGTCTCCGCCCTCCTCGCGAACACCCCGCCGATGCTCGAGGCCCACTACGGGGTCCCCATGTGCGGAGCGGTGCTCCACTCCATCAACACCCGCCTCGATCCGGGCACGATCGCCTTCCAGCTCGACCACGCGGATTCCCGGGTCGTCCTCGTCGACCGGGAGTTCCTCCCCACCCTCGGGGAGGCGCTCGCCCGCGCCTCCGTCACCCCCCGGATCATTGCCTACGACGACCCGGAGTGGGACGGCCGCGACCGCCGACCGAGGCCGATGACTACGAGGCTTTCCTCGCCGGGGGCGATCCGGACTACGCCTGGCGGATGCCCGCGGACGAGTGGGACGCCATCTCCATCAACTACACCTCAGGCACGACCGGCGATCCCAAGGGAGTCGTCTCCCACCACCGGGGAGCCGCCCTCCTCGCCCAGGGCAACGCCCTCACCGCCTCCATGCAGAGGCACGCGGTCTACCTGTGGACGCTGCCCATGTTCCACTGCAATGGGTGGTGCTTCCCCTGGACGATGTCCGCCGTCGCCGGCACCCATGTCTGCCTCCGCCAGGTGCGCCCGGAACCGGTCTGGAGGGCGCTCGCCGGGGAGGGGGTCACCCACCTCTGCGGGGCGCCGGTCGTCATGTCCCTGCTGGTCGGGGCGCCCGCGGAGGTGAAGCGGCCCCTCGACCGGTCGGTCCAGTTCTTCACCGCGGCGGCCCCGCCCCCCGAGTCGGTGCTCGCCGCCATGCAGGACGCCGGTTTCGAGGTGATCCACCTCTACGGGCTCACCGAGACCTACGGGCCCGCCGTGGTCAATGAGTGGCATGGGGAATGGTCGGCCCTGCCCGCCCCTGAACAGGCGGCCCTCAAGGCTCGCCAGGGAGTGCGCTACCTGCCCCTTGAGGAGCTCGCGGTCCTCGATCCGGAGTCCCTCCAGCCGGTGCCCCGCGACGGTAGCACCATGGGCGAGGTGATGTTCCGCGGGAATGTGGTCATGAAGGGCTATTTCCGGAACCCGCAGGCCACGGCCAAGGCCTTTGCCGGTGGCTGGTTCCACTCGGGCGACCTCGGCGTGGTCCATCCGGACGGCTACCTCCAGCTGAAGGATCGCTCCAAGGACCTCATCATCTCCGGTGGCGAGAACATCTCCTCCATCGAGATCGAGGAGGTGCTCACCCGCCATCCCGTGGTGGCTGCCGCCGCCGTCGTCGCCATGCCCAGCGAGAAATGGGGCGAGACGCCCTGCGCCTTCGTCGAGGCACGGGGCGACGGCATTCTCGCGGAGGAGGTCCTCCGGGCCTGGTGCCGGGAGCACCTCGCCTCCTATAAGGTGCCGGGCAAGTTCGTCCTCACGACGATCCCCCGCACTTCCACGGGCAAGATCCGCAAGTTCGTCCTCCGCGAACAGGCCCGCGAATGGGCTTCCTGAGGACGGCCTGAGGGCGGCCGGGGCGGGCAGGCGGCCGGGAACCACCACCGCCGGTCGGATTTTCGTGCGCCGGTCCCACGGGAACGCCGGTTTCGACTTGCAGACCCACGGGGCGCACGCCACGGTCTGCGCGCTTCGTTCTTCCCAATCTTCCCCTCCACTCCCTCATGAATGCTTCCCCGTCTACCCCCACGGGCGCGGCGACTCCTCCGCGCACTAGTGTCTTCCTCGTCGGCTCGGTTGCTTCCCTCGCTGGCATTCTCTTCGGTTTTGACTCCGGGATCGCTGCCTCCTCCGGGGGCGCGGTCAACGAGCACTTCGGGATCACCGACGAGCCCTTCCTCAAGGGGCTCTGGGTGGCCTTCGTGCCGCTGGGAGCCCTCTTCGGTGCCCTCCTCGGGAGCAAGGTTTCCACGGGGCTCGGCCGGAAGAAGGGCCTCCTCTTCAATGCTGTCCTCTTCTTCGTCGCGATCGCCCTCGCCGCCTTCGCGCCGACCCTTTCCCTCTTCGCGATCTCCCGTCTGCTCATGGGGCTGGCCATCGGGAACTCCGCGGTCATCACGCCGATGTATCTCGCCGAGATGGTCCCACCGGCCTCCCGTGGCCGGGTCGGCTTCCTCTACCAGCTCTCCATTGTCGTCGGGATCCTGGTCTCCTTTGTCATCGGGGTCGTGGTCACGGGGCTGGTCGCCGACGACAACGAGAACTGGCGGATCATGATCGGCTTCGCCATCATCCCGGCCGTGATTTTCTTCTTCGGGATGCTCCGCATGCCGGAGAGCGCCCGCTGGCTGGTCGAGAAGGGGCGCGAGGAAGACGCCCGGCGCAGCCTCCTCCGCACGGTCGACGAGAAGGAGGCGGAAAAGGTCCTCGGGGAGATCGTCGAGGCCAACGCCCGCTCCGAGCAGGCACCGCTCAGCGCTATCTTCGGCCGGATGATCTTCCCGGTCATTATCCTCGGCTTCCTCCTCCAGTTCTTCCAGCAGTCCACGGGGATCAACGCGGACATGTACTTCGGCCCGGAAATCTTCAAGCAGGGCGGTTTCGGCTCCGCGGCCGCGCTCTGGGCCCAGGTCGGGATGGGGGTGGTCAACCTGGTCGCCACGATTGTCTCCATCTTCCTGGTCGACCGCATCGGGCGGCGCCGGCTCATGATCATTGGCGCCACCGGGATCGTCGCCATGCTCGCGGTCCAGTCCTACCTTTTCCACCTCTACGACACCGACCGCGCCGCCGCTGGAATGGGCCCGTCGGTGACGAGCCAGGAGCACAAGCACACCCTGCCGAACGTGGGCTCCACGGTGGGTCACCCCTCGCACAAGCCGACCACCCCGCCGTCAGCGGAAGCCGCGCAGGCCGAGGCCACCTTCGAGTCGCCGGTCACGGGCTGGATCTACGCCAGCATCCTCGTCTACATCGTCTTCTTCGCGATCAGTGCTGGCCCGCTCTGTTGGCTGATCATTTCGGAGATCTTCCCGCTCCGCTTCCGCGGGATCGGGATGTCCATCGCGGTCGCCGCGAACTGGTTGGTCAATTATCTGGTCAGCCAGCTGTTCCCGGTCATGAAGACGGATCTCGGCATGCCGGTGACCACCCTGATCTACGCCGCTTTCACCCTGGTCGGGCTGATCCTCGCGATCCGCTACCTCCCGGAAACCAAGGGGGTCCCGCTCGAGCGCATCGAGGCCAACATCTGGGCGGGCCGGCCCCTGCGCCGGATCGGGGACCCGGAAGAGGGGACCGAGCGGGCGACCTGAGCCGCCGGGTTTCCGTTGCGGGATCCGCTCTGCGGGGAGCGGCCGTACGCCTCGGGGCGGCGGTCCGCTCCCCGGCACATGCTCGGGCACGGGCTCCAGCCCGGGGACACGGGGTTCCGGGGGGAACAAGCAGGGGACCGTTCGGGCGAACATGCAGGGGCCCGGGGGAAACAAGCAAGAGTCCGCTGGCTGGTCGGTGACGGTGCTCACCCGATCCAGCCGGCCTCCATTGCGGGGCTCGGCTCGGGGCAAGGGGCCGGGCTCACAAGGGGGAGGGAGTCCCGGAGATAAGGGGGAGAGGGGCTTCCCCGCACGGCTACCCCGCCGGCGCGGGCGAAATCCCAGCGAGAAGGGCGGACTCGCATACGTGCCCTGCCGTGGGTGTGGATCAGTTGGTGGCGTTGGCCGCCTTCGCCGCTTCGTCTTCCTTGGCGAGCCGGAGGGTTCGGTCGAGAAGCTGCTCGTAGATCGGTTCCCCTCCGATCCAGTCGGCCACGATGTGCGCGGCCAGGCAGGTGAAGATGAGGGGGAGAATGAGTTCGTAGGATCCGGTCAGCTCCACGGTGAGCACGACCCCCACCATGGGTGCCCGCACCACCGAAGTGAAGAGGCCGCCCATCGCGATGG
>P_1C_Liq_1_UnCtyDRAFT_1000384_pt1 | contig 10298 bp, 9 predicted proteins | sample Pon1CUnioCityCA_2_FD_10230 | JGI IMG/M metagenome (IMG submission 10230) | reverse complement strand
GCCGCCTCTACCGGGACACGGACCCGGCGGCCCTCGCCCGGGAGATTCCCGGCCGCGTCCTCGAGGAGGCCCTCGCCCACGGCAAGCAGATGCTCTTCCGCTTCGGGGACGATGGCTGGCTGGGCGTGCACCTCGGCATGACCGGGCATCTCCTCCGCCTGCCCCGGGCGGACTACGAGGAGGACCGGCACGACCACCTCGCCCTCTTCACCGACGGGCACGCCCTCGTCTTCCGGGACACCCGGCACTTCGGGAAGCTCACCTGGGAAACCTCGGCGGCCCCGCCCTCCTGGTGGCAGCAACTGCCGCCGCAAGTGCTCGACGCGGCCTTCGACCGGAAGCGGCTGCGCGCCATCCTCGAGCGCCGGGCGGGCACCCCGCTCAAGCCCCTCCTCCTCCAGCAGGAGTTCTTCCCCGGGGTGGGCAACTGGATGGCGGACGAGATTCTCTGGCGGGCGGCCCTCCACCCGGAACGACGGGCCGGAGACCTCGACGAGGAGGAGCGCAAGCATCTCTACCGGGAACTCCGCGAAGTCTGCCGGGGGGCGCTGCGCGTCTTCGGGGAGGATCCCGGCCAGCGCCCGCCCCGCGGCTGGCTCTTTCCCCACCGCTGGAAGGACGGCGGCACCTGCCCGCGGACGGGCGCACCCCTCGCCCGGATCCAGGTGGGCGGGCGGACGACCTGCTACTGCCCGGCCCGCCAGGGCGAAGCTCCCGGCGAGGCCTGAGAGAGGGCCCGGGCCCTCCCCTCCCCTACTCCGCCGGCAGCTGGAACCGCCAGAGGGATTCCTTGCCGCGGCGCTGCTCGAAGGTGTCCTCCAGCGGCTCGACCGAGAGCAGGCGGAACTCCGGATAGAACAGTTCCCGCACCTCTTCCGCGGTGATCGGCCAGGGAGGAGGGTCGTCGTTCTCCAGTCCCGTAAAGAGGATGGCAAAGATCCGGCCCCCCGGCTTGAGCAGGCGGGCAAAGGAGCGCAGGGCGTTCGGCCAGCCCTCCGGACCGATCGCGCAGAGGAAAGTGTGCTCGAAGATCCCGTCGAACCCGCCCGTCTCCCGGGGAGGCGCGAGCACGTCGCGCTGGTGGAAGGAGAGGCTCGGCAGTCGGTAGCGGTGCCGGGCGGTCTGCAGGGCCGAGGGCGCCACATCCCAGCCCTCCACGGTGAGCCCGCCCTCGGCGAGGGCGTGGGCGTCGTGCCCGTAGCCGCAGCCCGGCACGAGCACCCGGCCGCCCTCCGGGAAGAACTCAAGGGCCTTGCGGAGGGCCGGCGTCGGCTCGCCCTGGTCCCAGCCGGTATCGCCCTGCTGGTAGCGTTCCTCCCAGGCGGCCATGGCGCGGGCCACCTCGGGATCAGTGTGCGGGATTTCGGCGGAGGAGCTGGACATGCCCTCCATCCTGCCCTGCTTCCCCGGTCGGGCGCAAGCGGCCCCGGCGGGAACCGACGGCGCACCGGGTGGCCGGGGTTCCCGCCACCGCCGGCCACGGCGATCCACCGCCCTCCCGGGGGCTCTTTCCCGGGCGCTCCTCAATCGCCGATCGGCTCGAGGTCGTACCCGTCCGGGCGGTCGAGCACCTGCCAGCCCGCCTCGCGGATCCGGTCGCGGAGGGCGTCGGCACTCGCGAAATCGCGCCGTCCCTTGGCCTCCCAGCGCTCGGCNGCAAGGGCGGCGACCTCGGCGGGGGCTTCCGCCGGTCGGGCCTGCGCACGGTCCTCCCGCCAGGCCCGGAGGTCGATCCCGAAGACCCCGAGAAAGGAACCGGCAAAGGAGAACCACGCCGCCGCCTCCCCCGGCTCCCAACCCCGGCCCTCCCTCTCGGCCCGGCCCACCTCGCGGAGAAAGTGCCCGAGCGCTTCCGGCGCGTTCAGGTCGTCCTCAAGGGCCGCCCAGGCGGCCCGTTGGTCTCCGCCGCCCGCGAAGGCCTCGGTGCCCCGGGCGACGACCTCCGGCCACGATGGGGAGAGCGGAGCCTCCCCGGCCGTGCCGACCCCCCGCCCCAGCGAGTGCTCGAGATCGGCGAGCCGCTGGAGGGCCTTGCGGGCGGCCCGGGCGTTCTCCCGGGTGAAGTTGAGGGTCTTGCGGTAGTGCCCGGAGAGGAGGGCCCAGCGGATTTCCATGGGGTGGAAGCCCTCCGCGCGGAGGTCGGCGAGGGTGAGGAAGTTGCCGAGGCTCTTGCTCATCTTGCGGCCCTCCACCTGGAGATGCTCGCAGTGGAACCAGTGGCGGACGAAGGGGCGCTCCCCGGAGACGCCCTCGCTCTGGGCGATCTCGTTCTCGTGGTGGGGGAAGCACAGGTCGACCCCGCCCCCGTGGACATCGAAGGAGGCCCCGAGGTAGTGCACGCTCATCGCGCTGCACTCCGTGTGCCAGCCCGGTCGTCCCCGGCCCCACGGGCTCTCCCAGCCGACCTCCCCGTCTTCCGGTTTCCAGGCCTTCCAGAGCACGAAATCGGAGACGCTCTCCTTGTCGTACTCGTCGGCATCCTCGAGGCGCCCGGAGGCATTCTCGCGGAGGGCCTCCCGGTCGATGCCGGAGAGCTGGCCGTAGCGCGGGAAGGAGGCGATCCGGTAGTAGACGGAGCCATCCGCGGTGGCGTAGGCATGCCCGGAGGCGAGCAGGCGCTCGATCAGCCCGATCTGCTCGGGAATGTGCTCGACCGCGGAGGGTTCCTCCCGCGGGGGGAGCAGGTTCAGGGCGGCGGCATCCTCGTGGAAACGGTCCCGCCAGCGCGCGGTGAAGGTGGGCAGGTCCTCGCCAGCGGCCGCCGCCTCCCGGATCGTCTTGTCGTCGACATCCGTGAGGTTGCGCACGTGGTGCACGGGGAGACCGCCCGCCTCGACCACCCGGCGGAAGAGGTCCTGCACGAGAAAGGTGCGGAAGTTCCCGATGTGGGCGGGTCCGTACACGGTGGGCCCGCAGCAGTAGAAGCGAAGGGCTTCCCCGTCGGCCGCATACACCCGCTCCCGCTCGCCGGAGGCGGTGTTGTGGAGATACAGCGCCATGCGGGCGGTGCCGCTCAAGCTGTGGCGGTGATCCGGCGGGCCGCCTTCTCCGCGCCCTCGGCCCCCTCCTCGAGGAGGAGCCGGAACTCGTAGGCATCGCGGAGGGCCTCCCAGCTGGCCTCGATGATATTGTCCGAGACCCCCACCGTGCCCCAGCTGCGCTTACCGTCGCTGGTTTCCACCTGTACGCGGATGCGGGCATCGGTGCCCTCGTTCGAGTCGATGATGCGCACCTTGAAGTCGACCAGGCGCACCTGCTCGAGGTTGGGGAAGATCGGGAGGAGGGCCTTGCGGAGGGCGTGGTCGAGAGCCCCGACCGGACCACGGGCATCCGCCACCGTGTACATCGGGTGCCCGTCCGCGGCGATCTTCACGGTCGCCTCGGTGTAGAGNTCNCGCCCGTCGAGGCTCTCCTCGACAATGGTGGTGCGGTANGAGTGCAGCACGATCCGGCTCTCCCGGCCGTGCAGGACCCGCTCGAGGAGCAGNTTGAAGGAGGCGTCGGCNGACTCGTACTCGTAGCCGCGGTACTCCAGCTCCTTGAGGGTCTCGAGGAGCCCGCGCATGCCCTCGGAGCGCGCCTCCACCTCCAGGCCCATCTCGCGGGCCTTCATCATGATGCTGGTGCGCCCGGACATGTCGGAGACGAGCACGCGGGTGCGGTTGCCGACCTCGGCGGGATCGATGTGCTCGTAGCTCCGGGCGACCTTGTTGGCGGCGTCCGCATGCACCCCGCCCTTGTGGGCGAAGGAGCTGGCCCCCACGAAGGGGGCCCGCAGGTCCGGCCGCTGGTTCGCCATGTCGTCGATGTAGAGGGAAAGGTCGCGGAGCTTCGCGAGGTGTTCCCCGCAGGCGAGGGCATAGCCCTGCTTGAGGACGAGGTTCGGCAGGATGGAAGTGAGGTTGGCGTTGCCGTTGCGCTCGCCGTAGCCGTTCATGGTCCCCTGCACCTGGACGGCCCCCGCCCGCACCGCGGCGAGACTCACGGCCACGCCGAGGCCACAGTCATTGTGGGCGTGCACGCCGAGACGAAGGCGCGGGAAACGCTCCCGGACCACCCCGACGATTTCCTCCATCTCGTGGACCTGGGTGCCCCCGTTCGTATCGCAGAGGACGAGGTGGGAGGCCCCGTTCTCGGCGGCCGCCCGCAGGGTGGCGAGGGCGTACTCCGGGTTGTCGCGGTACCCGTCGAAGAAGTGCTCGGCGTCGTAGAGGACCTCGCGGTCGGCGGCGGCGAGGAAGCGGACGGAGTCGCCGATCATGGCGAGGTTCTCCTCGCGGGTGGTCCGGATGACTTGCTCGACGTGGAGAAGCCAGGTCTTGCCGAAGATGGTGACCACCGGGGTGCCCGCCTCGAGGAGAGTGGCCAGCTGGGCGTCCTCGGCCGCGGGGATCCCGCTCCGCCGGGTGGACCCGAAGGCGGTCAGCCGGGCGTGCCCGAGCCGCAGGCCGGCCGCCTCCCGGAAGAAGGCGAGGTCGCGCGGGCTCGAGCCGGGCCAGCCGGCCTCGATGTAGTCGATCCCGAAGTGGTCGAGCTTCTCCACGATCCGGAGTTTCGAGTTCACCGAGAAGGAGATACCCTCCCCCTGGGTCCCGTCCCGCAGGGTCGTGTCGTAGATGGTCAGGTCGTCCGGGGTGGCTTTCACGAGGACCGCCACCCTGCGCCGCACCGGTAGCGGTGGCAAGGCTGGAGCGTTCCGTGGTCCGGCCCGTCCGCGGCACCCGTACCGGGGTCCGTTCCCCAAATTTCGTTGCCTTCGCCGCGGCCGCTCCGAATCCTCCCCAGCCAGCATGAGACGATCTTCCGCACGCGCCTTCAGTCTCGTCGAGGTCCTCGTCGTCCTGGTCATCCTCGCCCTCCTCGCCACCATGGCGATCCCCGCTTGCCAGCGGATCCGGGAGAATTCGGAGCGCCAGACCGTCGAGCAGAACCTCGAACGCATCGCCGAGGCCGGACAGCGCTACCTTCTCGACTCCGGCACGGATTCGGTGACCTATCCGACCCTCGTGGACAACGGCTTCGATCCGGTTCCGTCCGTCGCCGGGGAAACCTACGAACACCTCGTGGTGAGGAACAGCGGAATGCTGGAGGTGGAGACCAACGACGGGGAGGTCCAATACGACTACTGAAGTGCAGGAGCCGGCGAGGCGGCTCCACCACCTGGACCGCGACGGACACCGTCTCGCCTACCGGGAGTTCGGGGATCCGGACGGACGCCCCGTCCTCTACTGCCACGGATGGCCGGGCTCCTCGGGACAGGCCGCCCTCGCCGACGAGGCCGCCCGGGCCCGGGGCATCCGGGTGATCGCCCCGGACCGTCCGGGCATCGGGGGCTCCTCGCCCCGGCCCAACCGCACCTTCCGGGACTGGCCGGAGGATTGCGTGGCCCTCGCCGACCACCTCGGCCTCGAACGCTTGGACCTGCTGGCCGTCTCCGGGGGCTCCCCCTACGCGCTCGCCTGCGCCACCCTCCGGCCGGACCGCGTGGACCGCGTGAGCATCCTCTGCGGAGCCTGCCTCCCCCGCTTCCTGCGGAAACGGGAGACCTCCCATTTCCTCTACCGCAACCTCCACCACCTCGAGAGGGAGGCACCCCACCTCGTGGGGACCGGCTTGGAGTGGTGCCACCAGATCCTCGACTTCACGCCGCCCGAGGTGGTCCTCCTCTGGGTCCGTCCGTTCCTCGGGGGTCCCGACCGGGAGGCTCTCCGTCCCCGGGCGATCCGCGCGATCATGGGGGCCAGCGTGCGGGCGGGTTTCCGCCAGCCGGAGGGCCTCCGCGCCGATGCCCTCCTTTTCGTGCAGCCCTGGAACCTTCCGCTGGACCGGAACGAACGGCCCGTGCACTTCTGGCACGGGACCGAGGACCAGAACATCCCCATCGCCGCGGGCCGGGCCACCGCGGCGGAAGTGCGGGGGGCGGAGTGGACGGAGGTCCCCGACGAGGGCCACTACAGCCTGCCGATCCGGCGGATGGATCTCGCCCTCGCCCGGCACGCCTCCTGAGGACCCTCCCCCGGTGGATCGAGGAGCCAACGCGAGCGCAACGCCCACCCCATGCGCGTGACCGGGGGCAAGGCCCGGGGGCTGCCCCTGCAGGCCCCGGCAAAGGGAAGGGACGTGCGGCCGGCCACCGACCGGCTCCGCGAGAGCCTGTTTTCCAGCCTCGGGGAGCGGGTGCCGGACGCCCGCGTGCTCGACCTCTTCGCGGGCACCGGATCCTATGGCCTCGAGGCCCTCTCCCGCGGTGCCGGGCGAGTCGTCTTCGTGGAGAATCACCGGGCGGCCCTGCGCTGCCTGCGGCTCAACCTCCGCCGGGTTGCCCCGGCGTGCGGGGACGGGCCCTCCGCTTCCGTGCGCGCCCGGGCCGTCCTGCCCCTTCCCCTCCTTCCGGGGGAGCGTTTCGACCTCGCGATCGCCGATCCCCCCTACGCCCAGTGGGAATCCCTCCGGGCGCCCCTCCTCCAGGCCCTGGGTCCCGTGCTCGCGGAGGACGCCCGGCTCGTCCTGGAAATCCCGGCGGAGTGGCGGCCCGAGACCCCGGGCTTCGAGGAGGTTCGCCGGCTCGGAGGCCGGCAACGGGGCGATCCTTCCCTCCTTCTGCTCGCACCGTCAGCCCGAGCCGAAGCCGATTCGGGATTGCCGGAGTCGATTTCGCTGCGCTAACCCCTTGGCACCGGACCTGCCGCCCGGCCCGATCCCCACCCCGCCCGTGCCCTCCGCCCAACCGCTGCTTTCCCTCGCCCTGTCGGTCCTCTCCATCGCCCCCTTCACCGTGGGCGTGGCCCTCAGCCTGCACGGGCTGCTCCTGCCGGAAAGGCGTCCCAACTTCAACGACTGGTACCGCCGGAGGTATCCGCGACAACAGTGGAGCGAGGCCAATTATGTCCGCTTTACCCGCCGTGTCAGTGCCCTGCTGTTCGTACTTTCCCTGCTCTACGGCGGTGCAGTGGTCCTTCTGCTCCAGTTCCTCCGCTAAATTAGAGGGTGCTCCGATTTTTCTCCTTGCACCTCCGCGCGCCCTTCGGCAGTCAACGGATGAAGGTGTCGATTAGTCGGCACTGTTTCCTCCTCCCTCACCACCCACTGCTTCCCGCGCCTTCCGATGGACGTAGAAATCCTCTCGCGCATCCAGTTCGCCTTCACCGTAGGCTTCCACTTCCTCTTCCCGCCCCTGACCATCGGGCTCGGTCTGAACCTGGTGATCATGTCGGCCCTCTGGCTGAAGACGCGGAACCCGCTGTACCACAATATGGCGCGGTTCTGGACACGGATCTTCGGCGTCATCTTCGCGGTGGGGGTGGCCACCGGGATCGTCATGGAGTTCCAGTTTGGGACGAACTGGGCGACCTACTCCCGCTTCGTGGGCGACGTCTTCGGCTCCCCCCTCGCCATCGAGGGGATCTACGCGTTCTTCCTCGAGTCCGGCTTCCTCGCCATCCTCCTTTTTGGGTGGAACAAGGTCGGGCCGAAGCTCCACTTCTTCTCCACCTGCATGGTGGCGCTCGGGTCCCACTTCAGCGCGATCTGGATCCTCGTGGCGAATTCCTTCATGCAGACCCCGGCCGGCTACTTTCTCGCGAAGAAGGTGAAGATCACCGAGGACGGCACCCAGCACCCCCTCTCGGCGAACCTCGCCGAGGGCACCTACACCGTGAAGGAGGTGCCCCTGCCCGACGACTACGTCCTCCAACAGGCCGACCTGACGAGCGTCCGGGCGGTCATCGACAACTTCTGGGAGCTCGTCTTCAGCCCGTCCTCGATGGACCGGCTCATCCACACCACCCTCGCCTGCTGGTTGGCCGGCACCTTCCTCGTCATCAGCGTGAGCGCCTACTACCTCCTCCGGCGGAAGCACGTGGCGTTTGCCAAGGCGAGCATGAAGATCGCCCTGATCGTGGCGAGCATCACCGCCCTGCTCCAGCTGTGGAGCGCCGACTCGACCGCCCGGGGCGTGGCCGAGAACCAGCCCACGAAATTCGCGGCCATGGAAGGGCTCGCCGACAGCACCACGGACGCGCCCCTCGGCCTCGGCGGCATTGTCACCTGGGAGCGCGATGCTGAGGGCAACCGGGTGGGGATCAACGAAAGCGCCCTGAAAATTCCCGGGCTCCTCAGCATCCTCGTTTCCGGCGACTTCCTGAACCCCGGCAAAGGGGCCCAGACAGAGGTAAAGGGCTGAACGACTTGCCCAGCGACGCCTTCCTGCAGCGGCGCTACCCCGACAAGACGCCCGCCCAGATCGCGGACGTGCGGCCGGAGTACTGGCCGAACGTGCCCGTGGTCTTCCAGACCTACCACATCATGATCGCCTGCTGGGGCGGGATCGCGCTGGTCGCCTTCCTCGGCCTGTTCCTCTGGTGGCGGGGCAAGCTCTGGCAGCCCGAGCACAGCCGCTTCATCCGCTTCTTCCTCTGGCTGTGCATCCTCTCGATCTTCCTGCCCCAGATCGCCAGCCAGTCCGGCTGGTTCACCGCGGAGATGGGCCGGCAGCCCTGGGTGGTCTACGAGATCCTCAAGACCAGTGAGGCGCTCTCCGAGGTTGTCCGGGCCAACCAGGTCCTCACCTCCCTGATCCTCTTCGGGCTCATCTACTTCCTCCTCTTCCTCATCTTCCTCTACTCGCTGAACAGCAAGATCCAGCACGGGCCCAGCGAGGATCTCACCGGTGCCGAGCTCCCCGAGAAGTGGCGGCCCCTCTCCATGAAGGGCGGCCGCATGGAGGATGTCGGCAAGTCGCCCCCGCAGTAAGTCCACCACCGCCCTTTCCCTTCCCACTCACCACCGCCATGGACCTTCCCACCATCTGGTTCATCCTCGTCGGCGTCCTCTTCACCGGCTACGTCATGCTCGACGGCTTCGACCTCGGCGTGGGCGGCCTGCACCTCTTCGTGCGCAAGGACGAGGACCGCCGCATCTTCCTCAACGCGATCGGCCCGGTCTGGGACGGCAACGAAGTCTGGCTGGTCACCGGCGGGGGCGCCCTCTTCGCTGCCTTCCCGGAGGTCTACGCCACCGTCTTCTCCGGTTTCTACGACGCCTTCATGCTGCTGCTCTTCGGCCTCATCTTCCGGGCCGTGGCCATCGAGTTCCGCAGCAAGCAACCCGGGCGGCTCTGGCGCGGCGGCTGGGACACCGCCTTCGCCATCGGCAGCTTGCTCTCCTCCCTTCTCATCGGGGTGGCCATGGGCAACGTGATCCACGGCGTGCCCCTCAACGAGAACCACGAGTTCATGGGCACGATCCTCACCCTCCTCAATCCCTACTCCCTGATGGTTGGCGTTTTCACGGTGTCCCTCTTTCTCATGCACGGGAACATCTACCTCATCCTGAAGACCGAGGGGGAACTGCAGCAGCGCCTGCTCCGCTGGGTGAAGGTGACCATTCCGATCTTCCTCGTCCTCTTCGCGATCGTCGGCTTCTCCACCCCCGCACTCCTCCCGCACATCGGGGAGGCCCTCGCCCGCAAGCCGATCCCGCTCATCCTCTTTTTCGTGCTCGCCATCCTTCTCGCCCTGAACATCCCGCGGGAGGTCTACCGCGGGAAGGAGTTCCGGGCCTTTCCTCTGCTCCTGCGGGACCATGGCCTCGCTCATGATCCTCTTCGGGGCGACCGTCTACCCGAACATGGTCTTCTCCGTGCCGGACCCGGCGAACTCGCTGACCATCGCGAACGGTTCCTCCACCGACAAGACCCTCGGCTTCATGTTCGTGGTGGCCCTCATCGGCGTGCCCATCGTCATCGCCTACATGGCGTCCATCTACTACATCTTCCGCGGGAAGGTGAAGCTGGACGCGGAGAGCTACTGAGCGGGGGACCCGCTGGGCGGAGCCCCGCACCGCCCGCCCCGAGGGCCGCGGTTCCCCGGAGCGGCCACGATCAGCCCCCGAAGCGCACCCACTCGGCCCAGCCCGGCGGCCAGTGGGCCAGAAGCACCAGAGCCCAAGTGGTGCCGGCGAGGAGCAGGCTCAGGAAGACCGCCGCGCTCGCGATGTCCTTGGAACGCTTCGCGTAGGGGTGGGGCAGCTCGGAGATCTCGTTGACCGCCCACTCCACGGCTGTGTTGAGCAGCTCCACGATGAGTACGCCGACCACCGCCGCCATCAGGACGACCTTCTCCGCGACGGGCAGGTCGAGCGCGAGAGCGAGGGGCAAGAGCACGAGGGCGAGGACACACTCCTGCCGGAAGGCAGCCTCGTGCTTGAGGGCGGCACCGAGGCCCTCCAGGGAGACCCTCCACGCGCGGACCAGCCGGCGCACGCCGCGCCCGTTCGGGGGGCCCCGGCGGTCGGCCGGA
>P_1C_Liq_1_UnCtyDRAFT_1000381_pt1 | contig 10306 bp, 9 predicted proteins | sample Pon1CUnioCityCA_2_FD_10230 | JGI IMG/M metagenome (IMG submission 10230) | reverse complement strand
ATGGTGTTTCCGCCGGATCACATGAAATTTCACTTGGACTTGATTTAAATTGTACGAAAAAACAACCGAGCTTTAGAACGGTATCATGTCCGTCTTTTTAATAGTAGTAACTAGCTTTAGGTTTACATAGCGATTACTATTGTTTTGTTGGAAAGGAGATCATTCATTTGGTCTCCTTTTTTAGGTGGATATAACGGTAAAGTGATTTTAGACAATCAATTGACAAAAGCCTTCTCAATGAAAAAAAAGGAGACTTGGTGCTTTTTCAACAATAATCTTTAAATTTGAATAGCGTGGAAAATATTAAAAATTCAAAGAAGAGCGATCCAAAGTCTTTTATGGAGATATCCAAAAAGAAACCGGCTTTTCCTATCAATCAGGGATTGCGTAAGTATTTGCGCAAATATAAACGGGAAGATTCTATCAACCTCACTTATGATGACATGAAACGATGGAATGATAGTACACCTGTTTATGATTCCAATGGTAAAAATACATTGTGGGAAAGTGTGATCTATGATCGGGCTATTCAAGATGAGATACTTCTTGGTCTGCGAGAGATTTACGCCCAATTAAAGACCGACGGTGATACGGATATCATTAGTCACTTAAAAGTGGGGCAAATTGATTACTGCCTTTTCGGGAACTCCCACCCCTTCCGCGTGAAGATTGTGAATAAGATCAACGACCACCACGATTATTTTTATATCAAAAAGGCGGATGCTTCGCGCGTTTATGGCTTAGAGTTGGAGCATATTCTCTCTCCCAACCGAATAGAATATATGGTAGATGGGAACACATTAGTTGAGGCCCATATAGCTGGTATTCCAGGGGATCAGTTCATGGAATACAATATGGAGTTCCCCAGTTTCTATCCAACAGGAATGGCTAAGGAATTTGTCAAGTTCAATGAACGCTGTTTTGTAATGCTCCTGGGCGATATGCGTTCTTACAATTATGTAGTGGATGTAACGCCCGATTTCGATAAGGAGCAATATCGGGTGAGACCCATTGATTTTGATCAAACGGCCTACGAAGGAAGAAAGAATCATTATTTGCCGCAGTATTATAAGGAGAATAATAAGATTATTGATTTTTGTATAGAATTACTAACTCCAGAAACGGTTGAACAATACCGTTATGAGGAGCGGACCTTGATGAAGCGGAGGTATAAGTTGGCAATGCCTCGGTTGAATCGTTTGCTCGATTCGATGTTATATCAGGAGATTTCTACACCAGAAAAAATTGCCTCATTGGCCGAAGATCTCAATAAATATCACGGCACGCAGCGTTTTTCTAAATACAGGCACATGGGTAGAATCCTCAAGTCGCATTTGTCCCTGATGCTCGGAAAACCGAAACCTAAAAAGTTACCAGGTAAGGTCAACTTTAAAGATAAATGATCAGTCTTCTAATGCCGATGCCAGTCTTGATTGGTTTTTGAAATCAATAATATGGTAATTGTGCGAATGAAGAGAGTCGATGGTTTTTTGATCTGTTCCGAAATCGTAGAATACGGCATCGGTATAAAACATGCCCTGAATGGGGTAGGGATAATTTAAAATAACCGTTTTTTTATTCAACGTGGGATGGCTACTGTAATCTTTTAAATCTTCAATGGCTGGAAGGGTTTGAGCAAACGAAGGCTCGAGGGGCTTGAGTCGTTCGATGGTGAATCGTAAGGGGAGTAGAAAAAGTGCGGCGATGAGGATTATCGTAAGGGAGTACTTGAACTGATCAATTTCTTTTCTCGATTTCAGTAATTCAATTAAATGAAGAAGGGCTACTCCTGTCATGATGAAAAGTGGAGGAGCACCTATGATCATGTAAGCGGGCATTTTCGTTTGCGCCAAGGTAAAAAAGATGAACGGCATAATAAACCAGGACAATAAAAAGCAATGACGCAGGGGCCATTTTTTGCGATAGGCATCATAAGCGAACCATAAGATCACGCCCCAGATTAATTCGCCATAATGCGTCGATATACGAATAAAGAAATAATACCACGGTTTTTCATGCCCTTCGAGCTGAATGAACAAATGCTTAAAATTGTAAGTTGACTCCCAATCGGCTTCAACGGGAAACCTGTTGTGAATGTAAAATTGCCAAGGTGCGAATACGATCACTGCAATCCCTAACATGAGCAACAGGCGACCAGCATTGTTTAAAAATGAGTGCTCTTTGCGATGGTGAAGAACAATAAATAGTAGTGGAAGAACCAAAAGTGCTGGTAGCCATTTTGTAAGGATGGCAAAACCTAGCGAAATACCCGCTAAAATCCAGTACATGAGTTTTTGGTCACGTATGGACTTCAACCCCAGATGGAGTGTGAGTAGAATAAAAAACAAAAAATGAATATCTATATGGTCTGTTGCTGTTCTTCCACTAGCCAATTCCAGTAAAAAACCGTTAATCGAAAGAAAGAAAGAAAGAAAGCAGCTAGCAGTGCAACTTTCCTCGAGAAAAAATGGTGGGAAATAGGGTATATTAAAAGTATGGAGAGTAAAGAAAAAATGAGGGAAGGTACACGAACGGCAATTTCATTGCTGCCAAAGCAATATAAACTCGCTGCTATTGACCAAAGGGATAAAGGTTGTTTATGCAACCAGATATGGTTACAAGTCCAGTCTGTCGGGTCAAATGGAAGAACAGGAGAAGCGTAAAGCATTGGTTTTAAAGGTGCGTCCATAAGATTTTTAGCTACCAGCGCATGAAACCGTTCATCCCAAGTATGTAAATAACCATCGCCAATCATGAATAATCGCAGGAACAGTCCACCGAGCAATATCAACGCCAACGCCAATCTATACCTGCCGCGTTGAATAGAACGCAACGAATACACCAGAGAAATCAGCGCAACAGCTAATATGATCCAATTCATGCCCAATCGTTTGAGTGTATAAATGTAGCGAAAACATTGAAATCCGTGTGGCGTCTAGTAATCAAATCAGTCGGAATTTACCATCAAAGATCAGTACGACTGTAGCCTTGTTGATTAAGTGCTTAAGCCGGTGTTAAAAGAGATGGCTGAGTTGTTGCAATAGTACAATTGAAAGCTTAACTTTACCTCCTTTCAAAAGTATAAAATGGTTCACTGGGGGCAATTATGGGATGAAATGAAGGTTGTTGCAGGAATGATTACTGTACGTAAGATCTCTATGTTTCTTCCCTTAATTGCTGTTCCACTGATTTTTGTTAACACCGCTTTCGCTCAACATGAAAAATACAGCTTAGATCATCAAATTGAAGGCAGTGCCTTCTTTTCGCGCAACCAAGAGACGGGAGAAAAGGACGGTTCATTCTATTTTGTCTCTTTTACTGAAGATTCAGTGGATGCTGACTATTATCTCAAATATAAGCTCAAAGGAAACTATCAAAACGATCTTAAATCGGGGGATTGGTCCTATAATTTTAAGCGCCTCACACCGCAAGGAGGGTTGAGCATTGAATCGCTGAGTTTTACTGAATCTGCAGGAGGAGGGCGTTTTAAAATTGAAGGAGGGTTTGATGGTGATGAACCGGAAGGGAATTGGGAAGCCATGGAGAATGCTGTTGACTTTTCTGAAATTCAGGATACCGCCTTCTATTGCACATTTAATTTTGACGAAGGACGCCTTCAACGCGACTTTTTTATATCAGCAAACAATACAACTGTGCGCGGGCGACTGGATCAATCAGGATTTTTACATGGAAAGGTAACCTTTGATATTCAAATTAACGGGAATAAAATTGTTGATAGCCGCACGTTTGATCACGGTCGACTTACTGCATCGCAGCTCAAAATTGACGGGGAAGTCATAGAACGTTCTTTTTTAGGTTTAAAAGTCCCTAGCGATACCAGTAGTCAATTTGTCGAATTAAGTTGGGGAGAGGAGTACTTAAAGGTGATGCAATTGAGTCATTTTGTATCGTCACCGTCTCTAAAAGAATTCGGTTTGGATGCTGCGGATTTCCAGCTAATAGGTGATACAGTTTTGTTGAACGCACTACAGGCATTAACTCATCACAAAGGAATAGCTGTTTGGCCGGGTCAGCCGACTTTTAGTTATCCAAAGATTAAAGTTGTTGCCCAAACGATTAGTTCCGGTAAACAAGAACGCGTAAAGCGACTTGTGCAGCATTTTGATACAATTGATAAAAGTGTACATCAAGTATTGCATGACGATCAACTGGAAATCGCAGCAAATGCAGATCGAAGAATTGCGGTTTTTCAAGCTATCTATGAATTATTTCAACGTGAAGTTATTCCAGGGTATCGTTCAGTGGTCGACTTGTTGAAGAATCCAGCGCTCCGATACCTGGATGAACAAGTGTTGCTCGATCGGTTGAAAGAACGCAAACAATTGCCCGATTCGCTCGTCGTTGAGCAGGCAGATACAGTGGTTTATTTTCCTTTCGATCAGGAGTCGATTGATGAAAAAGATGAAATCATTGCCATTGATGACCAACTGGGCAAAATCATTACTTATTTGGAAAGTTTGGGTGAGCAAATACGCCCTGTACTGAACCGCGAAAAACAGCGGTTGAGTCTGACAAGGGACGAGTCGACAATGGTTGATCTGCGCGACTCAATTCATGCCTTGTACAACCATCCTTCCAACAACACTTTCCAAAAAAGGATGTCTATCCCAGTAATTAACGTAACACAGCGCCGTTTTAAAGCTTATGCACAACTGCCGCTCAACGAGAAAATTAATCGCTTGTCGGAGATCAATGCGTGTTTTCGAAATCTCATTGATTTTTACTTTCTTCTAAAAGTATTGCCTGACCGCCGTAAAGCGATCGAAGAATTGTATACCCGAACGGTATGGAATCCTTTTACTTACACGGATATGGAAGAGACTGTCAAAGAACGATTGTACAGTGCTTATGATGAAATTCTATTTCCCTATTTACTGGATCGTATCGAAGAACAACTTAGCTGTAATAACATTGATGCAATTTTGGTGGATCTTCCAGCGCTGTTCAAAAAAATGGAAGTACTGCGCGAGCAGGATACACAAGAAAAAGAAAAAAGTCTCAGGCGCGAAGATGATCCTGAGGTTATAAAAGATATCATTGAATTAGAAGTCAATTTGTTTTGAATGTTGCCAGGATAAAATACTGCATGATTCTCTTTACGACGCTTTTTGCATCGTCCATTGTAGCTCAAGATCCTGCTGTGGAGAGTGTTTTTGAAGAACCGAGCAGCGAATTGTGGTTAGGAGGTTACGGTAATTTTCGCTTGACGGACAAATTGTTCTGGTCTGGTGAATTCCACTTGCGTTCTTCTTCCAAAGGCTCCACACCAATGGTTGGTTATTTGAGTAAAATTTATAATCGACATGGACTGAAATATGTGCATTCGAAGAAGTTTTCCGCAACACTTGGTGGTGTTTTGCGCTTAAATATCTCGAAATACGGAAGTGGAGCTCCTTACCAATTGATCGCATTAGAGCCCAGAATTTGGCACCAGTATGTTTTCGCCATGCCGTTTGAACGTTTCATGGTATATCATCGTCTCCGTATAGAACATCGATGGAGCAAGCCCAACTTAAAGGAAGCCGATTTTATTTATCGCAATCGATTTCGTTACATGATCAAAATGAAAATACCGATCAATAAGAAAAAGCTCATACCTGGAGCGTACTATTTTTCGCCTTATGTGGAGTTGATCATGCAAAGTGGTAAGACGGTGGTGGGTAACCCTATGGAAGATTTAAGAATTTATCCGCACGTCGGGTATATTTTAAATCCGCGCATTTCATTCTCGGCAGGTATACTTTATACTACTGGACAAACATCGGTCAATGGACAATATTACAGAAGAAGATGGATTCCTCGAATAAATACGTATATTTCACTGGATTTTCGAAAAGATGAATTGAAGATTCCAGAAATAAACACGAATGATTAAGCTGGAATAGGACGATAATCGAGGAAGTAATGAATAGTATCAATGATAAAAGTGTAAGAAGAACTAAGCGCTGGTTTATTGGTTATCTCCTACTTTCCATAGTCTTTTTTGCAGGGTTGTTTTATCTTGATGGCAATGAGGAGCACAAGATGAAAGAACAGTTGGAATCGGTTGAAGAGAATGTTAAACAACTGAATAAAACGATAGAAACGTATAGAGCTATCATCAGTACCACAGTACATTCCGATTTATCGCAACTCAATCAACTGAATGATGAAATTGACCAGTTACGGAATCGCCTGGAACTCGACACACTTCAAACGGAATACCTCGACAATTATGTTTGGTTCTTGCAATCTATCCGCGATTCTATTCAGGGTATTCGGCATCATGAAAACAATCGAGCTGAAAATAGAATTAACCTTCAGCAAAGAAATCAGATATTGGTGCGCAAACAGGATTCGCTAAAAAAGAATTGGCACAAGAAAAAATTGAAAATGCAAAACCGATTGAGAAACCTTCAGCATAAACTCGATCATAAAAAAGAGCAGCTGTCACAACAAGAACATATTAAAGTCATCACCTTTGAGAGTAGCAAAGGCAAAAAAGTACATTATTTAGGAGAAACTGATAACGGAAAAGCCTACGGTGGGGGCATAGGTATTTGGTCAACAGGGGGAATGTATCAAGGCGATTGGAAGAGTAACCAGCGACACGGTGAAGGTCGTTATGAATGGTCCAACAACCATATCTATGAAGGAGAATTTAAAAATGACGTCAGAGAAGGGGAAGGTATTTATTATTGGCCTAGTGGCGAGCGTTACGAAGGGGAGTGGAAGAACGATCGCAGAAACGGGAAAGGAACACTTTATGACAAGGATGGAAACATCCAATACCAAGGGCAGTGGAAAAAAGACGAAATTATGAAGTAATAGCAACCACTGCTGAGCTATAATTGATTGTCAACCTGTGGAAAAACCAGGCTGAGGCTCACGAAGTTACTTGCGGATTTTCTCTAAGTTCGTAAAAAGAGTTAAGAACAGTGATTTTTGCAAACACCTTTGTGAGCAAATACCGTGTGTCATCGGAGAGGCAGACTAAAAAAGATTTAAAAGCGATACATCAACCCAATTCCTGGCAACGGGAAGGGAATGAAACGCACATTTTCTTCTTCCCAGTCATAAGCAGCGGTTAAATCAATTTTAATGTTAAAAACCAATGATTTTCTAATGTTGAACTCATAACCAGCACCAATTCCAAATAACGTGAGGTCGAGATTTTTACCTTGGTCTTCTTGAGCAAAGTGAATGGCCCCAATACTGGCATAGGGGAAATGGTCTCTGTTTTGATCAAAGCGATACAGAAGACTGGCACCTGCAAAATATTCGATACCTTGAATAAAAATGGGAAGCGCAGAAATCTGAAGCCCAAGTTTACGCTTCGACCAATATTTATAACTCAATCCAACCCCTTGATTGGTAGAAAGGTTCAGGCCTAGTTGATGCGATGAGAGATCAACAGAGGGTTCACCCGATAGCGAATCATTTTTCGACTCTTGCGACCATACTGCAACACAAAAGACAAAATTGACCAACGCTATAACCATCCATTTTTTCATATTTCCAACATTCAAGTTAGTTTACTTGGGGGCAATTCAACGTTCCTCAGCTAAGCCTTTGAGTCACTACCACGAATGTACGTAAAAGGCTTGGGACTTCGTGATTTTATAAGCCTTATTCCTCGAGTAACTTTTTTACTTGTTTTTCGAGCAAAGGCAAATCTTTATTTATTATTCCCCAAATGATTATATTATCGACATTATCATAAGCATGTATTACCCAATTACGAAGGTTAACAATTCTTCGTGCATCAGAAATGTCAATGTTAGAATCTAATTTTAGTAGACGGTTTACCGCTTCACCAATTATCTCCAATTCTCTCTCTACAGCACGACGAAGAAGTTTATTTGATTCATAATTATTAAAATTTCGCTCTTCACCGAGATATTCATAGATCGATTCAATTGAATTCGAAATATCTGATAAATACATTTTTACATTATGCTGCATATAACAGTTGCTTCGATTTTTCTACGCTCTGTATAAAATATGGATTGGATAGGGAACGTTCTGTCACAAGATCTACCTTACGATTAAATAACTTCTCAAGTTCTTCATGTAGCTCAAAGTAGTTATCTGTGTATTTATCGAAAGGAATATCTTGAAATGATATTAGTATATCAACATCACTAGAATCCTTGAATTCATCTGACGTCACTGAACCGAACAAATACATAGTTTTAATGTCGTACTTTTCGCAAAGCCTTTTTAGTTGGTCTTTATTTTCTTCAATCAATTTTACCATCTTACTGATATTTGTTCAAATATAAGAAAAACCGTTATTTAAGTTGCTCGGTATTTACTTCGAGTAGCTTATACCTACTTGCTATAAAAGTGTAAAGTTAAGCAGATCTATTTGTATCTAAGTATGAAACGTTTTATTTTTCGATGATCGCTGAAAAAGCCTTGCAGGCGACTGAGGCTCTCGAAGCCACCTGCGGCTTTTATTTAAGATCCTACAAATAGGAAATACTAGTGATTTTTTCAGGAAATTGGGTTAATGTGTCCTCCCCCTATATCCCCATCCGAAGGGGGAAATGCAAACCATTAACATTTTTCCAATTGGATAGAACTATGAACTTTTCAATTCAATATTGCACGGTTCAATATTCAGCGGTTTTGGAAGCAATTTAACCTTCTTTAATTAGAAAAATCACTTTTTTGGTAAAAGGTCCTCCCCCTAGCCCCCTCCAAAGGGGGAGCCTTGATCAACTAACCTTCTACACAAAAAACCAGTCCTTTATTTCTACCCCTCCAAAGCGCCGTGTTTAGCATGTCGAGGTAGGGGGACTTGATCAACTGCCATAAAGGTAAGTATGGGCTAAACCTTAATTTACTTCAAGAGTCCTAGAAATAAAGGAAGAGGTGTAGTTCTTAGATGTCGCGCATAGGAAAACTGATTGAGTCGAAGACAACCGGACTTCTCTCCGTCGGTTGACGGATTCGAAGTGACGGTTGTCTTGGAGTGGGTGTGTCGTCGCGCGCTGCGCGACGAAGAATCAATTAAACCAACAGGTCATCTCGACGAGCGCAGCGAGGAGAGATCACGTTGGTTTAAGCATTGTAACACCCACGCCCTGCCACACTGCTCACTTTCCGATGCTCACTACTTCCAGTCCCGGTGCTCTCGATACATCCTGATGCTCCGTTTCACTTCGATCAGGACACTCGATCACCTAACGTGCTCCTCACGCTCTACCACATTGCTCACTACAACACTGCTCACTCCCCAGCAAAAACCCCCGTCAACAAGGAAATATTCAATTGCGTTGTAGCTTGATCCATATACGCTTGTATCAATCGTCGTCGCGCTTCAACAACACTCTGCTGTACCTCGCGTACCTCCAGCGGGGTAATGCTGCCTGCTTTGAGGGCATCTTTGGTGATGCTGAGGATCGATTCGGTTTGTTCGATGTTTTGCTGTTCGAAGTTGACCTTACGTTTGGCGAATTGCAGCTTGTTGTAATAGTTGCGGAGATCGACCAATCCTTGAAGTGAATCTTCTTTGTACGAAATGCTCGCCTGGTCTTCGGCGATCTTTGAGTTGCGAAGCTCGGTGACTCTTGTCAATTGATCGAGGATACTCCATTGCGCTGAGATCCCGAAACTGGGGCCGAAACTTCTTCTGGAAGCCAGGAATCCCACTTCATTGACCGAGTTTCCAAAGTTGTAGGAAGTGTATAAACTCAATTGCGGATAGAAACGACTCTTGGCTTCTTTGGTTTCGAGTTCAGCGATCGCAATGTTGCTCTTGGCTTGCATCACGGTCGTGTTTTGCTCCATGAATATTTTGCTGAGTTCTTCCCAAGGAACCAACTCTACGATCTCATCCAGCGACCCTGAAACGGTTGTCTTTTGATCTACGGGAAGTACCAACAGACCATTGAAGGTCGTGCGGACTTGCTCCAACGCTTGTGCATTGTCGATGAAGGCTGCACTGTCGGCGGTGAGGTCAAGGCGGGCTTGAATGAGTTGGATCTTATTCGCGGCGCCGGCATCGTATTGCTTTTGTAAATAGTCGACGCGCATTTGTGAAAGTTCGATGGCTTTGGTGTAGACATCTTCCATAAATTGCAGCGAAAGCAAGGTGTAGAAATTCACGCTCGTTTGGTAGACCTTCATTTCCATTTCACCGCGGAGTTTCGTTTCGCTGAGGGCTTGCAGTTCATCGAGTTTCTTGTCGGTAGCAAACATCTTGAACCCGTCAAAGATGGTCCAGTCGAGGCGAACGCCTGCATCAAAAGCGCGGTTCTGTGCGTTGTTCGCTTCGTTGACATCGCCGTTGATGAAT
>P_1C_Liq_1_UnCtyDRAFT_1000380_pt1 | contig 10312 bp, 13 predicted proteins | sample Pon1CUnioCityCA_2_FD_10230 | JGI IMG/M metagenome (IMG submission 10230) | reverse complement strand
TTTCTCCCTCACTCTTTCATCAAAACCTTTGATTTCCTCTTCATTTTCAGAGGCGGTAATACTTAACATCTCAGTTACATGTTCTCTGCTCTCGAATCCATCACCTAGGCCTCCACCTACTTTTTGAGTTGGTGAGGTATCGGACTCTAGTTCAAACAGATTCTCGATTTTTCCCAGCCTTTCAATCAAGATGTCATAGGCCTTATCAGATATCACAGGGTCATTCTCAACGTAGTACCTGTAATCATGGTATTTTAAAGCCTCTCTCAAAAGCTTTACCTGTTTTTCACCCTCTTTTTCAGTTAAATTTCCTGCATCTTCGAAATCGAGTTCAGGATCCCTGATGTATGGATTTTCCTCAGGCTCTTTCATTCAAAGTACGACCTCAGTCCCTCCAGAGGCCTTGTATTCAGCACTTCTTCCTTACTGCACCATCCTCTTCTGGCCTGAGCTACTCCCAGATGCATATAACTAAGTTCAAAAGCAGAGTGAGCATCTGTCGATACCACGAACTTTACATCTTCCCGATATTCCTTTATTTCACGCCACGGCAGATCCAATCGTTCAGGCTGAGAGTTTATCTCCAAGGCAACTTTTTCCTCCGCTGCAACTTTAATTATCTTATCCAAGTCGATGTCTAGGCCTTTCCTGGAGTTAATCTTTCTATTCAATGGATGAGCAAAGATATCCACGGGGTAATCTCTGAAAACTTTAATTATCTTTTCTGTAGGAGAATTAATCCTTCCATGTAACGATGCAAGGACTATATCAAGCTCTTTCAGTTTATCTCTTGAAATATCAAGGCCTTCACCTGTAATATTTGCCTCTATGCCTTTCAAAATCTCTATTTCTAATTCTTCATTAAGTTCATCGATTCTTTCCGCCTGTTTAATTAAAGCTTTCTCATCTATCCCATCAGCTATATCCAGCGCCTTCACGTGATCTGTTATCAGGATATACTCGAGGCCTGAGCTTTCTGCTTTCTCTGCCATTTCTCTCATCGAGGCCTTCCCGTCACTGTAATCCGTATGCATCTGGAGATCTCCCTTTATATCCTCTTTTTCAACCAGATCAGGGATTTTTCCTTTAGCTGCGGCTTCAATTTCTCCAGTTCTTTCCCTAAGCTCAGGTTCTATAAAATCGAGCTGAAGATTGCTATAGACCGAGTTTTCTGTCTCGCCCGCTAATTTATTTTCTTCAGAATCAAATAACCCGTATTCATTAAGCTTCAAGCCTTTTTCCACAGCTAGAGTTCTCAAACCAACGTTATGATCTTTCGAGCCCGTGAAATACTGTAAAGCTGCACCAAAACTGGTTTCACTGACAATCCTCAGATCAACCTGTAAATCACCTGAGATAAGAATAGATGACTTTGTCTGACCAGATCCAAGAACCTCTATCACATCTTCCCGACCGGCGAATTCTTCCATAGCTTCACCCGGATTATTTGAAGTGGCTAAGACATCTATATCTCCCACAGTAGGCCTCTTGCGTCTGAAAGAACCAACGAACTTCACTCTATCAAAGTTATCGGATTTTTCGAGGCCTGACCTCAATTCCTCGGCGATTGGATAGGCTTTACCGAGAAGCATTCTATCCTGTCCTCTGCGAGCTATTTCAATATGCTTAAGAATGTTTTCCTCAGTCTTCTCCCCAAATCCTTCAATATCCGCTATTTCTCCGCTTTCAGCAGCCTCCTCAAGCTCATCAAGATCGGTAACTTTTCTAGCCTCATAAATCTCCTTCACTTTTCTCGGGCCAAGGCCTTCTACAGCGGTCAAGGCCTCTATATCCACAGGGATATCCTGTTTTAACTCCTGGAGGTATTCAAGTTTACCGGTCTCTAGGTATTCAATGATTTTTTCTGCGATGTTTTCACCGACCCCATCTAAATCCTGCAGTTGTTCCTCTTCGTATAACTCCTCCACGCTCTCAGAGAGATTTTCGACGTTTCTGGCCGCTTTACGGTAGGCCTGAGGCTTCCATTTAACATCCTGCATCTCCAAGTAATCTGCTATTTCGTCTAAAATATCAGCGACTTCCTTATTTTTCAACTCCCATCCCCTTCACAGTATTTTTACAATGTCAGCGTTAAAAATTTGATTAAAATATTAAACGATTGAAAAAATGTATGAATTCTTGGACTCTTCGGGATTTGAACCCGAGGCCTCTCCCCTGCCAAGGGAGCGTTCTGCCAGGCTGAACTAAGAGCCCTGTAGATTCACTTGAGTCGGTGATTCTTTAAAAGGTGTTAGGAGATAAATAAAGCTTTACTATTGAAAGGTGGTATATGGAGTTGGAGGTTCAGTCTCCTGATTATGTTTCGGGAGAGGTTCAGGGAAAAGTAACTCTAGGCCGCCAGAACTATACTGTTAAAGGCACTGATTATGGAAGCAGCTTCCATCTAAAAATAGAGGGAGAAGACTGTCATTATAGCCAGACACATAATTCTTCAGAAATTAACAATCTTGAAAACTCGGGTAAATCATTGCAAGAGCTTTTCAATCTAGCCAGAGATAATTTTGAGGTCTGGGATTCAGATAGCCAAATTCTTTACGTTGGAGAAAGAGACTTAGATGAGATAGTTCACTGAATTCAGATTCCAAGTCTTTCCACTGAGGCCTTTAGGATTCCTTCTTCAAGCCCGTACCACATTCCGAATGCTAGTGACATCTCCATCATTAGGAATCCGACAAATGAGTAACTGAGGAATGTTTTGGCTTTTACATCTAGTAGGCCTGCTGGTATTGCGACTAATCCGTTTCCTACTGGTAGAAATCTGAGGAAGACTAGGCTTGTAGGTGCATTCTTTTTTACCATCCAGTTCATCAGTCTCCAGAACCTTGAATCCATTTCTTCATCAGAGTAGTATCTGTGACCTAGGTGCCTGGAGAATAGAAACATTATGAAGTTTCCGGCTGTCAATGCCATTGCTGAGATAGACGCAATTCCGAAGACTTCCAGAAAACTATCGGCATATAACATTACAAAAGTTGGTGTGACAATTGCATCAGGAACAATTAGTAAAAGACCCATACCGCTGATTAACTGCGCCGAGGCATACATTGAAACCCCGAATTCTACGAGAAGTTCTTGGAACAATACCTCAATATTTCCGAAATACTGAGCCAAAAACCTTGTTACCACCATAATAACCAGTTATTCTGGACAGAGGTTTATTAGAATTAAAGTTCAGGCCTCAAAAATCATTCAACTAACTTAACTTCCTCTACTTCTACTTCCCCATCATCAATGACTACAGAATAGGCCTTTCCGTTGTCATGGCTGGACGCGTTTAATACCTTAGTACCCATTAACTCATTCTCCCCAAAGTCCTCATGGACGTGACCGTTTACCCATAGAGCCGGTTTATGTTTCATGATCATTCTACGGAACTGATCAAAACCAATTCTTTTACCCGAATGAATCTTATCGCCCAGCTTTTTCGGAGGATAATGCGAACCTATAATCAGTTTTTCAGGATCAGTACCTTCCACCATTTCAGCTACTTTTTCCTGCACATCATCAGGGAAATCCCCACCAATCAAAATCAATTTGTACTCATCATCAATATCCGCTTCTAGAAAATGAAAGACAGGTAGGCCTTCAAGATCTTCCTCTGTCATATGTAAATCGCGGTTACCTGTAGCGCCTACAGCAGCCACATCAAGCCCTTCAAATAAGCGTTCAGCAAAATCAAGATCCATGTAATCTCCGACATTCACGTAAAGATCATATTCCCCTTCTTCCAGTTCTTCTCGGCAGGCCTCCAGAAGATCCTCTCTCGCGTGGAAGTCTCCTGCGACAAGTAGTTTCAAACTCATTATAGAAAGTAATTAAGAAGAGAAAACTTTTAATCTAAGTGCTCCAAGGCCTCAAGTCCATAAGCCATAGAGGCTCCAGCCTTTACTTCTGAGGCTAAATGAACGGTATGGGCGATTTCCTCTTTTGAAGCTCCATGTTTGGCAGCTTTCTGACCATGAGTATGCACACAGTAAGGACACTGAGCCCCAGCACTCACTGCTAACATCAAAAGCTCTCTAGTTTTATTATCGAAAACTGATTCGGTTGCCAGTTCTTTCTGCCATTCCTGGTATTTCTCCCAGATGCTGCCTGAGGCCTCGACAAATTTTTCGGAGTCTTCTATGTGTTTATCATCTATAGGATTCGACATTTTTAGATCACAGTCCGAGATTATATCAGAGCCCACTTATAGATTGGACACAACTTGGAAATAATTATTTCAGATAACTAAATTAAACCTCATTCACATCAAACTATCTTACAAAGAGTTACACACAGATTTCTGTGAACATTCGATATTTGGACCACCCGGGGTTCGAACCCGGGACCGCCGCCTCTCCCGAGGCCATTACACAGGCCTATCCAGCGAATTTCTGTGCAAAAGTCCATATAAGGACGGTGCTCTAACCCCTGAGCTAGTGGTCCCTATCATTCACAGAGAGGCCTATTCTAAAAAAGGCTTTCTAGGATTCAGTGAATTCCCTGACCTCTGGAGATGTCAACTCGAGGCCTTTTTCCTTTACTTTGTCTCTAATCCTTGGCATCCTGTTTTCAATATGGGAAGGTCTATGAGAATCCGTGCCTAAAGTCACCGGCAAACCTTCGCTTTTAATCAGATTGAGAAGCTCATCAGTTGGATGGAACTCTTTCAGGCCTCTGTTTATTCTCCCTGCATTTATCTCCGGCACAGTACCGGATTCTTTCAAGGCCTCAAGAAGCTTAATGTAATCTTTTCTCCGTGCCAGTCCTCTGAGATGCCTGTTTCTTTCAACCAGGTCGATATGTGAGACAATATCGAAAACCTCTGACTCTATAAGTTTTCGCTGTCTCTCGAAGTATCTCTCAACTATCGATCTCCTCCTGGATCTGCCCATAGAAGTAAAAAGTGACTCGACCTGGAGATTGAGGTTATCTATTCTGTGAACGCTTCCTATAGAGTACTGAAACCCTGCTTTATCCAGAAACTCTGTTATTCTATCCATATCATCAGGGTGAAAATCCATTTCCACAGCATCTAAAAGCTCAACGTCAAATTCTTTATTCAGAAGCTTCAAGGCCTTCTTTCTTCTTCTGTAGGTTTGATCAAGGTTGAAACCTAGCTCAATATTCAAATCCTGGACCTCTGATCTATCTGATACATTGCAGTGATCTGTCACCCCCAACTTTTCCAGGCCTAACCTATCGGCGGCTCCAGCCATCGATTTCAGGACGTGGCCATCAGAATAAGTGGAATGTGTGTGGAAATCATAATTCATCAACAAATTTACATTCGGTCAGGTTAATAAATCTTCCAACAACAGTATTTCATGTAACTTTCTAAAGGTGTAATCGAATAATGCAGATGACTAATCCACAGCAACAACAGTATGACAGAGGAAAAACAATTTTCTCCCCAGATGGAAGACTCTTCCAGGTAGAGTACGCGAAGGAGGCAGTGAAAAAAGGCGCAACAGCACTTGGAGTAACTTTTGACGGCGGAGTTATCTTGGCGGCTACAAGAAGCACTCCAGAGCTTCAGGTAAGAAACCCTGAAAAAGTATTCAAGATCGATGACCACATCGGAGCAGCTACTTCAGGCCTTGTAGCCGACGGAAGAACACTGGTAGAAGAGGCTAGAAACGAAGCTCAGAAACATCTGATGACCTATGATGAGGACATTGCACCAAGTGTACTGGCAAAGTTCATCGCTGACAGATGCCAGCAGTTCACACAGTACGGAGGGGTCAGGCCTTACGGACTCTCAACCATTTCAGGAGGAATCAAAGATGGAGAAGCAACAGTTTACCAGACCGATCCATCAGGCACACTCAGCCAGTGGAACGCAGTCACAATAGGAAAAGGCCGTGAAGACGCAGATGAATATCTGGAGGAACACTGGGAACAAGGCCTTGAAGAAGACGAAGTAATCGATATCGCAGTCTCCGCACTGAAGGCAGGAGAAGAAGATATTGAATTGGATAACATTGAGCTCTCAGTAGTTGATGAGGAAAACGGTTTCCAGCGTCTAAGCCCTGAAGACCTTGAGGACAGAGGAGTCGAGCTTTAAGACTTCCTCAAATTTCTCTTACATATTCTCTATTTTTCTAAATCCGTTACTTTCTAAACATATGATGGCCTAACTATTCATATGAGCGCACCATCAGGTTCAGCAGGAGATCTGGGTTCTGGAGAAAACCAGGGAAACCTTGACAGTTCAGAGGCCATCAGAATACACTATAAAGGCGATAAAACATTTGAGATACTTGTAGAGCCTGAACCTGCTAAAGAGGCCAAATTTGAAGGAAAAGACCACGATATCCTGAAGCTTCTATTTGTCCAGGAAGTCTTCACCGATGCGAATGAAGGAGAGAAGGCCTCCCCCTCTGAACTTGAGGAGGAATTCGGTACGAAACAAGTTATCGATGCCGCAGAGGAAGTTTTCGAAAAAGGTGAGATGCAGCTGACAACCGATCAAAAGGCTGAGATGCGGAAAGAAAAGATGCAACAGATAGTTTCAATGATCGCACGCAGAGCACAGAACCCAAAAACAGGTAATCCTCACCCGCCTCAAAGAGTGGAAAATGCACTTGAAGAAGCAGGTTTCGATGCTGACGCGATGGCAGATGTAGAGGAACAGTTCGATGAAGCAATAGAAGCAATCAGGCCTATAATACCTGTATCTCTTGATGAAAAGACTGTCGCAATCAAAATCCCGAGCGACTCAGGCGGGAAGGCCTACAACATGATCCAGAAAAAGGCTGATGTCATCGAGGAGCAGTGGGGCAACGAATACTTCTACGCCAAGATCAGAGTTCCGGCAGGAATTTTGACTGAGTTAATGGAGGAGATTCAGGCCTTGACATCTGGAAAGTCTAAGGTTGAGGATATTTGAGTTTCTTGATGGAAATAGTGAAAAAATTTAATTTTTCATTGTTTAGGCGTGAGGGGTCATGAGAAGGCAGGCCTTACTCTTCAACACAATGGGATAACAATCAAGAATGGAGAGGTTATTCTTGAAGAGAGGTTAATAGAGACTAATGTAGTTGGAAGCAAGGATTATAAAGAGGCAAAGAATGTAAAATCAGGTCAGCCTAACTCCGTGCTAGATTTGGGAAATGGATTAGTGACTTTCAATGATACTGAATTCATTTTTCCTATAGTAAAGATCATTTTTGGGAAGATGATGAATTATTAGGTCCAGCAGATATTTTGAGGAACTCTTATCGGGTCAGGAAGGCTGCTGCAATCCTCGAGGATCGGAGAGATGAGCGGATAGAAGAATTAGATGAGAAGAGCCAAATGTTGAGGGAAATATTATATTCGCCAGATACAAGTTCAGATCAGGAAGATCTCGGAGATAATATTTCAGATAAAATAGATGAACTACGTGAAGAGCGATCTCAGGTTTGGGAAGAAAGCTTAGACAAAGTCCATGGCCTGCTTAACGATAGAACCAATAAGGATGGACCCTACGATGGCAAGTATGTATTTCCTTTTGGTATGGCGGCTACTCCTTTCCCAGAGAGAGTTGATCATAATTACGATCTAGACTGGAGTGTCGGGGAACTGGAAGACATACCAGACTTATCAGATTTTGAACAAGTGAGAGATCTCTTGGAACAGGGAAGAGGAATCGACTGGCTGGCTGTTTTTGCAAAGACTGACTCTGGAAGAATACATTCCTTCTCAGAAAACTTCAATACTGGAAAATCGAGTATGAACCGAGTTTACAGAGAATTAGGGCTTTTACTAGCTGAAAACGACATCACATTGAGTAATGGCAAGTATATAGATGAACAAGATTTGAAAGAAGCAGGTATAATAGAAAGCGGGAGATACAGGCAGGCTTGGGATGTAATATATGGAAGGCCTGACAGGTATAATAGAAAGCGGGAGATACAGGCAGGCTTGGGATGTAATATATGGAAGGCCTGATAGCGTTCTGCACATGGGAGACGGCATAATAACGTTTAATGATACCGAGTTCAGTTTTCCATGGACAGAAAAAGTATACTTTAGGGAAGAAGAATACGGAGATATCACCTCATACGAAGGAGGCGAATTTGACACTGTGACTCCAAAATCCCAGGTAGAAACAGAACCTGAATTTTTGAGGCCTCCCGTAGATATACTTAGAAAAAGCTGGTTGACTTCAAATGAAGCAATGGATCTCTTTAGCAAAGGTCAATATAACCACTTAAATAACCTGGTCAGAAAGGGCGCTGAAAGAGATGATTTTGAGGAACAACCTGAATTTGATAGTGAGGAGTTTCCAGAACCAGGTTCCATCAATCCAAATGACTTTTCTTAAGAATGGGAGGAAGGTTCTATCGACTCAAGACTTAATCTTGATGATCATGAAGACTTCCTTAGAAAACTTTCATATAACGTATCTCTAGATGATGTAGTATTTAAATTCTGCTCTCGTGGAAGCTTGCCAGAGTCATCTATATCTAGTCCTAGATTAGAAGTATCTGGTGAAGAAGTACAGAGGGTTTTAGAGAAGAAGAGAAGTACTGACCATAGAGATAGATTAAGAGAATGAACTTAATCAGTCCAAGAATCAGAGTTAGAATATATTTGATTGAAGTTGTGTAAGAAGTATGTCAATCAGAAATATAAAATTTTAGCTACTACAAAGTATATATGTCGTTACCAGAACTTCTTGAAGACAATGATGCTAACGATCTAAATCCAAGTGATCTTGAAGGAATTAAACCAGATAGAACTATTGTAGAACTAGGTTATGATGCAGAAATATATGAATCAGAGAATCTAACTTTGATGGTAAGAGATAATGCTAAATCTGTCTGGGTGAAACGAGGAGATGGAGATTTCAGAGATGACGGGGTTCCAATTAAAGAAAAAAGAGCCGAAATAGGTCAGAACACTATGGGCGATGTAACAATGGCTTTGAGGCCTTACTCTCCGGTAACTGAACCTGATGGACCTAGCAGCTATAAAGGAAGTTACGATCATCCTGATGTTTTTGATAATCCGTAGATTAGCCAGTATATAAAACATTTGCCGTCGAAATTCTTCTTATAAAGAAAGGTTTTTTATTGAAGACCTAACTTGAATTAAGAGGTTTAATACTTTATGACGCGTGTGAAAGAATCTAATGAAATTGTTGCTCCAGGGGATGTTATCGCTGAAGATGAGAATCTGTCAGTTAACTCAGGAGCCTATGAAGAAAATAATAAAATCTTATCAAAACATCTCGGTACAGTAATGTACTCCGGGAATTCAGTAATGGTTAGACCTATGCAGGGCCGTTACATCCCTGAAGAAGGAGATACTATTATAGGAGAAATTTCCAGAGTAAGTTACTCTCGATGGACAGTTGATCTTAACTCTCCTTACGACGGTAACCTAAACATCGCCGATGCAACTGAAGAATATGTAGATCTAGATGAAGACGATTTAACTGATTTCTTTGATGTAGGAGATGCAGTGGTTGTCAAAGTTAAAGGAGTTACAGAATCGATGGATGTAGATCTGACGATGAAAGATGATAGATGTAAGAAGCTGGAAGGCGGAAGAATCGTTCAGATCCCTCCAAGCAAAGTACCTAGAGTTATCGGTAAGGAAGGCACTATGGTCAAACAGATCAACGCAGCCACTAACTGTAACATAATCGTAGGCCAGAACGGATTAATCTGGATTGACGGCGACAACGCAAATCTGGCAGCAAAGGCTGTCAAGAAAGTAGAAAAACAGGCCCACGAAAACGGATTGACAGATAAAATCAGCGAATGGCTTGACGAACAGACATCAGGTGAATAAAATGGCAGATACAGAAGTAGAATGGGTAGACGAAAACGGTGAGAGAGTCGACGGCAGAGAAGTCGACGAACTCAGAGAAACCAGGATGGAAATAGGAGTCTTAGAAGAAGCAGACGGTTCAGCAATGATAGAAGTAGGAAACACGAGAATCATTGCATCAGTCTTTGGACCTCAAGACCTTCATCCTCGACATCTACAGGAAAGCGACCGCGCAGTAATCAAGATGCGTTACAACATGGCTCCTTTCTCAGTAGACGACAGAATGAGGCCTGGTCCAAACCGTAGAGCAAAAGAAATAGGCCTGGTAGCTAAAAGAGCATTAGAACCTGCTTTAGAGCTTGAACATTTCCCGACCGCAGGAATCGATATCTCAATGGAAGTAATCGAGTCCGACGGAGGAACAAGAGCAGCAGGAATCACAGCAGCTTCACTCGCATTAGCTGATGCAGGAATGCCTATGAAAGGCCTAGTCAGTGCATGTGCCGCAGGAGTAGTCGGCGACCATGTAGTACTTGACGTCAAC
>P_1C_Liq_1_UnCtyDRAFT_1000379_pt1 | contig 10329 bp, 9 predicted proteins | sample Pon1CUnioCityCA_2_FD_10230 | JGI IMG/M metagenome (IMG submission 10230) | reverse complement strand
CCAACTTTAATAAGTCAATATAATTTTCCAAGACTGTTTTTTTTACAAAGAAAAGTATTAATCCTTAAATCTCTCCCCAACTTTTGAGACTGATCCTACAAAAAGGCTAAGTTGTTTCATCAGAACGCAAAAGAACTTATCTCTAATAAAAAACTTACTTCCTATGAAAAAGACCAACTCTCAAGAGCTTCTTTTAGCATAGTACTTAACATTGCTGAAGGTTCAGGACGATTTTCTGCAAAAGATAGAAGAAATTTTTTCGTAATTACAAGAAGTTCGGTTTTCGAATGCGTTGCTATTTTGGATATTCTTGAGGACAACAATATTTTAAGCAAGGAAGAATTTGATTCCTTAGAAAATCAAGCAGATGAATTTTCCAGAATGCTTTACGCCATGATTAAAAATCTTAGTTAATCTGGTTCGACAATACAATCATTGCAGGTACAAAAACAGAATGAGAAGCAGAATGAAAATAAAGCTTCTCATCTGTTTTTACTTCATTCACATTCGGTTATCACTCAGTGCAACGCTCGCTCTCGCACTCTTTCTAACCTAAATCAACTACCTATGAAATTCGATTTTCAAAAACTAAGCGTTTACAAAAAAACAAATTATTTCATCAGAATCCTGCTGCTTAAAACTTAACGCTTCAAAATAATAGAATTAAGAAGATCAATAGAGTAGTTCTCACGCTCTATTCTAACTTGCGTTCAAGATCATGAATCGCACCACCATTATAGCTCTGGAGATAACCTTTTGAACGCAATGCTCTTTTTGCCTTTACACTCCTTACTCCCTGAGAGCAAAAAGTGATGTAAGACTTAGACTTATCAAGCTCATCTATTCTTTTAGCCAATTCATTATGAGGAATATTAATTGCACCACTTATAGTAGCTGATGCAAATTCTCCTTTTGACCTGACATCTAACAAAACTGCTCCATTTTTATGTTTTTGAGCTAATTCCTTATCTGGTTTACGCACAAAATACAAGGCAACCAACAGAAACAAAATAGAAACTGAAACTATAATCAGAAATACCATAAGCACATAGATAACATATTCTCAGATTTTAACCAATATTGTTTCTACCTATAAAGTAGGTTTTTCTTTCCCTTATCGAATCTCCAAAGATGTTCAAAACTCTTCATAAATCAAACTCACCTGATAGTAAAACACGCGTCCAATTTCGTACATTTGAGTAGTAAATTCGCTCGACATGTACATCATATTTGATACGGAAACCACGGGATTACCCAAGAAATGGAATGCGCCCTATACAGACACCGATAACTGGCCACGCTGTATTCAGATTGCTTGGCAGTTGCATGATGACGATGGTAAACTCATCGAAGCCAAAGATTTTCTGGTTCAACCCGAGGGTTTTGATATTCCTTATGACTCTGAGCGAATTCATGGTATCTCTACCCTATTGGCAGAAACCGAAGGTATTCCGCTCAAGGATGTGCTCGAAGAATTCAATGAGGCCTTAGCTAAAGCGAAATTTGTTGTTGGTCAAAACGTTGGTTTCGATGTTAACGTCATGGGATGTGAATTCGTGCGCGAGGAATTTGATACGGCTATGCACGACATGCCTGTACTCGACACGTGTACAGAGACGACGGCTGAACTTTGTAAAATCCCCGGTGGACGAGGCGGTAAATTCAAGCTGCCCACGCTAACAGAATTACACGAGCATTTATTCAATGTGCCTTTTGCCGAAGCACACAATGCAACAGCGGATGTTGAAGCAACTACCCGTTGTTTCTTTGAACTCGTTCGTCGTCGTATCTTTACTGCTGAAGAATTACAAATCGAAGAATCCTACTTTGAACAATTTCTTCGGGAGAACCCGGATGTGATTCAACCAGCCGGACTCAAACATGAAAATCTCAAAGCAAAAAGTGCAGCTCTCAAAGAAGAGCACAGCGAAGACGAAGGGGTTTCCCAGGCAGAGATTGAGGAGGGGTTGGCTCAATTGAAAGATACTTCTTTCGTGCACTTACACAATCATACGCAGTTTTCGGTACTTCAGTCCACTGCTGACATTAAAAACCTGATTAGCAAAACAGCTGAACACAACATGCCAGCGGTTGCCTTAACCGATACGGGGAACATGATGGCAGCTTTTCATTTTGAAAAGTTCATTACGGCGCACAATGAGAACATTGCGGCTGAACGAGCAGAAGCTGAAGAAAAAGGTGAATCGTTTACAAAGCAAGAAATCACGCCAATCATAGGCTGTGAATTCCATATTTGTGAGGACCATACAAATAAGACNCAGAAGGATAATGGATTTCAAGTTGTTCTATTAGCCAAAAATAAAAAGGGATATCATAATTTGGCTAAAATGTCTTCCATTGCCTTCACCGAAGGAAAATACTACGTACCACGTATAGATAAAGGAGTAGTTGAACAATACAAAGAGGACATTATTGTACTCTCTGGTAATATGTACGGAGAAATTCCTTCTAAGATCCTGAATGTGGGTGAAAAGCAAGCGGAAGAAGCTGTTATTTGGTGGAAGGAGCAGTTTGGAGATGATTTTTACCTCGAGCTAATGCGCCACGATCAGGAAGATGAACGTCGTGTGAATGAGACCTTGCTGAAATTTGCTAAACAACACGATGTCAAATTAGTCGCCACAAACAACACCTTCTACATTGAAAAAGAAGATGCTGTAGTTCACGATATACTTTTGTGTATCAAGGACGGTGAGATGGTGGAAACCCCCAAAGGAAAAGGTCGTGGTTTCAGGTTTGGACTTCCGAACGACGAATACTACTTCAAGTCTCCTGCAGCGATGAAGGAGCTCTTTGCAGATATACCGGAAGCGATCCAGAACGCTATGGAGATCGCAAACAAATGTGAGAAATATACCTTGGCGAGTGACATCCTGCTTCCTGCGTTTGATATTCCCGATGAATTTACGGATCCGAAAGATGAAGAGGATGGCGGAAAACGCGGTGAGAATAATTATTTGCGTCATCTCACCTATGAAGGGGCAAAAGAACGTTATCCAGCCATCACTGATGAGATTCGTGAACGACTCGATTTTGAGCTGGAGATTATTGCCAATACTGGTTATCCCGGCTATTTCTTAATCGTCCAGGACTTTTGTAAAGCCGCGCGGGAAATGGATGTAATTGTAGGACCTGGACGTGGTTCTGCCGCGGGATCAGCTGTGGCATACTGTAATGGGATTACGAATATAGATCCTATCAAGTACGACTTACTTTTTGAGCGTTTCCTAAATCCTGATCGTGTGTCCATGCCCGATATTGATATTGACTTCGACGATGAAGGTCGAGGTCGAATTATAGACTGGGTGATTGATAAATACGGTGAGAATCAAGTGGCACAGATCATCACTTATGGTACAATGGCTGCCAAATCATCAGTACGAGACACCGCAAGGGTAATGAATCTACCTTTATTCGAGGCTGATCGATTAGCCAAATTGATTCCAGACGTTTCCTTGGGTAAACTGTTCAAACTTGATGATGCTGCACTTGCCGATAAACTCAAAAACAATCAAGAGAGTATCCAACGGGCTAATCAATTAAAGCAAATTGCTCAAGGAAATGATCTTCCAGCGGAGGTGATTCAGAAGGCCCGCAGATTGGAGGGTAATGTTCGAAATACAGGTATTCACGCCTGTGGAGTTATTATCACCCCTAGCGACATTACTGAATATGTACCTGTGGCTCTGGCTAAAGATACCGACATGTATTGTACGCAGTACGATAACTCCGTTGTTGAAGAGGCGGGGATGCTCAAAATGGATTTCCTCGGACTCAAAACATTGACGTTGATTAAAGATGCAGTCGCGTTTGTCAAGGAACGTCACGATGTTCAACTCGTACCTGATGAATTTCCTTTAGACGATGAAAAAACATACGAATTATTTCAGCGCGGTGAGACTGTAGGAGTATTCCAGTATGAATCTCCTGGTATGCAAAAATACATGCGCGAATTAAAGCCTACTATTTTTGCCGATCTCATTGCTATGAATGCTTTGTATCGACCGGGACCCTTGGAATATATTCCATCATTCATTAAGCGTAAACATGGTGAAGAGGAAATCGAGTACGATCTCGAAGCTACGAAGGAATATCTGGAAGAAACCTACGGAATTACGGTTTATCAAGAGCAAGTGATGTTGCTGTCGCAGAAGCTCGCCGGTTTTACGAAAGGTGAAGCCGATACCTTGCGTAAGGCCATGGGGAAAAAGAAGTTCGACCTGCTAGAAAAACTCAAACCTCAATTTTTAAATCAGGGACACGAGCGCGGACATGACAAGGATAAACTTGAAAAAATTTGGCGCGACTGGGAGGCCTTTGCATCCTACGCTTTTAACAAGTCGCACTCAACTTGTTATGCCTGGATTGCTTACCAGACGGCCTACTTAAAATCGAATTACCCTGCCGAATACATGGCGTCTGTGTTGAGTAATAACATGAATGACATCAAGCAGGTGACTTTCTTCATGGAAGAATGTAAGCGCATGGGCGTCCCTGTGCTGGGTCCTGATGTCAATGAATCCAATTTTAAATTCACAGTAAACAAAGCAGGCGCTATTCGATTTGGACTGGGTGCCATCAAAGGTGTGGGCGGCGGTCCCGTCGAAGCGATTGTAGAGGAACGCAATGAAAATGGCCCTTTCGTCGATATTTTTGATATAACCAAACGCATAGATCTGAGAAAATGCAACAAGAAAGCATTTGAGGGGTTGGCATTAGCGGGAGCTTTGGATTCTTTTACAAATGTACACCGCGCACAATACTTTGCCGAAGAAAACAACAGAACCTTTTTGGCGAATGCAATTAAATTTGGAGCTAATCATCAGGAAAGTATCAATTCCAGTCAGGCGAGTTTATTTGGTGAATCTTCCGGAGTGGCCACCCCCGCACCAAAAATCCCACAGGTTGAGGAGTGGTCTTCGCTTCAACAACTCAACAAGGAAAAAGAAGTAGTAGGGATTTACATTTCAGGTCACCCTCTGGATGATTACAAGATTGATATCGAATCATTCTGTTCCGGCTCTATTGAAAACATTAATAATCTGGATCAATTCAAGAATAGAGAGTTTACTATTGCTGCCATCATTACCGAGGTGGAACATCGACACACCCGAAAAGGAGATCCGTTCGGTACAGTCGTAATCGAAGACTATAACGACTCCACAAAATTGTTTTTATTCCGCGAAGACTACGGCAAATTCAGGGACTACATGTCAGAAGGAGCTTTCATTTACTTAGTCGGAAAAGTTCAGCCTAAACGCTGGAGACAAGATGAATTTGAATTCAAAGTACACAAGATCGACTTTCTGTCGAGTTTACGTGAACAGAAAACACAAGCCTTACAAATCAAATTAGCCTTGAATCAAGTGAACCATCGTTTTATTCAGGACATTGATCAGGTATTCAAAGAACATCAGGGGAAATATCCAGTAAAATTCAACGTTTTTGACACAGTAAATAATATGGAAGTTGATATGCCTTCACGGTTCGTACGGATTGACATTACACCAGAGCTTCTGGACTCATTGAAAGCATTTGATGTGGAGTATAGTTTGGTTTAGAGTTCTGAGCTTTGGTCTATACCACACTAGACAGCGTCAAGTATTAGGTTCTGCTTTCTCACTTTTTATTTGCTATCAAAAAATCACGTAGATCATTTAAATATATTTTTATTTTAAAATAAAAAGGTCTAGGTTTGCACGAAATAATTTTAAAACACTACTCATGAACTACTCATCGAAAGCTATTTTATTTATTGCTTTTTTCCTTCTATCGTTGTCGATTGATGCACAAATCGGTCGATTCAAAAAAAGTGCGAAAAAACTGAAACAAAAAACGGAGAAAACTACGGAGTCGGAAAAGGAGATTGCAAAAGAGAAAAAAACAGAACCCCCTTCAAACGATGTTGATTTTTCTGAATTGGAAAAACAAAAAATGGAGTGGACTTCTACCTTTGAACGTCTGGAAAAGAAATGGGATCAACTATCCTTTAAAGCTTATGAAGCTAAAAAATCAGAGTACAAAGAATTCTATAAAAAATTCAGTGCAGCCTATAAGGAAGATCGCAAGAAAGAACACAGTGATAGTTACACGCAAAATCTAATCAACACCGTGGATGGTTATTACAGTGATCAAGTTCCAGCGTCTAAAATGTCTCAAATCAAAGAGACGGCAAAAGAAAGTTTTGACAAAGAAAATTGGTCGGTTTATCCATCCGATCGGATTAGAGATATTGAAACCGCCCAAAAACAAGTAAATGAAGCACGCGGTTATCTCAAACAACCAGACCCTGAGTTGGAGAAATATGAACAAAAACTTGCTGAACAAAAGGGTAAAATCACCAAATACGTGAACGACGGAGGCCTCGAAAAGAGACGTGCTGAAATCGACAAGCGTTTGGCTGAGAAGAGACGTTTACATGATGCAGGAATGACCGATGCCAGTGTAAATTCAACCGTTAAAACTAATATCAATCGTGAAAAGTACGGAGACCCTTTAAAGGTATTGATCACAAGCGAGAACTGGCAAGTAGAAAGAGACAAATATGGTCAACCAAAATTAAAATTTGTCAAGGTGGATATAGCCACAAAAAAATCAAATGGTAAATGTTATTACGTCCGTGGCTCAGTAGCTCAGCAGCATGAAGGAGGAGGTGTTTACGGTAACAAATACCTTAACATCTACTACACGGAAGGGGAAATGAAATGTAGTAATGTGAAATAAAGGAATCACTATTTTTTCATGGAGAGACTGTCAATATATGGCAGTCTCTTTTTATTTTTATGCGATTGTGGAATTAAAGTAAATATTGGTGTTCAACATCTCGACATGTTAACCATAAAAAACGGCTATCTCTTCTAAGCTCTTCCGCTTGAGTGCCGGGACGTAAGTTGGATCTTTTGGATAGCCCACGGGCAATAACAAAAATGCACGTTCATGCTTTGGTCTTTCTAATAAATCTGTCAAAAAGTTCATGGGACTTGGCGTATGTGTTAGCGTCACTAATCCAGCATTGTGTATTGCGGTTATCAACATTCCAGCCGCAATACCAACGGATTCATTTACATAGTAATTATTCACTTTATTGCCCTCTTGATCGAAATCATAAGCTTTTTTACAAATTACTATCAAATAAGGGGCTTCTTCCAGAAATGGTTTATTGGCATCAGTTGCCAGTGGTTTTAAATCTTCTTTCCACCTTTCACTCATGCGTTTTTCGTAGGATTTTTGCTCTTCTGCTTCAGCAGACTCCCTGATTTTCTCCTTTAAATCAGGATTTGATACCACACAAAATGTCCATGGTTGCTTATGTGCTCCAGAAGGGGCGGTAGAAGCCGTTTTTATGATATTTTCAATCACTTGGCTCGGTATATCCTCCGTTGAAAAGGTGCGTACTGAGCGTCTTTGATCCATCAAGTCATAGAATTCCAAACTCCGTTGCGTCAATTCTTGGATATCCATTTTTTTGTGATCGTAAAGGATATGTTTATGACCTGCAATTGTTTTTGACTTTTCCATCCCTCAGTTTTAAGCTACTAATATAATGAGGAATTAGCTTAAAGTGAATCCTGCAGCAACGTATCTTTTTAACGAAGCTATCTGAGAAGATCCCCGGGTTATAGATGAGGAGAAAGAGGATAGGAAAAAGGATATAATATACTGATAATAAGAAGCGTGAAGAGAATCTATAACAACTATTCTTGATAGTCAATACCAAAGTGAGAGATCATTCTCTCATAAAATTCTTCCATAATGACCTACTATTTTTGATAACTAAAAAGTATTCATTTTCACTATTCATCTTACGGAGTAATTGTAATGGTTGTTTCGTAACCCGCTGATACAGATCCACTTCCCGTAATCGTTGTCACTCCTCCATTACTATTATTAAAATCGCAATCCACAAAGTACTCTCCTGGTTCTAATAATTCAAAAACAACACTGCCATTGTCATCCGCCACTTTGGAATCTGAATAAATGACATTATTAAAATCGGCTTCGTCATTATAAAGATAAATCGTTTCATCAGCTAATGCTGTACCATTAATATCTTCAGCATAAACAATTAAATCGCCTGTTGTTTCTTCTTTCTGACAACTCGCCGCGATCATTAATACCGCTAACGCTAAAAAGCTACTTACTACTAATTTTTTCATGGTTATCTACTTTTAAATTATTACTTAATATTATCCAATTTATGGTTGATCTGCTTTAATTCATTTAAAATCCCAGCAATTTGATGTTGAAGACTTTCCAATTCATTTTTATCAACATCCTCATGGTGATTATCGAAAAAACGAACCACTGAAATCTCTAAAATTTCCGCTACCTTCTCAAGGCGATTGAGCGAAATACTGGTATCTCCACGTTCTAATCGACTGTAATTGGCCACNTCNATATTTAATTGATCAGCCAGGTATCCTTGCGTTAGATTTTTACTCAATCTCAAAAACTTAATTTTATCATGCACCTCCATAAAATTGATATTAGACAAAATTAGCGCATGAAGCTTTTTATTAGAAGGCATTTTTCATCAAATATTTGCGATATTCGCAAGGTTCATTATTCCCTTCGGTTTTTGGAGAGCGATCAGCAGTATAACTCCATTTCAACATCTCCTTTACATTTAATCAATCGTTTTTACAGCGCGAACATTACACTCCTCAGCCACGCTACCCCCTACATACTCGGGGAGTTCTTGTTTACTAATATCGAGCGGATTCAAGTGATCATTAAATGTTGTGTAACTATTTGAATTCGTCCAGTAATACTGAGGTTCATGATCATTATCTTTAAGTAGCAGGTCGCGCATGACTTTTAGTTCATAATAACTTGGTAAACGCCAACCCTCTCCAAGATTACTGCATTCCAGTTTTGCATTTGGTAAATTCATCAAATTTGGAAAATTGTGTTGTGCCATTTTTATGGTTTCTCCTGAAATTGGATTTTTGAATGTTGTCATCTCTTCTGTTTTAAGGAGCGACCGGAATTGGTCGCTCCATTGGTTTCATGTTTATTTTAATTATCGTCTAATTGTTTTCCACGATTTCCTTGATTTTTATCATAGGTCTCATTCGTACCATCGGTACCTGTATTGGGATTACTTATATCCGCTTCGTGATTCTTCTCTTTTGGCATCATTTTTAATTTTTAATGAAACAATTTGTTCTTACTTTTTACTTGGTGGTAAATTCCCCCGACCTTTTCCTGAAGGTTTACCTGTCTTACTCGGACCATTCGGTACTGGTTTACTTTTTCCCATTTTTCGATCTTTTTAGTTCTCCCCTACTCTGTTCGCTTTTCGAGTTCCGCGCATCTATTTTCTGGTAAATATACACTAACCTAAAAGGTATTATTAGTTGCTTCTTGTCTAATGAACTGAAGTGTATGTAAAACATACGCTCGTCATCATCAAAAGAATATTTTCGATTTTCACATCGAATCCATTGAATACTGCAATCATAATTCCTTTGTTTATGTTCACAGCAAATATGAAGGTGATTGAGTTGTTCACCGAATTCTATACCGAATAGCGTATAATTTTACAGAAATTGGACTTTTTTCTACTGAATTTGGGTTGTGTGGAAGTTACAGTGATTTTTTTAGTTGATTAAGATAGTTACGTGGGAGTTCAATTTCTAGCTCTTTTGAACGATTCTTTTGTTCATAATGGATGGTATAAATCTTTTCCCCAGGTTTAATCTTTTTTTTATCGAGGTAGTCTTTATTAATGATATAAGACTGGCCTATCTCCTCAAATTGGTCTTTTCTGAGTCCTGACGCGAAAAATTCTTTCATACTCATCTTTGAAACTTCAAACGGTTCATCTTTTTTCGTAGTAACAACCTCTTTTTCGTTATTTCGAGCTCCCGCTTTTGAACGTATAAGTATGATATCCTTTTGCGCAATTTTACTTTCGTAGGTGTCTTTAAAAGGCAATTCCAGATAAGTTGACTTTTGTGTATATTTAATTTGCTGTTCAAATTTCTCAAAGATTCTTATCAATTTATCATCGCTCACTGGTTTAGTCAAAAATTCTATGGGCTCCTCATTAAAAATTCTCAACTCTTCAATTTGACCAATAAAATCGCGCGTCTTACCTGTTATAAATAATACTGGAAAATCCAGCTGTTTTGCAATATCTATCCCATTAAGTGATTCACCAATTAAATCAATATCCATTACGAGTGCGTCAATATAATTTTTCTTCTCTTCGAATTCATTTAAAAAATCCGCAGCATTGGTACTTTTGATACGTACCTCCGCAAGGTCATGTTCTTTAATTTTTTGAAAATGATCTTTTAATAA
>P_1C_Liq_1_UnCtyDRAFT_1000378_pt1 | contig 10348 bp, 5 predicted proteins | sample Pon1CUnioCityCA_2_FD_10230 | JGI IMG/M metagenome (IMG submission 10230) | reverse complement strand
ATAATAGTTATTATGAATTCATCCCAGGTCCACGTAAGGCAAGAGATCTAGATCTTGCAAAATGTGAGATTCCTACTTTTCTTAAAGTAGGTGAGCGCTTTGACCTTAAAGTACGTTTTAGAGACCTAAGTGCAAGTTTTACTGATACGGTTTCTATTTCTTACCAAATAAGCGGAAACTCCACAGTTTACACGGAAAACATTTTGTTGAGCAATGCTACTAATCGTTTTTACCGTGAGCGAATTATTTCTTCACAGTGGCTACCAAGTGGACCAGAACGAGCAGTGAATTTTAAAGTTTGGATTCATGATGGAAATGGAACGATTGATGGCAATACCACCAATGATACCCTTACTAAGAAGCTATACATCTTACCTTGGAACAGATGGCCAAAGCGACATTTATTGGAAAGTCATGAATCGGCTATGCTAGCTTATGGGGTTGAGTCAAAATTGAATATGATCTATGCAAAATACCGTAACCCTGAAATGATCGCTGTAGCTTGGCATAATGATTCTCTTTTTATCGATTCTATGCAAATAGACGGCGCTGCTACTTTGGGTAATTATTTTGGCATAATTCACCCACAAGCCACATTAGACCGAAAAAATTGGCCCTCAGAAAATGGGATCAATCTACCCCCTCATAGATGGCCTGTCTTAGCTGATAGCTTAACTTTAAGTTCTTCTGCTTGTAAGCTCGATATTTTTGGCTTTGACCAAGGAAATAGGCTTGCTTTGAACGTTCAAACAACTTTTACCGACTTTCAAGCTCCGGGAAGGAAAAGATTGACCGTACTGCTCGTGGAAGATAGTGTTAGTGGTAACGGCTTTGGGTATCATCAAACAAATACATTTACTAACCAACTTGACCACCCTTTTTTCGATTATCCTAATCCCATTAATTTCTATATTCACCGCAAAGTAATCAGGGCCAAGTTTCCTGCTAATTCAGTATGGGGACTTAGTGGTTTGCTACCCGATACGGCAGTGCAAGGGCAGACCTATAGTCAGCAACTTCAATTTAACTTGCCGCAAAAATATGATCGTTCGCGCTTATCGGTAGTGGCTTTTGTGACCTATCATGAACCTAGCCAAAACCGCATGGAGCTTATCAATGCAGCAGAGGTGAAATTACAAGGATTATTAACCAATGTGAGTAGTTTTAATCAAGAAAGTGAAACTTTAATGCGCTTTTACCCTAATCCAATTAGGGAGGAGCATTTGCATTGGCAGCTAAATGTGTCCTTGACACAAGCAATCGAAATTCAATTGTTTGATCTGAAAGGGAAGTTGTTATACTCAGAAACAAGCCGAAACTTTAAAGGTAAATTGGATTTTACACACTTTAAAGCAGGAACTTACTTAATGCGCATTAGTCATGCAGAAAAGAGTTGGAGTGAAAAGATTGTCAAGTTGCCTTAATTATCTGTGTTGCATTCTCCAACCGTAAGGGTTTACGTCACCATCTGCAATATTGCGTTCGATTCTTCCATCTTCAGCATATAAGACACATATAGTTGATTTGATTTTCCAAGAAATTCGATGCACTTTTTTCTTGAAATTTTCTTGTCCGCCAAAGATTTTGCTAATTAAAACCTGATGATTTTCCGCATCAAGGGTTTTTTTATCTCCGTTCTTGTATTCTATTAAAAAGGGTAGTGTTGGCGTTTTCATATAAATAGAACCGAAATGCAGCCCAATAGTTTAGTTTATTTTCTACCTCTTCGTAATTTGCAAGCTCATGGCGGAGTCTATTTTAGAAACATCTTTGGAATATTTAAAAGGCGTGGGGCCCAAGCGGGCTCAGCTTTTAAAAGAAGAGCTCGGCCTTCGCACTTTCGGTGATCTTTTGCATTATTATCCTTTTCGCCATGAGGACCGCAGTCACTTTCATCAAGTGAGTGAGATCAACAGTCAAATGCCTTATGTCCAATTAATAGGTGAGATTACTTTTGTAGAAGAGCTTGGTCAAAGCAGAAGCAAGCGTTTGGTGGCAAAGTTTAAAGATAAGAGTGGAAGAATAGACCTTGTATGGTTTAAAGGTGTAAGCTATTTAAAAAAGAGTATACAAATAGGTCAGCAGTATGTTGTGTACGGTAAACCAAATGCCTACAAAGGGATCATCAACTTGGTTCATCCTGAATTGGAGACATTGACCGAGTTTCGGAATTCAATTCAAGTCAAGCAACTACCAGTTTATTCAACTACAGAGAAGCTTAACCGTTCTTCTTTGGCTTCAAAAAATATTGCTAAGCTCAGCCGCAATCTATTACCCAAGTTAAAAGGAAAGTTAAAGGAGAATTTGCCTGATTACATTTTGCAGCAGCATGGGCTTATGAGAAGGGAAGCGGCTCTATTTAATATCCATTTTCCAAAGGATGAGATACGTTTAAAAAAGGCTATTTTCAGGTTGAAGTTCGAAGAGCTTTTTCTGATTCAGCTAAGCCTGTTAAAGCTCAAATTATTGAAGCTTGAGAAGAGTAAAGGCTTCTTATTTGCTGAGGTAGGGGAGTATTTCAATCAATTTTTTCAAGAGCATTTACCCTTTGAACTTACCGGTGCTCAAAAAAAAGTGCTACGGGAGATTAGACGCGATCTAGGTAGCGGTAAACACATGAACCGACTTTTGCAAGGGGATGTTGGAAGTGGAAAAACCATGGTGGCCATTATGAGTATGCTCATCGCCTTAGACAATAATTTTCAGGCGGTAATGATGGCGCCTACAGAAATCTTAGCTAGGCAGCATTTTGAATCTTTAAAGGATAGTTTGAGTGATTTGAACATTCGTTTTGCCCTTTTGACTGGTTCAACCAAACAAGCTGATCGCAAAGTCATACACAGCGAACTAGAAAGCGGAGACTTGCAAATATTAGTGGGTACTCATGCCTTGATCGAGGACAAAGTAAAGTTTAAAAACTTAGGATTGGCCATAATTGACGAGCAACACCGTTTTGGAGTGGCACAACGCGCCAAGCTTTGGAAAAAGAACCACAAACCACCCCATGTTTTGGTAATGACAGCAACACCAATTCCAAGAACGCTTGCCATGACTTTATACGGAGACCTCGATGTTTCCACTATTGATGAATTGCCGCCAGGTAGAAAGCCAGTTACAACCTTGCACTGGTATGAGAATAAACGACTAAGACTTTATGGTTTTATCGAACAAGAGATCAAAAAAGGTAGACAAGTTTATATTGTGTATCCTTTGATCGAGGAATCAGCTAAAATGGATTATGCTAATTTGGAAGAAGGCTATCAGCACATTTTTCAGCGTTTCTCTCCGCCTGATTACAAGGTGAGCATTGTTCATGGTAAAATGCCTCCTGAAAACAAAGAATTCGAGATGAAACGCTTTGTTGAAGGCACAACGGATATTATGGTTTCCACTACCGTAATTGAGGTTGGCGTGAATGTGCCCAATGCCTCGGTGATGATTATTGAAAGCGCAGAACGATTTGGTTTATCTCAATTGCATCAATTGAGAGGAAGGGTTGGAAGAGGAGCAGATCAGTCTTATTGTATTTTAATGACTGGAAACAAGCTTTCTACTGATGGACGATTGCGCATGAAGACTATGTGTGGGACAAACGACGGATTTGAGGTGGCAGAAGTGGATCTTAAGTTAAGAGGACCCGGAGACCTTCAAGGAACGCAGCAAAGTGGAACACCGATTAGCTTAAAACTAACCAACCTTGCAACCGACGGACAATTGGTNAGNTTAGCTCGAGCTTCAGCAGCGGAAGTGCTAGAAAGTGACCCAAATCTAAACAACGCAGAACATACTGCACTTAAGCAGTACCTCAGTCATCAAAACAAGAATAAAATAAATTGGAGTAATATATCATAATGAAGATTAACAACCTTAATACACTTAAAGAACACAAAGGGGCAGTTTACGCTTTATGTCAAGGACCAGAACCACACCTCATTTACTCTGCTGGGGCAGATCGTCATGTGTTGCTGTGGGACCTCAAGAAACAAGAAGCTGTAAAAGCGGTAGCCAAGTCACCTACCACGGTGATCAGTCTGCTTTACTTACCTCAATTCAATTACCTTTTAATCGGTCAGGTTGAAGGTGGAGTGCACATAATCGACCTTGAAGAGAGTAAAGAAGTCAAGTACCTTAAACACCATAAGGGTTATATCTTTGATCTACAATACTTGGAGCCAAAACAAGAGCTTATAATGGCTTCGGGCGACGGTACTTTTTCAGTTTGTTCCATTCCCGATGGCAAATTACTGCTACAAGAGCGAGTAGGAGAGGGTAAGCTTAGGTCAATCGATCTTGCTGCCAGCCGAAAGGAGATTGCCATTTCTGCAGCAGAAGGAAAGGTGCAGTTAAGAAGACAAGATGATTTTCAATTGCTACAGGAATATACAGACTACAAGTCTGCCGTGAATATTGTGCGCTACCAGCCTGATGAAGCGGCTTTATGGGTCGGAGAAAAAGATGCATTGCTTTCTAAAATTGACCTTCAAGCGGAAGCAAAAACGCCTACCATTGCAGCACATTATTGGGCAATCTATGATGTTGTATTTGAGCCAAATGGTAAATGGATGGCAACTGCTAGCCGAGATAAGACCATTAAGATCTGGGATTTTAAACAAGAAAAAGTGCTTAAAAGACTTGAGGGGCTGAAAGATCAAGCACATACCCATTCGGTCAATAAACTTCACTACTGCAATAAGCTTGAGATGCTAGTCAGCACAGGCGACGACGGTAGTTTAAAACTTTGGCAGATTCAGCTTTAAAATTGGCTTCAGCAGGCCTGTTGGAATCATTATTTTTGTGCCCTTAAATTAGTTTCATGAAGGTATCGTACAATTGGTTAAAAGATTATCTTTCTTTAAAGCATAAGCCGGTAGATTTAGCTGAGATCATGACTGATATCGGCCTTGAAGTAGAAGGCATTGAAAAGGTAGAGTCAGTAAAAGGAGGATTAGAAGGAATCGTGATCGGGCAGATCAAAGAAGTAACTAATCACCCTAATGCCGACCGTTTGAAACTAACCAAAGTAGATGTGGGCCATGCCGATCTACTTCACATTGTATGTGGTGCTCCAAATGTTGCAGAGAATCAAAAAGTAGTGGTAGCCTTAGTGGGTACCACTTTGTATCCTGATGAAAAAGGATTTAAGATCAAGAGATCAAAAATTAGGGGAGAAGTTTCTGAAGGCATGCTTTGCGCTGAAGATGAAATTGGACTTGGAAAGAGCCATGATGGCATTATGGAGCTTGAGGAAGCTGCAACCGTCGGTCAAGCCGCTGCGGATTATTTTCAGTTAGAAAGTGATGTAGTTTTTGAGATTGGCTTAACGCCTAATAGAGTAGATGCTGCTTCTCATTGGGGAGTAGCTAGAGATCTCGCAGCTTTTTTAAAATTAGAAGACGATATTGAGCTGAGTAAACCTGATGTTCTTTCTTTTGAAGGAAAAACTCCAACTGATTTCTCAATAGAGGTTAAAGACGAAAAGGCTTGTCCGCGTTATGCAGCCCTAAAAATAGAAGAGCTAAGCGTGAAAGATTCGCCAAACTGGTTAAAAAATAGGCTTTTAGCGATTGGCTTGAATCCTATAAACAATGTGGTTGACGTGACCAATTATGTCATGCATGAAATCGGTCAGCCTCTCCATGCTTTTGATTTGGCTAAGATTCAGGGAGACCAAGTAATTGTTAAGGGGCTAAAAACTGGCAGTAAGTTTACCACCTTAGATGAAGTAGAACGTGAGCTATCTGATGAAGACCTTATGATATGCCATACAGCAGGAGGTATGTGTATTGCTGGAGTTTTTGGTGGAATAGAGTCAGGGGTAAGTGAAACCACTAGCGGTATACTTTTAGAAAGTGCCTACTTTGATCCAGTAAGTATTAGGAAAACTGCAAAACGTCACGGTTTGAACACCGATGCCTCATTTCGATATGAAAGGGGAGCTGATCCCAACAGTTGTATCATAGCCCTGCAAAGAGCAGCTTATTTGTTGCAAAAGGTTGCAGACGCAAAAATTACATCAGCACCAGTAGATCACTATCCTGAAGCAATTGAAGATTTCTTAGTTGAATTGCGTTACCAAAAACTCAATCAGCTTGTGGGTCAGCAGATCAGCAAGCAAACGGTAAAGACAATTCTTCAAAACTTAGAGATTAAAATTTTGAATGAGACCAAAGAAGGACTGCGTTTGCAAGTGCCGGCTTTCCGAGTAGATGTGCAAAGAGAGGTAGATTTGATAGAGGAAGTTTTACGCATTTATGGATACAATCGCGTATCCATGCCTGAAAGCATGAAGTCTGCCCTCATTGTAAGACCTAAAAAGCAAGCCTATGAGTTAGAAGAGTTAATATCCAATCAATTAAGCAGCAGAGGGTTTAGCGAAGTGTTTAAAAATTCTTTAACCAATCCTGCTTATTATGCAGAAGCAGACGATCTAGTGAGTATGGTTAATCCCTTAAGTCGTGAGACTGAAGTGATGCGTAAAAGTATGCTTGAAGGTGGTTTAGAGGTGATCGCTTTCAACCAGAATAGGAAACGCCACAATTTGAAATTGTTTGAATTGGGGAAGGTGTACCGAAAAGTAAGTGAAGCTAAATTTCAAGAAGAAAAACGTTTTTCACTTTGGACCTGCGGTCAACAGGCAGATGAAGGTTGGAATCAAGAATCAAGAGCTGTTGATTTCTTTTGGCTTAAAGAAGAGGTACTTGGCCTATTGGAAAGGCTTGGAGTTAAGCGTTGGAAAGGAGTAACCCAAGAAGGCACGGCTGATTTTGAGTTTTTATATAGCCTTCGCAAAGGAAAAATTGAGTTAGCCAAAATAGGATTGGTGAAAGCTTCTAAAAGAGCGGCTTTTCACGTGGACCAAGAGGTTTACTACGCTGAATTAAATTGGGATGCTGTAATGACTGTTATGCCAAAAGAGGAAATCACGCACCAAGCAGTAAGTAAATTTCCAATGGTACGCAGAGACTTGGCCTTGCTGCTGGATAAGCAAATAAGCTTTGAGCAAATTAGGAAATTAGCCCGACAGACTGAGCAGCATTTGCTGCAGACTGTCAATTTATTTGATGTTTATGAGGGTAAGAATTTGCCTGAAGGGAAAAAGTCTTACGGCCTTAGTTTTACTTTTCAAGACCAACAAAAAACCTTAAAAGATCAGCAAATCGACAAGATGATGAGTCGTTTAGTAGAAAATTTGAAAAAGGAATTGAATGCTAGCCTAAGATAGGCAAATGGTTATTTTTTCTGTCTTTCTTTAAATATTTTCATGAACCATCCGTAAGCCAAACCACCAATTAATGAGGCGGGTATATTGATGAGGAAACCTTTCCAAGTGTACGCCTCTTCATTGTACCAGGGCAATACGCCAACATTGATAATGTAAACTACTATTGCGAAAGCTAAACCTTCGTGGTACCATTTGTAGTTTTTCTTTTCCTCTTCTTTATTCTTCATCAAATAAGTTTTTCAAATGCTCATCCTTTACAAGTTGAGGAATGGTAACCTTCAACTTTGGTTCAGCTTCCATAGCCCTTTTGATGGCGTAGGTAGCGCCTTCATTTCTAGCCCAATTTCTTCGGGCTATGCCGTTGTTTACATCCCAATGTAACATCGACTTAAGTCTTCGGTCAGCATCTTCTGAACCATCAAGCAGCATTCCAAAACCTCCGTTGATCACTTCACCCCAACCAACGCCGCCGCCATTGTGTATAGAAACCCAAGTGGCGCCTCTAAAGGCATCACCAATGACGTTTTGAATGGCCATGTCTGCAGTAAATTGTGAACCATCATAAATGTTTGAGGTCTCTCGGTAGGGAGAATCAGTGCCTGAAACATCATGATGATCTCGACCGAGAATTACAGGAGCTGAAATTTCTCCTTTTGCTATTGCCTGATTAAAGGCTTCAGCTATGCGCATTCTTCCCTCAGCGTCAGCATATAGGATTCTTGCTTGTGAGCCGACTACCAACTTATTTTCTTCGGCTGCTTTTATCCACCGTAGGTTATCTTCGATTTGTTGCTTGATCTCAGCAGGGGCTTCTTTAGCCATTTCTTCAAGTACTTCAGCTGCTATGGCGTCAGTCTTTTGTAAGTCCTTCGGATCATTTGAGGCACAAACCCACCTAAATGGGCCAAAGCCATAATCAAAGCACATTGGCCCCATAATATCTTGAACGTAAGATGGATATTTGAAATTTTTTCCTTCCATAATATCTGCCCCGGCTCTGCTCGATTCTAATAAAAAGGCATTTCCATAATCAAAGAAATACATACCCTTTTCATGCAGTTTATTAATTGCTGCTACATGTCGTTTCAGGGTTTTTTGTACTTCAGCCTTAAATTTTTCCGGCTCTTTAGCCATCATTTCATTAGACTCTTCAAGTGTATATCCAATCGGATAGTAACCTCCTGCCCAAGGATTGTGTAAAGAGGTTTGATCAGACCCAAGGTCAACGTGGAAGTCTTCTTCAACTAACTTTTCCCACAATGCTACTATATTCCCTTGATAAACCAATGAAACAGCTTCTTTATTGATCTGCGCTTGTTTGGTTCTCGCTAAGAGTTCGTCCAGGTCAGTATAAACTTCGTCAACCCATCCCTGAGAATGACGTGTATGAGTTGCTTTTGCATTAATTTCAGCTGTAATGCTAACAGCACCGGCAATTTTAGCCGCTTTTGGCTGAGCACCTGACATGCCACCTAAGCCTGCTGTAATAAATAATTTTCCTCCAAGACCATCTTTGGAGATCATGCGGCCAGCGTTTAAAACAGTAATGGTGGTTCCATGTACAATGCCTTGCGGCCCAATGTACATAAATGAACCTGCGGTCATTTGACCAAACTGAGTCACGCCCAAAGCGTTGTAGCGTTCCCAGTCGTCTGGTTTCGAATAATTGGGTATCATCATACCATTAGAAACCACTACACGCGGTGCATCTTTATGTGATGGAAATAAGCCCATTGGGTGACCTGAGTAAAGCACTAAAGTTTGCTCATCAGTCATCTCCGCTAAATATTTCATGCATAGTCGGTATTGCGCCCAGTTTTGAAAAACTGCACCATTTCCGCCGTAGGTGATCAACTCATGTGGATGCTGAGCGACTGCATAATCTAAGTTATTACTAAGCATTAACATAATACCAGCAGCTTGCTTAGACTGATGCGGAAATTCTTCTAAATGCTTAGCCTTGATCTCATAATCAGGACGGTAGCGATACATGTATATTCTTCCATACCGCTTAAGTTCATCGGCAAACTCTTTGGCTAAAACTGCGTGGTGTTTTTCAGGAAAGTAGCGCAATGCATTTTTTAGCGCAAGCTCTTTTTCTTCTTTGCTTAAAATGTCCTTACGAATAGGAGCGTGATTAATTTCCTGCTCATAAATTTTTGCTTCAGGTAATTCTGAAGGAATTCCTTCTAAAATGGCTGTCTTAAAAGTGGTAGCTGTATTCGTTTCCATTATCTGAACTTTCTTTTTTTCTTGTTAAAACCGTAAGGACAGTGCTTGCAACCATTTTGGCAGCAATACCCTCTTTTTAATAAATACTGTTCTGTAAACACAACAAAACCCTCTTTGCTTAAGTAGTAGTCACCTTTTTCATATTTATCTTGTATTGAAAAACCGTCCATCTTCTTAGTTTCTTCTTTCGGCAAAGTTAATGAACTTCGCAGCCCAACTTCAAATCCTTATGCTTGAACTTCAGCTACCTTCTCCCTTGCAACAACTTCAGCATTCCTTCTTCGATGAAAAGCAGTTGCAAGTGTGGATCAAGCGGGATGATCTTATTCATGCAGGAATATCTGGCAATAAATGGAGGAAGCTTGAATATTCGATCTTAGCAGCTCGAGAAAGGGGAAAAAGACAAGTGCTAACCTTTGGAGGAGCTTTTTCTAACCATGTAGTAGCAACCGCAATAGCCTGCAAAGCGAATGGTTTAAGCAGTATTGGAATGATTCGTGGTGAAGCTCATCAAAGCCTTAATCCGACTTTGAGGCAGGCTGTTGAAGCGGGTATGCAATTGAAATACCTTGATCGAGGCTTTTACAAGCAGAAGGAAAGCCCTTCATTTTTAGCTCAGCTTAAGGTGAGGTATCCAGATGCTTTTATAGTTCCTGAGGGTGGAGCCAATGCCGAAGGCGTAAAAGGATGTCGCAAAATCATCAGTGAAGTGCCTTTTCAACCTGATTATGTTTTATGTTCAGCCGGCACGGGAACCACTGCAGCAGGTCTTTTAAGCGAAATGGAGGAAGGAGAACTTATCGTACTACCGGCTATTAAAGGTGATTTAGGCTTAAAGCAGGATATTTTAACTTTTAGCAAAAAGGCTAATGTTACTTCGAAATTGAAAATGGT
>P_1C_Liq_1_UnCtyDRAFT_1000377_pt1 | contig 10357 bp, 7 predicted proteins | sample Pon1CUnioCityCA_2_FD_10230 | JGI IMG/M metagenome (IMG submission 10230) | reverse complement strand
TCATAAGTAATCCCTATTCTGTGTCTTAAAACATCATAAACTACTGATCTTACATCTTCCGGTACTACATAACCGCGCGCATTGATAAAAGCGTTGCATTTTGCGGATATCGCAAGATTAATGCTACCTCGTGGTGATGCTCCAAAACTGATTAATGGTTTGATACCATTCACATTGTATCGATCTGGATAACGCGTAGCAAATATAAGGTCAAGGATATATTTCTCTATTTTTTCGTCCATATAGACTTCGCCAACAGATTCCTGAGCTTTTAAAATCTGATCAGTTGTAACAACGGGATTGACTGCTTGAGTAGTTTTAGCCAGATTTCCTCTTACAACAAGTTGTTCTTCATCTATATTTGGATAATCGATAACGGTTTTTAACATAAATCTATCCACTTGAGCTTCCGGAAGTGGGTAAGTTCCCTCTTGTTCTACCGGATTCTGTGTTGCCATTACCAGAAACGGTTTTTCTAAAATAAAAGTTTCATCACCTATAGTTACTTGTTTTTCTTGCATGGCTTCCAGCAAAGCAGATTGAACTTTTGCCGGCGCACGGTTGATCTCGTCAGCTAAAACAAAATTGGCAAAAATAGGTCCTTTCTTAATGCTGAACTTATTTTCGTTCATGTTGTATATCATCGTTCCTATAACGTCAGCTGGTAATAGATCTGGTGTAAATTGTATCCTACTAAAAGATGATTTAATCGCCTTAGATAGCGTGCTAATCGCTAATGTCTTTGCTAAACCGGGAACACCTTCTAGCAAAATATGTCCTTTTCCCAGTAATCCGATTAACAATCTATTAATCATATGTTCCTGACCAATGATCACTTTGTTCATCTCCTGACGAAGTGGTTTAATAAAAGCGCTTTCTTGCTCAATCTTAGCATTGAGACTTTCTATATCCACAGAAGTGTTTTGATTTTCCATACTTAATTAAGCTTTGAAATAATGCGCAAATTCTGAAAAACTAAAAGTGTTGCGTGTTAATGGATGGTTAAATAATACAATTTTAGCAAAACACTGATATTCTGGTTATTAAATAAAATTAATGTTGATATCTGTAAGGGTAAAGTTGAACGTTTTACAAAATTTAGAAATCTGTAAATATGATAAGTATAATATATATAAAGTGTTAACTATTTGTATATTAGTTACATAGTAAAAATTAAAAAGCTTTGCTACTATTCTTAGCACAAATATATGTTAAATTAATAGTATAAATTTATTTTTTGATAGTTTTACTATTAGATTTGAATTTTCATAATTATTAATAATGGATCAGCTACTACCGCAAATCAAATTGACAATTAATTCAAAGTTGTTTATCAAAGATCCGGAGAGTTCACAGTTAGGGCAAGAAATTATCAAAGAAAGCATTCATTTGATCAATACAATAGGCTTTGAGAAATTCACGTTTAAAAAATTAGGTTTAAAGATCAATTCTAATGAAAGCTCGATATACCGGTATTTTGAAAACAAACACAAGCTATTGCTATATTTATCTTCTCTATATTGGGGTATTTTAGAATACCGTCTTGTTTTTGAAACAAATAATCTGGTTGATCCTGTAAAAAAATTAGAAAAGGCAGTTGATGTTGTTGCTGGAACGCCACAAACTGTAGAGACTAACCTTAGGTTTGACCTTTTAGGTTTGAGAGCTATTGTAATCGCAGAGTTTACTAAATCCTATCATAATAAATCTGTAGATCTGGAAAACAAAGAAGGCTTTTTTAGCGAATATAAACGTCTGGTCAATAGAATAGTAAAAATGATCTTAGATATTAATTCAAATTTCCCTTACCCAAAAACATGGGCATCCAATTTAATAGATGGTTCACTACATCAACATTTCTTAGTAGAGCATTTTCCATCTATAACAGATTGCGAGAATAATGAGCCACCTAATCTTTTTTTTAAACATCAGGTCAATTGTTTGATAAACGCGTAAAAAAATGGAGAAAAACGATAAAAAATTAACGCCCTGGCAACGGTTGATCAGACTTGTAACATTAGAACGCAAGTCTATATATGCTATCTTAGGTTATGCTGTATTTGCCGGTTTAGTTGCTCTTACTTTGCCTTTAGGTATACAAGCTATCATTAATTTTGTACAATCTGGTTCATTTAGTGCTTCCTTATATTTATTAATCGCCTTAGTGCTACTAGGCGTTTTTTTTGCCGGCTTGCTCAGATATATGCAGATGAGAATAGCCGAAGATATTCAACAGCATATTTTTACGCGTTCTTCATTTGAATTTATTTACCGTTTCCCTAAGATACTATATACCGCTTTTGGTAATAGATATCCACCGGAATTAGCCAATCGATTTTTTGATACCCTGACGATTCAAAAAGATCTACCTAAATCTTTATTGGTTTTTGCTCAAGCACTTATCCAGATTCTATTTGGTATTATCTTATTATCGTTTTATCATCCGTTTTTTATTCTCTTTGGTATCTTGCTGTTGATATTGATCTATGTAGTATTTCAATTTTCAGCACCAGCTGGCGTAAAAACAAGTTTGAAAGAATCAAAACACAAGTATGAAGTAGCACATTGGATTGAAGAGGTCGCTAAGAATTCACCTACTTTTAAATTGAGCGATAGATACTCGCTGGCTTCTAATAAAAATGACTCTTTAGTAACGCATTATTTGAATGCAAGAGAAGATCACTTTAAAATTCTCAAGCTTCAATTTTTTAAAATGATAGGATTCAAGCTATTAGTTGTTGCGGCATTATTGATTATCGGCGGATTATTAGTGGTAAATCAACAAATGAATATCGGGCAATTTGTAGCATCTGAAGTTATTGTCATCTTGATGGTCAACTCCGTTGAAAAGTTAATTCTTCAATTAGAAAGTTTATATGATGTATTAACCGCATTAGAAAAAATAGGAGAAATTGTAGATTTAGAACTGGAAAAAGATCAAGGTGATGTTCAACTAACTGATTATGAAAACATTCATTTACAATTAAGCAATCTTAGTCTTATCTATCCACAAAGTAAAGGATATGCGCTTAAAAATATTGATTTAGATATAAAGACAAAAGAGCATATTTATATAGAAGGTGGTAGTGGTTCAGGGAAAACCAGTTTATTAAAAATTCTTACCGGATTGATCATTCCTAGCAGTGGAAATTTATTTGTTAATGAACATGATGTAAAACACCTTAATTTAGCCACATACAGATCGTTAATAGGTCATTCTTTATTAGAAGAATTGCCTTTTGAAGGAACGATTAGAGAAAACATAAAGATGAACAACCCGCTAATATCAGATCAAGATATAGATGATGTATTAGAACATCTTAATTTAACCGATTTTGTACAGCATCAAGATAAAGGTTTATCTACTATTATAGGAACTGAAGCAAGACATTTACCTTATACTACAGCTAAAAAGATCATGTTAGCGAGAGCTGTGGTTACTCAACCTAAGTTCTTGGTTTTAAAAGATCCGCTTGTAGAATTTGATGATCAAGAGATCAAAAAAATATTAGATTATCTTTTTGACGAAAAACAGCCCTGGACGATTATCGTAGTAAGCCGGAATAAAAATTGGCAGAACTATTGCCGCCGAACAGTAACTTTAAAAGATGGTCAAATCATTAATAATTAAGACAAATGCTTAATATCACAAATAATCATCTAGGCAAAATTAAGAGGCTTGAAACCTCTACTTCATTTCAGTTTGTTAAAAATAAAAACCATTTTTTTAAGTTAGATAGAATTCTATATATCTTAGGTATTATATTTCTCNTTTTCATGTTTCTACCATGGACACAATTTGTTACNGGTGGAGGAAATGTAACCACACTAAGCCCTGAAAACAGACCACAATCTATAGAATCTGCCATTGCCGGTAGGATAGAAAAATGGTATATCAATGAAGGTGATTATGTGGAAAAAGGAGACACCATAGTTCATATTTCTGAAATAAAAGATAAATTTTTTGACCCAGATTTAATCAATAGAACAGCTAATCAAGTTGAAGCAAAAAGGCAAACTTTCAATTCTTACATCAGTAAAGTTCAATCCTTAAATTATCAAATAAATGCCCTTAAAGAAACNCGTGACCTAAAATTAGAGCAGGCCCAAAATAAACTGAAACAAGCTAAACTAAAAGTACAAAGTGATAGTATTGATTTACAAGCAGCTAAAACCCAGTTAACAATTGCTCAGCGACAGTTTGACCGTTTTGATAAACTTTATGACGAAGGATTGAAGGCATTAACAGATTTAGAAAACAAACGCCTGAAACTTCAGAACAGCCAGGCTAAAAAAATAGCACAAGAAAACAAATTACTCAATAGCAAAAATCAAGTAATCAATGCAAAAATTGAGATTTCAAGTATTAAAGCATCTTTTCAAGATAAAATATCAAAAGCAGAAAGCGAGAGATTTACCGCACTTTCCTCAAAGTTTAATGCGGAAGCCGGTATTAACAAATTAGAAAATGAACTCACTAATTTTCAGATAAGAAGCGGTCTAAACTACATCACCGCACCACAAAATGGATATATCAATCAAGCCATACAAAAAGGAATAGGCGAGACTTTTAAGGAAGGTGCTGAAATGGTAAGTATCGTTCCATCACAAGATGACCTGGCAGTTGAAACATTTGTCTCTCCTAGAGACCTTCCTTTAATTAATAAAGGACAAGAAATAAGAATTATTTTTGACGGTTGGCCTGTTATATTTTTCTCAGGTTGGCCTAATTTATCATATGGAACTTATGGTGGCGAGGTCTTTGCTATTGAAAGAAATATTAGTAAAAATGGTAAATATCGTGTTTTGATCAAGCCTGATAATTCTTTTAAAGAATGGCCAGAAGCTATAAGACCCGGAATGGGATCAAGAACCTTTGCCTTGCTTAAAGATGTTCCGGTATGGTATGAAATATGGCGACAAATTAACGGATTCCCTCCGGATTACTATGCTCCTAATAAACAGCAGAATCAGCAACAGAATGATAAAAAAACAAAGTAATCAATGAATAAAGTTTTTAGCCTTTTTTTACTGATTTTCTTTTTGTTTTCCTTCAATTCTAATGGACAAAACAATACTGTGAGTAGTGATTCATTAAGCCTTCAAGAATTTGTAGGCTTTGTGAAAAAATATCATCCCGTTATACGTCAGGCCGGTTTGCAACTTAGCGAAGCACAAGCAAAATTGATGAAAGCGCGTGGTGCTTTTGACCCTAAATTAACTGGTGATTACAACAGAAAAGATTTTGATAGCAAACGTTATTATGATCTCTTTGATGCCGGTTTTAAGATACCTACCTGGTTTGGCGTAGAATTAAAAGCTGGTTTTGAGCAAAATGAAGGCGTTTTTCTGAACCCGCAAAACAATGTTCCTCTTGACGGGCTTTACAAAGCTGGTGTTTCTGTTCCCATAGGTCAGGGTTTATTTATAAATGATAGAATGGCAACGCTAAAACAAGCTAAAATTTTAAATGACATCAACGCAATCAAGCGTCAAATATTGATTAACCAGCTTATTACAGATGCGATTAAAGCTTTTATAGAATGGGAAATCGCGTATGATAAAATGACTTTATATCAAAATTTCCTTGAAAATGCAGAAACTAGATTTCGAGGGATTAAATCAAGCGCAGCCTCAGGCGACAGACCTTCAATTGATACCGTGGAAGCAAAGATCATCGTTCAGAATAGACAATTGCAGGTAGAAAAAGCAAATCTCAAACAAACCAAGAAAAGATTAAAATTGTCTAATTTTCTATGGATAGATAATAATATTCCGTTAGAGATCAATGAACTTATCGCTCCGGCCGATATTTCAGTAATGGAAATACAACAAATCTTAGGTAACAACACTTTGCTGGTAAACGATTTTGATCTACAAAACCATCCCGCTTTGCAGCTAACAAATTTTAAAATTGATCAATTAGAGATCAACCGAAAACTAAAGGCAGAACAATTAAAACCTCAACTCGACCTGCAATACAATTTTTTATCAGAAGATCCTAATAGGGTTAACTCCTATAACACAAATGATTATACAGCAGGAATCAAGTTTAGAATGCCCTTATTTTTAAGAAAAGAACGTGGTGACTTAAGATTGGCTAAAATCAAACTAAGAGATCAGCGTATTAATTATAACCTTAAAGAGCTTCAACTCGATAATAAAATTCAAGAAGCTGTAGCTACTATTAATTCTCTTCAAAATCAAACGCAAATCATTGACGAATCGACAACAAACTATCAGAAAATGCTTGAAGCAGAAAAAAGAAGATTTGAGTTTGGCGAAAGCTCTGTTTTCTTAGTGAACACCAGGGAACAAAAATTGATCAAAGCAAGAATTGATCAAATTAATATTAATGCTGATCTGCTTAAAAGTAAAGCTCAATTGTTCAATGTGTTAGCTAAGGAAGTAAATGTAGATGAAGAATAGTTTATTGATATAGGCTAAAATTTTATATGTTTGATAAGATTTGTAAGCTATGGGTCATCAAAAGAAAAGTTTAGCAGATTATATTCCATCGCCCTTTAGTTTAGCCATTCTACTAACGCTGCTTGCCATCCTATTTGCAAGGGTTTTTAGTGACGGAAAAGAAGGAAATATTACATCGATTTTTAGTTACTGGATTGATGGTATTTGGAATAACTCACTACTGGTTTTTGGTTATCAAATGATGCTGATCTTAGTCTTAGGTCATGTTTTAGCACTAAGCCAGCCTGTTCAGAAGTTATTGAACTTAATAACCGGTTTTGTCCGTTCTACTGCTCAAGCTGTTATTTTTGTTAGTATCTCTTGTATGCTTGTTGCGTTTTTTAATTGGGGCTTGGGTTTGATTTTTGGAGCTATATTAGCTCGAAAAATAGGAGAAAAAGCGCAAAAAGAAGGTTTTGACATCAATTATCCATTGGTAGGAGCTTCGGCTTATGTAGGATTATTGGTTTGGCATGGTGGAATAAGTGGTTCAGCACCAATAAAAGTTTCAGAAAGTGGACATTTGGACAGTTTAGCCAATGATCAAAATTTGAGTTTACCGGATTTTATTCCCGCTACGGAAACGATCTTCAGTGGGGAAAATTTGCTTGTTTTTGGACTTTTCCTGATATTGATTCCCGCTTTACTTTACTATTTAGCTAAAAAGAAATCAAATGCAGCTTTTGATTCAGATTTGAGTTTATCAACTGACGAAGCTGCTGAAAAACGGGAAAGTTCTTCTAAATTAGAAAATAAAAGATGGTTTTCTAAGGGTTTTGGGTTGCTCATTTTAGTTGCCTGGTTTTTTGCATATAAATCGCAATGGATGGTTTTATCTATTACACCTAATATGCTCAATTTATTGATGCTCAGCTTAGGTTTGTTATTTCATCAAGACTTAGATCAATTCTCTAAAGCTGTAAAAGAAGCTATAAAAGGGGCTTCCGGAATTCTCATACAATTTCCGCTGTACTTTGGAATTATGGGAATACTTAGTGGAAGTGGATTAATCACATCTTTCGCTTTGCAAATTTCAAATTTAGCTGATCANGATACTTTACCGCTTTTTACATTTGTCAGTGCAGGTATTGTAAACTTTTTTGTGCCTAGTGGTGGCGGTCAATGGGCTATTCAAGGACCTATTAATATTTTATCAGCACAAGAGCTTCAAGTGCCACTTCATCATCAAATTATGGCCTTTGCTTATGGCGATCAGGTAACTAATATGTTGCAACCTTTCTGGGCGCTTCCGCTACTGGCGATCACAAAACTTAAAGCAAAACAGATTTTACCTTATACAGCTTTATTGTTTTTATTAGGTGCTTTTATATTAATTATGAGCTTATTATTGATCTATTAAACGCGTTGATTTGTAAATTTGCAAGTTATGTATCAACTAACAAATGATTTGGTGTTTCCGCATCCTAAATTATCGGATGAACACGGCTTGCTCGCCTTTGGTGGCGACTTATCTTCAGAAAGACTTTTATTAGCTTATCAAAATGGGATTTTTCCCTGGTTTGATGAAGATTCGCCTATTTTGTGGTGGTCGCCTAATCCAAGAATGGTGCTTTTCCCTTCTGATCTCAAGATATCTAAATCCATGAAAACACATTTTAATCAAAAGCGATTTAAGGTTACCTATAATAAAGCTTTTCCTGATGTAATTGATGCGTGTGCTGGAATTGATAGAAAAGGTCAACAAGGAACCTGGATCACCAAAAGTATGCGGAAAGCTTATATAAGATTATACGAAAAGGGAGTGGCAAAATCTGTTGAAGTCTGGTCAAACAATGAATTAGTAGGAGGCTTATATGGGGTTTTACTGAAGCAACAAAAAATATTTTGTGGAGAAAGCATGTTCTCTAAAAAACCGGACGCTTCTAAATATGGTTTTATCTTGTTTGTTAAAAAATTAGCAGAAAAAGGCATTAAACTTGTTGATTGTCAAATTTATACAAAACACTTAGAAAGTCTGGGAGCTACTGAAATTCCACGTGAGCTCTTCCTTAAATATTTGAATGAGAACAAAGATTAATCTGAATGAAAGTTAAATTCATTCTAATTAGAAGGCAACTCGATTTGTAATTAAAATTTAATTATATCTTTGTATAACTTCTAAGGAAGTTTTTTCATAATAGATTGGTTAGTTAGATTAAAGTCCCGATATTCTCGGGACTTTTTTCTTTTATTCTATTACGAGTAAAAAAGTTTTCTTTTTACCGCGATTGAGCAAAACATATTTTTGATTAATCAGATCATCATCTGTAATTTGAAAGTCTTCTTTCACTTTCTGTTTATTTACAGCTACAGAATTTTCTTTTAAAGCTCTTTTAGCTTCACCTTTAGATGCTAAAAAATCCGTTTGACCAGCTAGAGCATCAATTATTGATAATGGTAAATCTTTTTGCTTGATATGAGCTTGCTGAACACCGGAGAAAACCGATAAAAATGTAGCTTCATCAAGAGATTTAAGATCATCTATCGTGCTTTTTCCATATAAAACCTGTGTTGCTTTTTTGGCTTTTTCTAATTGATTACTGCCATGAACCATTAAAGTAACTTCTTCAGCTAAACGTTGTTGAAGTTTTCTCTGATGTGGTGCTTCTTCATGCTCATTGACTATCGCATTGATTGTTAGCTCATCTAACAAAGTAAACAACTTGATGAATCGTGCCGCATCTTCATCTGATGTATTGATCCAATACTGATAAAATTCAAAAGGCGTTGTTCTATTAGCATCCAGCCAAATATTACCTTGTTCTGTTTTACCAAATTTTTTACCATCTGCTTTAGTGATCAGTGGTGCTGTTAGTGCATATCCTTTCGTTTGATCAATCCGTCGAAGTAGTTCTGTTCCAGTGGTGATGTTTCCCCACTGATCGCTGCCGCCCATTTGCAATGTACAATCATACTTCCGGTTGAGATAAAGAAAGTCATAAGCCTGAACCAATTGATAAGTGAATTCTGTAAAGCTCATACCTTCATTATCTTCTTCTGATAAGCGATTTTTTACAGAATCTTTAGCCATCATGTAATTTACCGTAATATGCTTACCAATATCTCTGATAAAACCGATGAAACTAATGTCTTTCATCCAGTCATAATTATTGACTAACAAAGCACTATTTTCTTTTTGTTGATCAAAATCTAAAAAACGGGAAAGCTGCTCTTTGATGGCGTTTTGATTTTTCTGAAGCGTCTGTTCATCTAAAAGCTGCCTTTCTTTGCTCTTACCAGAAGGATCACCTATCATCCCAGTAGCACCACCTACTAATGCAATAGGCTGATGACCGGCGAGTTGAAAGTGTTTTAATAACATTATCCCAACCAGATTTCCGATATGAAGCGAGTCTGATGTAGGATCAAAACCTACATAAGCAACCCGTTTTTGTTTTTGACAGTGCGCTTGCGTTTCCGGAATGGTCTGATGTAATAAACCACGCCAATTTATTTCATCAACAAAATCTAAATCCATAAATTATTAAAAATTTTCGGCAAATATATTATAAAGCATAGGTATTTACGCATGAATAAGTATATTTATAGCTATGATAGCAGTTACAGGAGCAACCGGATTAGTAGGAACCTATTTACTGGCAGAGTTAGTTAAGAAACAAGAATCTATAAAGGCTTTTTATCGAACAGATGAAAAACGCAAAGAATCCTTAAAAATCATTGAAGAAGTGTATGGTGAAGCTTCCAAAGATGCAGTTGCCCGAATCAATTGGATTCAATTAGATATTTTAGACATTTATGCGCTGGCTGAACATTTAAATGATGTGGTTTATTTGTATCATTGCGCCGGTAAAATAAGCAACAAACCCGCTGAAATTAAACAAACTCGAAAAGTCAACATTGAAGGAACCGCCAATGTGATGAATATGGC
>P_1C_Liq_1_UnCtyDRAFT_1000373_pt1 | contig 10395 bp, 2 predicted proteins | sample Pon1CUnioCityCA_2_FD_10230 | JGI IMG/M metagenome (IMG submission 10230) | reverse complement strand
GCGAGGGCCGCGGCGAGGCGCCGGGCCCACCGGCCGGCCGCTCCGCTCCACCGGCGGGCGGGACAAGTCGGGCAACGCTCCCGGGTGCTGGGCCTTCTTCTCTTCACGGCAGCGGGATGGTGAGGGTACCGAGGTCGAGAACCGCGGCCACCTCCCCGTCCACCCGGAAGAGGGCGAGGAAGTAGCGGTAGGTGTCCCCGGCGATGACGGGCTGGGTGTCCACGAGGTAGAGCGGGTAGCGTTGGTCCCCGCCCCCGCCGGCCACGGCGACGCCTTCCCCGATGTGGAGGAAGGGATCGTAGAGGCTCAGTTGGGTCCCGTTGACCTCGGCAGCGAGGCTCGTCTCCTCGACGAGGGGACTGCACTGGGTGAGGTTGCGGGTGACCGGCTGGCCCGCGCCGTCCACCATCATGCGGTAGAGCACCCCGGGCAGGGCCGTGCGCGGGTTTCCGCCGGCGTCGGTGAGACCGGCAATCTCGTAGAGCCCGTCCGCCCAGGCCCCGGCGGCGGTGGTGTCCCCGAACTGGACGATGACAATCTCGGCGGTCGCCGTGTCCCCGCGGTCCTTCCCGGAAAACTGGAGGGCCTCCGTCTGCAGGGCGGAGAGGGAGAGGACGAGCTCCCCGATCTCCACGCCGACGCCCCGGAAGAGGAAGCCGCCCGTGCCGTGCTTGCTCTCCACCCAGGCCGGGCGGATGCTGCCACTGGCCACGACCGGGGCCGCGCCGAGGTCGAGGGCCTCCTCGAGGGCGCGGGCCGGCCAGGGGACCTCGGGGACCCCGGATCCGCTCGCGCCCGCCACCGCCGTCTGCCAGGCGGCGGTGAGGGGAGCGCCGGGCGCGCCCCGCGGGCTCACGAACNGCCCGGAGGCCGCCCGGTAGCCCTCGCCGAGGGCGCGGGCCACGAAGTCGTGGGCGACGCCCGCCTCGACCCCGCCGACCGGAAGCAGGTAGTTGCCGTCCGCATCGGTCTCCAGCTCCGCCAGCCGGGCCGTCCGGTAGACGGCGTAGGTGCCCGCGAAGCGGGCGAATTCCGGGGGGAGCTGGTCGCTGGTGAGCGTCTCGGTCCCGCGGGCGGTCAGCCGCCCGTCCCCGGCCCCGTCGGAGAGGCCGTCCACGGGCAAGCCATCCTCGGCGCGGACGAGCAACTCGAGCCGTTCGACGCCTTCTGCCGGGGTGAAGAGGGAAAGGTCGAGGACGGCGCCGCCGGCGGTGCTCCCGGAGGCGCGGACGGCGTCGACCACATCCACGGGGGGCAGCGGGATGCGGTCGGCACCGAAGGTGAGGCAGCCGATGCGCTGGACGGGGCCGGGGTTGGCGTGCTGGTCGAAGCCCTGGTAGAAGTAACAGACCTCGTTCGCCTGGGCGGGCAGATCCTCGTCGAGGAGGGCCGCGATCGCCGCCAGTACCGCGTAGCTGCCGTCGGCCCCGCTGTCCTCGACGATGTCGAGGAGCTCCGGCGCGCCCCCGTCCACGCGGCGGGTGATCAGGTAGCTGTAGGTATCCGCGGCGGGGGTCCCGGAGATCTCGGGCGCCTCGAAAGCGCCCGCGGAGTTCTCGGGGAAATAGACCTCCCCGCAGGAACCGGTCGCGGTGGAGGCGTAGGCGGTGCTGCCGGCGGTGGCGGTGAGGGTCTTGGTCACCGTGTGCACGGGCTCGTCCCCGAGCGGGCAGAGGGTCTCCGGGCTGGCCTGCCCGTTCGCGTAGAAGACGGTGACCGCGATCTCCGGCGGCGCGGAAAAGGTGGCCGCCGGGAAAACCCGGTCGAGGCTGGCGAGGTCCTTGCTGCCGTCGGCCTCGAAGGGGACCGTGCCCAGCTCGATCCGCTGCCCGCCCCCGACCGCGGCAAAGCGGGCCCGGGCAAACTGGCCTTGGTCGGTGGTCTCCACGCGGAGGCGGAGGAGGAAGCTGCCGTCGTTGCGCGAGCCGTCCTCCTTGCGGCTGGTCTGCCCGCAGTTGAGGGTCGGGTCCTCCTGGCAGGGAATGCTCAGGGTGAGGCTGGGCGCGGCCGCCGGGCCCTCCCGGTCGCGGAGCACGCCGCGCACGGGCTCGCTCATCGGGGAAAGCACGGGGAAACCGGTCCCGTTATCGGCCACCGCCCGCACGGTGTAGTGGAAGGCGAGCGATTGCTCGTTGGTCCCGACCTCCGGATCCACCCAGCGGTAGGGCTCGCCGGGGGCGGGGGCGGTGAGGTCGCCGGGGCCCGCGGCCACCCCGATGGGCACGTCGAGGGCGGCGGAATCCCCGAGGTTGGAGGGAGACGCCTCGGTGAACCCGTGGCCGAAGGGATAGGCCTCGTAGCGCTGGGACTCGGTGGGCGCGTTCCAGCGGTAGACGTAGTAGACGAGGTCGGTGCGGATGTTGCCCGCCTCGTCGGTGACGGGGTCCCAGGTGAGCTCGAGGTCCTGCGAGCGGGTGCTCAGGTCGGTGAACTCGTAGCGGTTGGTGACCTCGAGGTTGTCCGGGGCGGGCGGGGACCGGAAGTCCGGCACGGTCACGGTGAGCTTCGCGGAGGGGGTCCCGGAGTTGCCGAGGAGGTCGACGGCGGCCACGTAGTAGTCGAGGCTGGCCCCGCGGGTCAGCCCGGGCCCGCCGGCGGAGAGGCCGCCGTCGTCGGTGAGGAAGTACACCTCCTGCTGCGCCTCGAGCTCGGCCTGGCTGGCGAGGCGGAGGGCCCGGGCGGTGGCCCGCTGGGCGGCGTTGGCGGGGAAGGCGAGGGAGGGGTCCGCGCTGAGCGCATTCTCCGTGGCGGTCTCCCACCCCACCGGATAGCCGAAGCGGGTCTGGAGGGCGGCGTCCACNTCGTAGGGGGACTGGCCGGGATCNGCCGCCGCCGCGGTGAGCTGTTCGCCCGGCAGGACGGGCAGGGCGTTCACGGTGTGGGGGGCCAGCTGGGCAGCCGTGGGCGCGCTGGCGAAGGTGCCCGCCGGCACCCGGTAGAGCCGGTACCCGAGGAGGAAGGGGGTCTGCTGGCGGAGGGCGGTCGGCACGGCCCAGCGCAGCCGCAGGACGGCGTCCCCGCGGGCGTCGCTCATGGGAATGGCCGACAGGGTGGTCGGTGCGGGGAGGACGAGCGGGGTGCTGGTGTCCACGGTGACCCGGCCGACGACGCGGTCGGCCGCCGCGGGGGCCGCGAGGGGTCCGTCCGCCTCGCGGATTTCGTAGGTGTAGGTGGCCGCGGCGGTCTCCTCGAGGAATCCGTACCCGGTGGCCGCGGCGACGGGCGGGAACCGCCGGCTGAGCAGGCGCAGGCTGTCGGCGAGGTCGGGGTCGCCGGCGGCGTTGTCGTTGAGCACGGCGATCTTCTCGGCGAGGCCGGCGTAGGAGGCCTCGCCGGCGGTCTCCACGGCTTGGAGGAGACTGTCCACGGCCTCCTCGATGGCCGGACGACTGGCCCCGGTGAGGCGGAGGCCGCGGCTGAGGAGGCTCTCGATGGTCCGGGAATCGGTGTAGGCCCGCACCTGGCCGCGGTACTCGTAGTCGCTCCCGCTGTCGGCCGCTCCCGCCTTCCGGAAGACCTGGAAGACGCTGCCGGTGAAGTCACTCCCCCGCTGGCTCTCGAGGTGCAGGTAGGCCCCGTCCGCGTTCCCGGTGAGGGGCAGCCCGACGGTGACGAGCGGATTCTCCGGCCCGACGGCGCCCTCCACGGGGCCGATGCCCCCGAGCAGGGAGAGGCCGAGGAGCGCGCCGAGGAAGCGGAGGGGCCGGACTAGAGGTCGATGCTCCATTGCTCGTTGCGGTACTGGATGCCCACGTTCTTGCCGAACTTGACGCAGAAGGGGCAGGCGCCGGCCTTCCCGGCGATGCGGCCGCGCCCGTCGTAGCGCAATTCTCCCCCCTGCTTCGCCCCGACCATGGAGACCTCCCCCTTCACGCTGACCACGCAGAGGGCCTCCCCGCTGGCGGAGACATCCATGATGCCGCCGTAGGTGGGACCCTCCGCGAAGTAGAACGCCCCGGCACCGACGCCCGCACTGATCCGGAAGAAGCAGCTGCTGGGGATGCCGAGAGCCTCGCTGATGGGGATGGAGGCGTTCCCGTAGGCGAGGGCCCCGGTGAAGCTGCCGCCGCCGTCGTTCCAGAGGAGATCGGCGGTCTGCTCGTGGGCGAGGGCCACCGGCTCCACATCACAGGCCCGCCCGAAGAACACCCCGCCCTGCATGGCGTAGTCCCGCAGGCGCAGGCCGACCCGGGCGGCGAGGTAGTTCTCGTCGGCGCCGAAGGCGGCCCCGGCCCCGAGGTCGGTGATCGCGAAGGTCTCGTAGGAGAGCTCGCCGGAGGTCATGGCAAACCCTCCCCCGAAGCCGCGCGGCACGGGGAGGCCGCTGCCGGAGGAGAAGGAGAAGGAGGTCTCCACATCCATGCGCAGGTCCGGGCTGAGCCACTCGAAGGGCACGTCGATGGCACCGAGGGTAAGCTCGTTCACCTCCTCCCCACCGTAGTCACACCCGCCGAGGCCCTGCGAGCGGAGGGCCTTCAACTGGAGGAAGCCGTGGAACTTCATGCTCTCGGGCGCCTTCAGGTCGAGGTAGGCGTCGAGGCGGAGGAGGTCGGCGCGGTCGCCGAGGATGGCGAGGTGGCCGTCGATCTCGCCGTAGCCGGCGAATTCGTCGAAGGGCGGGAAGAGGGAGGCGTCGATGCCGAGGTCGAGCCCGGCGAGGAGGCCGGCGAGCTGGTCGCGCACGGCCGTCTCCAGCTGCGCGAAGACGGCCTCCACCTGCGAGCGTACTCCCGCCTGCAGGTCCTGCACGTGCTGGCGGAGGGCCAGCTGCAGGTCGACGACGATGGGACTCTCGAGGAGGACGGCCCGGAACTCCGCCTCGAAGAAGGCCTGGAACTCCGCCTCGAACTCGGCGGCGAGGGTCGCGTCGAACTCGGCCGCCTCGAGGAGGGAGAGGTCGAACTCGCGCCACAGCCGGATCTTCTCGTAGAGGGCGGTCTTCACCTCCGCGCTCATGGTGTCGAAAGCGCCCTGGACGGTCGCGTCCGCGGTGTCGAGGAGGTCCTCGATCTCCGCGAGGAGCTGGCGGGCGGCCCCGGTCTGGTCGAGGAGCGCCTGGAGGACGGTATCGATCTCGAGCAGGGTCGACCGGATGGCACGGAGGGTCGGGCCGAGGTCGAGGTCGATCTCCGGGAGGAACTCGAGGCTGAGGCCCTCGAGGTCGCCGATCTCGATCACGCTGTCGGGGAGATTCGCCTCGCGGGCGGTCTGCACGACAAGGCTGGCGAGGAGACGGGCGAGCACGGAGGGGTCGAAGTCGAGATCGCCCGCGAGGGGTTGGAAGACGGCCCCGCCCCCGAGGTCGACGCCGAGGTCGCCGCTGACGAGTTCCACGGCCTCGGCCACGGGCGGGGCGAGGAGGCCGCGGTAGAGGGAGTAGGTGTAGGTGGGGAGGCTGCCGTTCGCCTTCTGGAACTCGGCCTTGGCCTCGTCGAGGGTGGCGTTCTTGAAATCGTTCCAGGGGATGGTGACCGTCCCGCCGCCTCCCTGGACGGCGTCGAAGAGGGCCTCGAGGTCGCCTGTGGAGAGGCTGGCCCCGTCCACCCGGGCGGCCACCGAGGTGATGGAGCGGATGGCGTTCTGCGCCTCGAGGAGGCGGGCCTGCACCTGCCCGGCGAGGCTGTCGGCGCGGTCGACGGCCGCCATGGCCTCGGCGAGGTAGGCGAAGAGCCAGTCGGGGCTGGTCTTGTCGAAGAAGGCGTCCACGCGGGTGTTCAGCTCCGCCTCGAAGGCGGCCTCGGTCTGCTCGGCGGTGGCCACGAGGAGGCCGCGGATCTCGTCGAGGAGGGGTCCGTTCGAGAAGGGTACGGCGACGCCGGCGTCCACGAAGTAGGAGCCGTCGACGACCCCGGAGAGGGAGAGCTCGTAGACGCGGTCGACGACGGCGTAGGGGGCCGCCTCGACGAGTTCATTGAGTTTCCCGAAGCCCTCGTCGATGACTTCCCCGATGGGGTTTTCCGCGGCGGCGCGCAGGCTGGAGGCGATCCCGGTGGCCGCGTCCACGGCGTTGAAGGCGAGGGTGCCGAGGTTGAGGTCCGGCAGGCCGTCCACCTCCGCCTTCGCCCCGAAGGTGATGCTGGCGCCTTCCGGGGTGAGGTAGTCGAGCTGGTGGAAGGCGTTCAGGACGAGGAGGTCGGCCTCCTCCTTCGCGGCGCGGAACAGCCGGCGGTTGCGGTCCCACTCCACGACGTAGTCGAGCGGGACGAGCCCGAAGATCTCCTGGCGGGCGTGGATGGCGTTGGCGGGCAGGTCGTGGTTGTCCTCCCAGTAGGGATCCCGGCCCGCGGAGGGGTCGTACCCAATGTGCGCTCCGTCGAAGCCTCCCGGATCGCTCCAGAAGTCCTCGCCCCCGTCCGTCCAGCCGCCGCTGAGATGCACGGTGGAAAGCCCGTCCAGCCCGGGGTCGGCCACGCTGGAGGAGGCCGCCATCCGCACATGCACGGAGAGGTCCTCGAAGTAGGCGACATCCAGCTTGGCGGGGAAGCTGAGGAAGCCGGGCTCACCGGCGGACTGGTACACGTTGTAGGCGGCGTCGGCCACGGGGGTGAGCCGGTACTGCTGGTAGGTGGTGGTGCCGCCCACTTCGGTCGCCGGCCCGGTCAACTCGATCCGGGTGGGCAACCGGAGCCTCGGCCGCACGCCGAAGGCCGCCGCGTCGTCGAGGGAGACGAGGTTGCCGAGCACGGAGGAACCGCTGGGAACCTCCTTGCTGGAAAAGGCGAGGTAACCCTGCAGGGGCGAGGTCAGGGCGGAGGCGTAGCCCTCCACGCCGAGGGTGAGGAGGCGGGCGCCGTTGCAGGCGCCGTCCGAGGCGAAGCGGAAGCTGCGCGGGCTGATGCCCCCGCCCCAGTGGGGGATCGGCAGGGGGAGGTCGCCGGAGGCGAGGGTGAGCTCGGCGGAGAGGAGTTGGCCGTCCCCGTCGATGACGAGTTCCTCGAAGGGGAGCAGGAGGCCCTGGGAAGGACCGCTGCTGAAGGCGAGCTCGCCGGTGACGGTACTCCCGAGGGCGCGCTCGCCGTTCAGGTTGTCCTGGTAGGCGAGCCCGAAGTACTGGAACTCCACCTCGTAACCGTAGAGGGGTACCTGCTGCCCGGCGAAACTGGCCGCGTCCACGTCGTGGGTGCCGCTGACCCCGCCGTAGCGCACGTAGTACTTGGCGTTGTCCCGCAGGCCGTAGCGGCCGCTGGCGGGGAGGGGCTCGCCGCCGACGACGGACGAGCCCTCGATGGACCCGCTGGTCGCGGCCACCCGCAGGTTGAGGCCGGGGTAGTCGCCGGTTCCCTTTTCGTAACCGCCGGTGAGGGGGCGCTCCTCCACCCACTCCCCGTTGTTGTCCCGGAATCCGCTCTGCAGGAGAGTCGCCACCGCAAAGGGCTGGGGCGCGGAGAGGGAATCGTAGTCCCAGCCACCCTTGCCGGCCGGCACGAGGGAGAGGCCGGCGGTGAGGAAGCTGGCGTTGGCGTCGGACCAGCCAAGCACCTCGTGCACGGCCTGCACCCCGCTCCCGGGATCGGTGGCACCCCAGGAGAGGGCGGGGTTGGAGGTGATCCACTGCACGGTAGTGGCGGCGAGTCCGCCGTCGGGGGTGAGGGAGAGGACCTCCGCATCCGGCACGAACGCGAGGGTCGCCTCCGCGAGGGTGTTGCACCCGTTCAGGCTGGCCCGGCGGTAGTCGAGGGCGACGGAGGTGATGCCCTCGAGGGAGCCGCCCGCGAATCGGTCGCCGCGGAGGAGGGCCTCACTCGCACCTCCCGGTTCCCAGCGGACGGTGGTGCCGGCCGGGAAATGGGGGCGCAGGTACGCCGCGGGATCGTCGTCGCGGAGGAGGCGGGGGATGGGGGCGAACGCGGCGTTGACACTCCCGCCGCCGCGCTCGTCCAGCCCGAGGATGACCGCGAGGTTGTCGGTCGGGAGGACCTTCCGGAGATAGGCGCGGTTGGAGCGGCGCTCCGCCCAGGCGAGGGCCGCGCTGTTGCCGGCGTCGGCCTCGTCGAGGGCGATGAGCTCGAGCAGGTCCCACTCGTCGCCGTGGGTCGACTCCACGGCGGGCACCCCGCCCACGCCGTCGCCGGCCGTGAAGCTGAATTGGGGGTCACCGCCACCGGTGCCGGTGGTCCAGAGGAGCTTGCTCGCGCTCCAGCGGAGGGGCTTGCTCTCCTCGACGAGCCAGAAATCGGTGAATCCGCCACTCCCGTCGGGAGCCACGAGTTCGTAGCTGTTCGCCTGCGGCGCGAGCTGGTCGTCGAGCGCGACCGTGCCGGTCGCCCACTCCATCCAGCCGGACAGGAGGTTGTCCTCCTCGCGCCCGGTGCCCACGGCCACCCAGCCGACTCCATGGGGCAGCCGCACTTCACCCCCCGCCATTTCCGCGCCGCCCGCGTCGAGGGTGAGGGTGCCGCGGCGGTAGGTGACCCCGCCAAGGGTTCCCCCATCGGGAAGACTCCCGGGCACAAGGGTGGTGGTGCTGGCCCCGCGCACGGACGCGCTGCCGTCGGCCTGCACGGTGATGGCGAGGTTGCTGGGTCCGTAGTCGTGGGTGTCTCCGTACTGGCCCTGGGCGTTCGTCAGCGAAGTAGCGAAGCTGGTCACGCCGCCGCCGAGATCGCCCGCGGTGGGCATGGGCCCGAGAGCGGTCAGCCCGGTGAGGAGGGTCGCGACATCCCCGAAGGCAAGGGTGCCGTCGAGGAGGAGGAGGGGCTCGCTGGTCTCCGCCCCGATCCCCGCCTGGTAGAAGACGGGCGCCGCGATCTCCTCGTGCTCGAGGGCAAAGGAGAGGGTGACGGGGCCGGCGAGGAAATCGAAATCGGTGAGGGTTTGCGGCTGCAGGTAGAGGGTCGGGGTGGTCGTGGTGGCGGTGGCGGGAAGGGAGGAAGGCGACCCAAATGCCGCGAGACCGGGCACGGTCACCGCGACGGTCGACGCCAGCGAACCCGCACTGGTGCCGAGAAGGGCCGACACTTGCGTGCCGTCGGCGTCGGTGAGGGTCGCCGTGATCCGCACGGGCAGGTCCACGGTCGTCGCCCCGCTGTCCACGTCGTAACGAAAGGCCTCGAGGTCGAGGGTCACCTCAAAGGCGTCCTCGCCGGTCCCGGCCACCTGCCACGGCTGGACCACGGAGACGCCGGTGATCCGGGTGCGGGCGTCGCGTTCGTAGGGATCCACGCCGGACCCGGTATCCGCCACNCCNGAAAACACCCGCAGGTCGAAGGGGGACGAGGTGAGGGAGCCGTAGCTGTTCCCGAANACAATTTCCCCNGTGGGCCGNCCGTCGAGGCTCACCCGCACGCGGTAGTCGCCNAGCGGGGTGTCGAGGGGTGGNACGAGATANGCGGTGAAGGGGTCGCTGTCCGGCTCGGCGGTGTTCGCGGCCAACGGGGNCAAGACCGNTCCGGAGGCGTCCTGCAGGGCGATGCCCGGCACGGTGTTTCCNGCGCTGTCGAGAAGTTCGTAGGCCAAGCGGTACTCCTCTCCTTTTACCTGACCCGCCAGCTGCACCTCCACCTCGATCCCGTGCTGGTTCGCGGAGGAATCCCCCACGAGAACGTTGGCCACTCCGTCGTCGTCATCGACGCTCAACGAATCGACCGAGGGCACCGCNGTCGCCACTCCCAAGGCTCCCAGCCAGAGGATTCCTCCCCGGCGCGCCACTTTTCCAAGGGTCCCCCGCCGCACACGCGTAGCGATCCAGGCAAGGGCTCTCTCCCATCGGGTCATAGGCAAAATTTTTTGGTTGTTAGGAAAGCTTTTGATAGGGGAAAGCAATTCTTTTTTGCCTCTTGCACTTGACTCCAAGGGATATCGACCACCTGCAGCGCTTTGTCAGCACACGCGCCCTCGCCCTGTTTCCGTTTACCTCTCCCGTGCGGTGTGCCCACGCTCTCCCGAGCGTAGCTACAAGGGAGCCACGAGCTCTCCCCGTCTCCCTTGTAGCGGTCGAGGCGACGAGACCGAAGCAGCGACACCAAAAAGCCCCCGCCCCCCCTTCCCTACTCCTGCTACGTCCCCCTCGGACACCGAAGGAACCCCCCCGCGAGTTCCCGATCCACGCCTTGCCCCCTCAGGACAGGAGACTCTTCCCCGCGCGCGGTTCTTGGCTGGGTGCGGGGTGCCTCTCTCGTGCTGTGCGCGGCCAAGCTCTCACGAGCTTAGCTACGGAGCGGGCACAGTTCTTCTGCTTTTCCTCCGCGCTAGCGGCAAACCGGATCCCGTGTGGCCGTATCGCACCGTTTCCGTCCCTCCGCACCCGTCGCGCCACGCCGAGGGTGTCGTTCCCTCCACCACTACCCGAGGGCATGGGCCGCTTGGCGGCCGACGGAAAAGAGGCCGAGCCGAGCGCCCCCCTCCCCTGCCCCCTCGCGCTCCCGGCTTGCGCAGCAATCCTTGCGGGCCGGAGGC
>P_1C_Liq_1_UnCtyDRAFT_1000372_pt1 | contig 10404 bp, 6 predicted proteins | sample Pon1CUnioCityCA_2_FD_10230 | JGI IMG/M metagenome (IMG submission 10230) | reverse complement strand
GGCGGGAGCGGTTCCGGGTCCATTATCGGCTGGCCGACGGCCTGCCGGCCTGGGTGGGTATCGCCCTGGGGGCGGCCCGTGACTGGGGGGTGGCCGCGGCCCGCTGAGCAGGGCCGCGATCCCTCGACCAGAGCAGCTTAAACGCCCGGCAGACCCGACAGTGCCATGGACTGCTCCGCGGCGCTCGCCTGCTCCTCCTTGAGGTTCCCCGCCAGGTAGTCCGTGTAGGCCTGCATGTCGAAATGGCCGTGGCCACAGAGATTGAACAGCAGGGCCTTTGACTCGCCGGACTCCCGGCAGGCGACGGCTTCATCGATCGTCGCCTTGACGGCGTGATTCGCCTCCGGCGCCGGGATGATGCCCTCGGCCCGGGCAAATTCCAGGCCCGCGGCAAAGCACTCGAGCTGGCCATAGGCGCGCGGATGGATGTAGCCGAGCTCTGTCAGGTGACTGATCTGCGGCGCCATCCCGTGATAGCGCAGCCCGCCCGCGTGGAAGCCAGGCGGCATGAACCCCGAGCCCAGGGTGTGCATCTTGGTCAGTGGCGTGAGGTGGCCGGTATCGCCCCAGTCGTAGGCGAACCTCCCCTTGGTGAGGGTGGGGCAGGAGGCCGGCTCCACGGCGATGAACTCGGTTGCCGGCCCGCCCCGCAGACGCTCGCCGAGGAACGGAAAGGCGATGCCGGCAAAGTTGGAACCGCCGCCCGTGCAGCCGATGACCTTGTCCGGGTAGTCGTCCACCATCTCCAATTGGCGCATGGTCTCCAGACCCGCCACGGTCTGATGCAGCAGCACGTGGTTGAGCACGCTGCCCAGCGCGTACTTGGTGTCCTCCCGCTGCGCCGCCAGCTCCACGGCCTCGCTGATGGCGATGCCGAGGCTGCCGGTGGCGTCCGGATGTTCGGCCAGTACCGCGCGCCCGGCCTCGGTGGTGTTGCTGGGGCTGGCGATGCAGCTGGCCCCGAAGCTCTCCATGAAGGCCCGACGGTAGGGTTTCTGGTTGAAACTGACCTTGACCATGAAGACCTCGATGGCGAGGTCGAACATGGCACCGGCGAGCGCCAGCGATGAGCCCCACTGACCGGCGCCGGTCTCGGTGGTGATGCGCTTCACGCCCTCCGCCTTGTTGTAGAACGCCTGCGGGATGGCGGTATTCGGCTTATGGCTGCCGGCCGGACTGACCCCCTCGTACTTGTAGTAGATCCGCGCCGGGGTGCCGAGGGCCTTCTCCAGGCGCCGGGCCCGGTAGAGCGGTGACGGGCGCCACTGGCGGTAGGCATCGCGCACCGGCTCCGGAATCTCGATCTCCCGCTCCGTGCTCATCTCCTGTTCGATCACCGCCATGGGGAAGAGCGGTGCCAGGTCATCCGGCCCGACGGGCTCGAAGGTGCCCGGATGCAGCACCGGGGCCATGGGCTCGGGCAGATCGGCATTGATGTTGTACCAGTGCCGCGGGATCTCGGTTTCCGGCAGAACGGTTTTCACGCGCTCGCTCATCTCGATGGTGCCTCTCGTGGAGAATCTGACAGGGACGAAACCATATCACTGCCGGGCGGGTCGGCGCCTCATCGGCGATGTCTCAGGGGCCGTCGACCAGCGCCCTGGCGAGTCCGTTATGACGTTCCACCATGGCACCCAGATCATGACCCAGTAACTCGCCTCCCTGGACCCGGGGCGTCCCGTTGACCACCACCAGGTCGGCCCGTGGGGGCGGGCATAGCGCGAGCGCTGCGAGCGGGTCATGGATGGCGCCCCCGGCCATCTCCAGGGCATCGAGACGAAACCCGGCAATATCGGCGGCCATGCCGGGAGCCAGTCGGCCGATGTCCGGACGGCCGAGGACGTCGGCGCCCCCCATGGTCGCCAGCACCAGCGCCTGCTCGGCGCTCATCGCCGCCGCGCCCTGATCGACGCGCTGCAGGAGCATCGCCTGCCGTGTCTCGGCGAGCAGGTTGCCGCCGTCGTTCGACGCCGCGCCATCCACGCCGATGCCCACCGGCACGCCCCGGGCCAGCATCGAGCGGATCGGTGCAATCCCGTTGCCGAGACGCATGTTCGAGCAGGGGCAATGGGCGACGCCGGCTCCGCTGATCCCCAGTCGCACGATTTCCGGTGCCGAGAGCGTAATCATATGGGCAAACCAGGCGTCATCGGCGAGCCACCCCAATGACTCGATATGACCCAGCGGCGTCTGCTCCAGGTTCTCCAGGCACCAGGCATGTTCATCCTGTCCCTCGGCGAGATGCGTGTGCAGCCGGACACCGTGCTCGCGGGCGACCGCCGCGGTGTCGCGCATGAAGGCATCACTCACCGAGTAGGGCGAGCAGGGCGCGAGCACCACCTGCAGCAGGCTACCGGGGGCCGGATCATGGTAACGGGCGATCGCCCGTTCACTGTCAGCGAGGACATCGGCCTCGTTTTCGGCCACTTCGTCCGGGGTGAGGCCGCCCCGGGAGGTGCCGATGGTCACCGAACCCCGCGAGACGTGGAAACGCATGCCCATGGCCTGCATGGCCTCGACCTGATCATCCACCGAGCAGCCATTCGGCCAGAGGTAGTTATGGTCCATGGTGGTGGTGCAGCCACTGAGCAGCAGCTCCGCGGCGCGAATCTGCGTTGCGCTTCGCAGGGCCTCGGGCGTCGCCCGCGACCAGATCGGGTTGTGGATCCTCAGCCATTCGCCCAGTCCGGCATCCTGCGCACCGGGCAGTGCCCGGGTCAGGCATTCCAGGCAGTGGTCGTGGGTGTTGACCAGGCCGGGCGTGAGGACCAGACCGCGGGCATCGATACGCGTGAGACCGTCGGTTGCAATCTCGTCCGCCGGTCCCATCTCCGTGATGAAGCCGTCGCGGATGATCAGGCTGCCGTCCTTCAGCCGCGGTGTATCGGCCCCGGGATTGATGATCCAGTTCGCGTTGACGATGGCGCAGTCATGCATGGCTTGGCCCTGTGACGTGGTTCGCGACCGAGCATGGCACAACCCCGGGGTGCTCTTGAATCCATGGGGCGGCGCCTCCATTTCGTCATGAGACGCGTCGGGATATCCCGAGTGCATGGAGGAATGAATGGCGAACGACGAGACAACGATCGAGCAAGAGCCGGCAGTCGAGCCCTCCCGCAGCCTGGTCATTCCCAGGCTCCCGGATGACGCGCTGATCCTGTTGCCGGTCCGCAACATGGTGCTGTTCCCCAATATGCTCGTTCCGGTCGGGGTCGGCCGGGCGAAATCCATCCTGGCCGCCCGCCAGGCGGTCCAGCATGAGCAGCCGATGGGCGTGTTGCTGCAGCGGGATGCCTCGGTGGAGGATCCTGGTGCGGAAGACCTGCACACGGTCGGTGCGGTGGCGAACGTGATGCGTTTCGTGAACGGCCGTGAGGGCCACCACCACCTGGTGCTCCAGGGCATCGAGCGTTTTCGGGTCACCGAATTCCTGGAGGGGTACCCCTTTCTGGTCGGCCGTGTGGAGCGGATCGCCGAGCACCAGCCCGAAGGCCCGGAAATCGATGCGCGGATGCTGGCACTGCGTGACAAGGCACTGGAGGCACTGGAGTTGCTGCCCCAGGCGCCGCAGGAACTCGCCGGGGCACTCACCAGCATCAAGGAGCCGGGCGTCCTGGCCGATTCCGTGGCCGGTTATCTCGATCTGGGCAGCGAGGAGCGCCAGGAGCTGCTGGAGACCTTCGACATCGAGACCCGACTTGAGCGGATACTGTCGCTGGTGGACTACCGGGTAGAGGTCCTCAAGCTCTCGCAGAAGATCAGCGAGCGCACCCATGAGACGATGTCCGAGCGCCAGCGTGAGGCGCTTCTGCGCGAGCAGTTGCGCTCGATCCAGGAAGAGCTGGGCGAGAGCGACGAGAAAGGCGAGGAAATCCGTGAACTCGAGCAGCGCATCGACGAAGCGCAGATGCCCGAGGAGGTGGACAAGCAGGCCCGCAAGGAACTCCGGCGGCTTGAGCGCATGCCGGAAGGGGCCGGCGAGTATTCCATGCTGCGCACCTACCTCGACTGGCTGCTCGAGCTGCCCTGGTCGCTGGAGCGGAACGAGGATATCGACATCGATCGGGCGCGGGAGATACTGGATGCGGACCACTACGGCCTGGAGCCGGTCAAGCGTCGCATCCTTGAGCATCTCGCGGTCCGCAAGCTCAACCCCGAGGGGCGTAGCCCGATTCTCTGCTTCGTGGGTCCGCCGGGTGTTGGCAAGACCTCACTGGGCCAGAGTATTGCCCGCGCCACGGGGCGTGATTTCATGCGCGCGAGCCTCGGCGGTGTCCACGACGAGGCGGAGATTCGCGGCCATCGCCGCACCTATCTCGGTGCGCTGCCGGGCAAGATCATCCAGAGCATCCACAAGGCGGGTTCCCGCAACCCGGTGCTGATGCTCGACGAGATGGACAAGCTCGGCGGCGGCATTCAGGGCGATCCGTCGGCGGCACTACTGGAGGTCCTCGACCCGGCGCAGAACGGGACGTTCCAGGACAACTACCTGGGTGTGCCGTTTGATCTGACGGGGGTCTTCTTCATCGCGACTGCCAACGTGCCCGACCAGATCCCCGGGCCGTTGCGCGATCGCATGGAGATGATCGAAATCCCCGGTTACACGCAGGAGGAAAAGGTCGAGATCGCCCGTCGCTATCTGCTGGACCGTCAGCGCGAGGGGGCCGGGTTGACCGCCGAACAACTCGNGGTCACCGATGCGGCCATCCATCGGATCGTCGCTGAGTACACCCGCGAGGCCGGGTGCCGTCAGCTCGAGCGCGAGCTGGGTGCCGTCGCCCGCCATTTTGCCGTGCGCATCGCGGACGGCAGCCTGGAGAAGGCTCGCGTCGATGCCGGGGATCTTGTGGATATCCTCGGCGCGCCCCGGTTCGAGGGTGAGGTGGCGATGCGCACCAGCGTGCCCGGGGTTGCCACCGGCCTGGCCTGGACGCCGGTGGGCGGCGATATCCTCTTCATCGAGGCCAATCGCTCCCAGGGCAGTGGACGGCTGGTCCTCACCGGTCAGCTCGGCGATGTGATGAAGGAAAGCGCACAGACGGCGCTCAGCCTGATCAAGGCCCGTGCGGACCAGCTCGATCTCGATATCAGCTCGCTGCAGTCCGATGATGTGCATGTCCACGTCCCCGCCGGCGCCATCCCCAAGGATGGCCCCAGTGCCGGTGTGGCGATGTACAGCGCGCTGGTGTCGCTGCTGACCGGCCGCTGCATTCGCGAGGATGTCGCGATGACCGGCGAGATTACGTTGCGTGGGCTGGTGCTGCCGGTGGGGGGCATCAAGGAGAAGGTCCTGGCGGCCCGCCGGGCTGGCATTCACACGGTGCTGCTGCCGGCTCGTAACCGCAAGGATTACGAGGACATTCCCGAGTCGGCGCGCGGGGACATGACCTTCCACTGGATCGAGCATGTGGAGGAGGCCACGGAGATCGCATTGCGGGCCGCTGAGACCGATACAGCGGCAGCGACCGGCTAGATCCGCAATCGATGTGCCGGATCATCAGGGGCTAGGTCAGGACCTCGGACTCAGGCATTGCCGGGCCGCCAGGAAAGCGGCTGGAGCGGCATCGGGCGGTAGTGTTCCGCCGGTGTCTGCACCGCGTGCCATGATCCCGCCCGCGGTGTGGCGGTGACCGCATGCCGGTTCATGGGCACATGCCCCTGCGCCTCGGCTGGCGTCGCCGGCAGCCAGCCAGGCGCGGTCAGGCTTGTCAGCTGCAGGAACACCGGGAAGAGCAATGGACCGGCCAGTGCGGGCAGGAGCCAGGGCAGCAGGGCGGGCGCACCCGTCGTGACCAACAGGGCCACGGCGGCGGTGGCCAGCGCAATCGGCCAGCCCAGTTGCCACGCCTGGCCCGCTTCGATCTGGCGCCGGCCGCGCACCCCGGTGTCCCAGCCGGCAGGTCGCCCCGTCAGCAGCCGCAGAATAAACCCGCTGTAGAGCACCATCATCAGCGGCGAGCGCAGGACGCCGAAGCCAAGCTCCAGCAGGCCACCACGCAGCAGGGCCATTCGACGCCCGGCGCCCTCCCGGCTTGCCGCGGTCACCAGAATGCCCAGCAGGCGTGGGCCGAACAGGACCACCAGGCTGAGCCCGAGCAGCGGGATCAGGGGTTGCGCCGGCGAGCTCGCAGCAGCGACCCAGCGACCGGCATCCGGCGAGAGGACGGCGTCAAGCACGCCGGCGGCAATCATCAGCAGCCAGAGCGGCGCGTTGACATAGGCCAGTCCACCGAGCAGGAAATTGAGTCGCGTGACCGGTCGCCAGCCACGCCCCCGCAACAGGCGAAGATGCTGCAGATTCCCCTGGCACCAGCGACGTTCACGCTTGAGATCGTCCACGAAGTTCCCCGGCATGCCCTCAAAACTGCCGCCGATCTCCGGCAGCACATAGACGCCGCGGCCGTGACGCCGCATCAGTCCGGCCTCGACGTAGTCATGGCTCATGATGTCCCCGCCCAGTGGGGGCTTGCCGGGGAGCTTCGACAGTCCGCAGCAGGCCTGGAAATCAGCAATGCGGACAATCGCGTTATGCCCCCAGTAATTGGTGCTGTTGCCCTGCCAGAAGGCCAGGCCATTGGCGATGTGGCGGGCATGCAGGCTGGCCGCCAGCTGCTGGAACCGGCCCAGGATCGTACGCTGGCCAACCGGCAGTGGAACCGTCTGCAGTATGCCGGCCTGCGGATTGGCCTGCATGCGTCGCACCAGCGCGAGAATGGCCTCGCCGGTCATGCGGCTGTCGGCGTCGAGTACGATCATGTACTCATAGTGCGCGCCCCAGCGCTCGCAGAAATCCCGGATATTGCCGGGTTTGCGGCCGGTATTGTCCGGACGGGCGCGGTAGAAGAGGCGCAGCCCGTTGCCAAAGCGGGCCCGCAGTCGCGCTACCGCATCCCGCTCCCGCGCCCGCTGGGCGGGATCGCTGCTGTCGCTCAGCAGAAAGCAGTCGAAGTAACCGCTCTCGCCGGTCTCCTGGAGGGAGCGCCAGGTAGCGGTCAGACAGTGCACCACGCCGGGCATGTCTTCGTTGTAGGCGGGCATGACCAGTGCGGTACGGGCCAGTGGCGGTGCATCGGCGGAATCCGGCCCGCGCCGACTCAACGTGACCGGGTGCCTGCCGGCGAGGCGCAGTAGAATGCCCGCAATCATGGTCCAGAAAGCCACGCACGACGTGGTGAAGGTGATGGCGAACAGCATGAGAACCGCCCACTCCAGCGGCTGCACGCCCCCGGGTGCGAGTAGCCGCCAGAAGGCATGGATCCCCGCGGCGGCGGTCGCCCACACCAGCATCGTCAGGACCAGTCGGCGCACTGTCAGTCCCGGCTGCGTGAGATGCCAGCTTGAGTGGGTCATAGGCGGTCTCGATGGCTGTCGGAGAGCATTCCCTGCAGAGCGTCGACAGTGGCCGGCGGGTGAAGTTGCATATGGACGAGGGCGCAGGCGCCCGATGGGGAACGATTGATGAAACAGGCTGTTCCGGCGCTGCTGGTCGTGCTGACGATCAATCTACTGCTGGTGGTCCCGGAATGGTGGATGCCCTACACCGGGTTCCCGTACCCATGGCTGGCTGCCGAGACGCTGGTCATTGTCGGCCTGCTCCTGATGCTGCCGGCCGGGTTGGCCCGCTGGATCGGTCCGCCGCTGGCTGCGTTGCTGCTGGTCTCGGTCGCTCTGGCACTCTCCGATCTGGGGACGGGCCTTGCGCTGGGGCGGCCCATGAATCTGCTCATCGACCTGCCGCTCGCCGCGTCGGTGGAGCATCTGCTGCGTGGCGCCATCGGCGGGCCGCTGGCCTGGCTGACGCTTGGCGCGGGGGGCTTGGTCATTATTGCTCTGATGGTTGGGCTGACGCGCGGTCTGCGGTATCTGGCATCGCCGGGTCTCGCCCTGCCCCTGCGTCTTCTCGGGGTCGCGCTGGTCGGCATGGGCCTCCTGTTGAATCATTTTCGCGATGCCTGGCCGATCGGCCTCGCCGTCGATTCGCCGGCGGTGATTCGCTTCACCGATCAGGCCGAGCGTATGCACCGAACGGCCCGTGAACGCGAGGCCTTTGCCGGTGCGCTGGCCGTCTCCGGGGACCCCGTTGATCGATCCATGGCCCGTCTCGAAGGCCGCGACGTCATCCTGGCCTTTATCGAGTCCTATGGGGCGACCATGCTGCGCGATGCCCGTTATCGCGACACGGGCCGGGAGGCCCTCGAGGATCTCTCGGCTTCCCTGGAGGCTGCGGGCCTGAGTGCCGTGACCACGACCCTGCGCTCCCCCGTTCAGGGCGGGCAGTCCTGGCTCGCCCATGGCAGCGTGCTCAGCGGCCGGTGGATCAGCAACCAGATCCGCTACGACCTTTTTCTTGATGCCTCGGGGCCGTCACTGATCCGTGATTTCGATGCGGCGGGATACGAGACGGCGGCGCTGATGCCCGCGATCACCGACCCCTGGCCGGCGGGGCGGCAATGGGGCTATGACCAGATCCATGATCACGCCCGCATCGACTACGCCGGGCCGGCGCTCAACTGGGTCACGATGCCCGATCAGTACACCTGGCACTATTTCCAGACCGCCATACGCGAGACCGCCCACGCCCCGCTGTTCGCCGAACTGGCGCTCATCAGCAGCCATGCCCCATGGACGCCCATCCTTCCCATCGTGGACTGGGACGCCGTTGCGGACGGATCGGTCTTCCAGCGCTGGGCCGATGCGGGGCCCTCGCCGGGCAACGTCTGGAGCGACGGTGACCGGGTGAGGCGGCACTACGCTCGCGCCGTGGATTACGCCCTGCGCACGGCGGGCGAGTGGGCCGCGAGGGATCTGGGCGACGGCGTGCTGATCCTGCTGGGTGATCATCAGCCGGCACCGCTGATTACCGGTGAGGAGGCATCGCGGGAGGTGCCAGTGCATGTCATCGCGCGGGATGAGTCGTTGCTGATGGCGTTCCGTCGGCTGGGGTTCCGATCCGGCGTCATGCCCCCGGCGCAGGGCATCGGGACGTTGGCCGATCTGCGCGGCTACCTGCTCGCCGTTTTTGATGGTGGGCAAGAAAACCCCGCATCGGAGCCTGCGCCGGTCAAGGGCACTGTGGCACCATCACGCCATTGATGGAAGGAGTCCCGGGGATGGAAGGCAATCGCGTGCTCGTGGTCGGTGGTGGAATGGTCGGTGCGGCGCTGGCCGTTGATCTTGGCCGCCGGGGGATTCCGGTGCGCGTGCTGGAGTCCCGTCCACCCTCACGTCCTGCCGGCGAGGAACCCCCACGGCTGCGGGTCTCCGCCCTCAACCGCCGGTCCATCGAATATCTCGAGGCCATTGGCGCCTGGCCTGCCCTGGATAGCGAGCGCCTCGCGGATTTCGATGAGGTCATGACCTGGGATATCGCCGGCGGCGGGCGCCTGCATTTCACGGCGGACGAGCTGGGGCTGGACCGGCTTGGTCTGTTCATTGAGAACGACCATCTACAGGCGGCCCTGCTCGAGACGGCCGCATCGCTGTCAGCGGTTCAGCTTGATGCCCCGGCGGGTGCGCTGGATATCCAGCCGGGCCCCAATGGCCCGCGCCTGACCCTGGAGGGCGAGGGGGCACTGGAGCCGGCCTTGGCGGTTGCCGCGGACGGAGCGGCCTCGCGGCTGCGTGACACCGCCGGCATACCGGTGTGGGAGGGCGACTACGGTCAGCATGCGGTCGTGGCCACCGTCCGGCCTCGGCCGACGGCGCGTCGGCAGACCTGGCAGCGATTCACGCCCGAGGGTCCGCAGGCGCTGCTCCCCCTTGCCAATGGCAATGCCTCGCTGGTCTGGTACGTGCGGCCGGCCCGTGCCCGTGAGCTGCTTGCCATGACCGAGGCAGACTTCGTGCAGGCAGTGGAGACGGCATTTCCGGTGGAGCTCGGGCTCATTGACACCCTGCATGCCCGGGGGAGCTTCCCGATTCGCCGGATGCATGCGCGTCGCTACTGGCAGGGTAACGTGGTGCTTGTGGGCGACTCGGCCCATGTCATTCATCCCCTGGCCGGCCAGGGAGTGAACCTCGGTCTGCGGGATGCCCGGCTGCTGGCCGTGCAGATTGCCGAGGCGCACCGTCGGGCATTGCCCCTCGCACATCCCCCGCTGCTGGCCGCCTACGAACGCTCAAGACGGCCGGATAACCAGCTCATGCAATCCACGATGACGGCCTTTCATATCGGTTTCACGACACCGATCGGGCCACTCGCGCCGATCCGCGGCTGGGGCATGCAGTTGGCCGACCATGGCGGCTGGGTCAAGCGGCGCGTCCTGCGCTATGCCCTCGAGGGGCGCTAGCGGCGGTCGGATGATCTTGTGCTTCAGCCGCCCGCTGGCAGTCGTGTCACCAGCTCGCCGGCCAGCGCACAGGCCGCGACCACGGCCCAGGCCGGCAGACGGAGCAGGGCCAGCG
>P_1C_Liq_1_UnCtyDRAFT_1000371_pt1 | contig 10414 bp, 7 predicted proteins | sample Pon1CUnioCityCA_2_FD_10230 | JGI IMG/M metagenome (IMG submission 10230) | reverse complement strand
GATGATGTTCCAATTCTGGATACGCCCAGATCTACATATTTTTTTGCGGTTTCATAGTCTTTTATACCGCCGGAAGCTTTGATCTTTACGTTAGCAGAGATCGCTTTCTTCATGATCTCAACCGCATGAAAACTGGCGCCGCCATCACCAAAACCGGTAGAAGTTTTTACATAATCTGCTCCGGCATCTTCCGCAATTTCAGCGGCTTTTGTAATTTCTGCATCGGTCAAATGAGCGGTTTCCAGTATGACCTTTAAGGTCAAATGATGACAAGCTATCTTTACGGAATTAATATCCTGATGAATTTCATCGTATTCACCGCTTTTGAGCCAGCTTTGGTTAATCACCATATCTATTTCTTCTGCACCGGCTTCAATAGCAGCTTTAGTTTCAGCAGTTTTAGCAGAAGTACTATTATAACCTAATGGAAAGCTAACTACCGTGCCTACTTTAACATCAGATCCATGTAAAATTTCTCTTGCTGTTTTTATGTAACTACTGGGAATACAAACGCTGGCAAATTGATGTTGTTTTGCTTCTTCGCATAACTGGATGACCTGATCTTTTGTCGCTAAAGGTTTCAATAAAGTATGATCAATATATCTGTTTATCAAAATATAGTTTTTTACAAATATAGTTAGTTAAGCGATAATTGTATAAATTCGCCTTTAAATATTCTATTATGTCTGGTAAGTATTTTAAAAATTGGAAAAACAAATGGGAAGTATATTTTGTTGAGTTCATTTCTGTTTTTTTAGCTGTTATACTCGCATTTTTACTGAATAGTTGGCGTTCAGATCATAAAGATGAAATTACTAAAAATAAGATATTATTAGAAATTACTCAGGGTTTATCTAAAGATATTGCGGATATGGAAGGTAATATTAAAGCTCACAAACGAGCTATAAAGTCATGTGATTTTTGGAGAGCAATTTTGAATAATAAAGATTTCGATCCTGAAAAATTGCAAGATAATTACATCTATACATTTAGAGATTATTTTATATTAGAAAACAAATCAGGCTATGAAACCCTTCAATCTAAAGGGCTTGAATTAATACAAAATGATTCTCTGCGTAATAAGATTATCAATGTATATGAATATGACTTTTATTCTTTAAAAATGTTAGAAGAAAATTATGCAGAATGCCAATTCCATGAGAGTTATTTTAATTCTTTTAACGATATAATCGCTCCTCATTTTGTTTTTTCTCCAGAAAATGGAGAAATTATTAATATAAATAAACCATTGAATCTTTCAGTAGAGGATAGAAATATTTTAATGAGTTATTTAATGAAAATAGAGACCAATAGAAAATTTACTGTGGCATATTACTCAGAGAAAATGAATAATATTAATTCTTTAAGAGATGATATCATTGAGGTTCTTCAATATAATTAAAGTATTACTCTTCCCGTTTGAGTTTGATATACTCAGGAACAACTGATTTGTCATTGTTCTTTGTAGGTAGATTATCAGGTTTTTTCTCTTTTTTCTCTTCTTTATCTTTATTAGTTACTATATCAATTAATTCTCTTAGCGTATCAAAATCAACACTATAGGATATCCCTATACCTTGTGTATAGCCTAATTCTTCACCTATAAATTGGATTTCACTTTCACGATTAAAAGCTGTGGCTCTTAAACTCCCACTTTTGTTAAGCATTAAACTTAACTCAACATCACCAAAGATGAAAGAATCTGTTTCACCGCCTACGGGAACCCCAAATTTACCTTTGAAAGATATCCTATTACTGATTTTAGTTTTAAAAGTCATACCAACGCGATCAGCGGTTTGTGCGTTTTGATTAGGCGTTTGCATGCCTTGCTGATAATTGATACCTAACTTTATTTTTTCACTTTCTGTGGCTAAAATATTATCGACGATACCTGAAGCTCTTTCTATAAGATTTCCTGCTATTGCGTTTTGACCTAAACCTTGTAAACTGTAAAAGTTTCCTTGTGTTACTAATGATAAAGCCTGTAACTCTCTATTTTCTTCCCCTTGAATCCTATAATCTAATTCAGATTTTACAACTGAGCTGAGGTTGGGATAATTGAGCTCAAACTCAATATTAGGTTGCATCAATTGTCCTCTTAAATTGATCAACACATCAACCGGGATTTCTCTGTTAACATTAGTATTTTCTAAAACCACTGATGGATTTGCTTCTGTTGAATATTTTGCTTGAACATTCATATTTGCATCAAGTGGATTACCGTTCCAAGTAAGTGAGCCACCAGGCACTACTTGAAATTCTTTTTGGACTAAGCCGGCATATTTAAAATTATAAATTCCTTCATAAGCTACAAAGTCGCCCCACATATTGAATTTACCATTGGTATTGATCTCTATTAGTAAGTTACCGGCTCCTCTTCCTATTAATGTACTTCCGCTTTCTTTATCGATCAATATCTCTACTTCAGCATCATTAGTGACATCAAGGTCAAAACTTAGATTTAAACCGCTTACTTCTCTCAAGTTAAGTTGATTGCCATTTTGCTGACTTTCTTTATCTTCTTTATTTAAAAAATAGATATAGGAATTATCAGCTAAGCTTCGGGTATCATCTAAGGGAATTTTAAAAGAAGTATTAGGTTGAGTCTGAGCATCTACATCTATGGTTAAAGCATCAGCAGGGCCAAAAATGCTGGCATTTCCACTAATAAATGCTGTTCCATAATACAGTTCACCTTCTTTAAATTTTGTATTTAATGCTATTAAATTATCGGTTGAAATATCTAAGTCAAGATTCCATTTGCTGAAATATTGATGGCTTATATTTCCCATCAAGTTTCCTTTTGTTTGATACTCTGTGTCGGTTAAATTAAAATTATCAAAAATGATCTTTTTTCCGTTTAGGCGTATTGTTTCTTGATCAGCAAAATCGTAATCAACATTAAGATAAGGAACACCTATTCCGCCGTTATGAATCACATAACGACCGTTAAAATCAGGGTTTTCCAGTTTTCCTGTTACTTTAGTCTGACCGCTTAATTTTCCACGTATATTGCTTACCACATCTTGACCTAAAGGCGAAAAAACACTCAAGTCAAACTGATCAGTTGCTAAATTTAAATCTATAAATTGCTGATCTTCTTTTGTTTGAATAGTTCCTTTTGCGTCTAAATATTTTATTTGCTTGTCTGCTATTGTTGCTTTGATGGTAAAATCTCTAAATGCCTCGTCGCCATCAGCAAATAACTCAAGTTCCCCAAATCTGGTCTGATTCATTTTAAAACTATCAACCTTGATTTGCATGTTAGGCGCATACAAACCTTTTTCCTGGAATATCTTGGCACTTCCATTTACAATCCCATTTATTTTCAAACTATCAATATCAGGCGTAATTCTTCTCAGTTTTACGTTTTCTAAGCCAAGTGTAATATCTTTATAAGTTGAATCTCTTACTTCACCCACTAAAGACACTTTTTCATTTTGATATTGCATAGCGATAGAATCAAACCTAAATTTTGAAAAATCTCTGTCAAAAACCACGCGGTTATTTTGATTATTACTTGGGTTGAGTTGCCAGGTCGTGTTTTTGAATTTGATTTTGGAATTTTGAAAACCTATTATAGCGTCATCTCCCTGATTAGTTTGATAAAGACTTAAGTTGACGTCATCATTATTTGATTTGCCACCTTTAAATTCAGTTCTAAAATATAAAGTGTCATTTATATTTTTATTGATTAAACTCAATTCAGATACGGGATAAGTAGGTGACGCTATACTATCTACTTTAATATAAGTATTGTAGAGCGGATTAGTGTTATCAATTTGTAAATCAATATTTTGAATTTTATTTTCAACTATATTGATCTCAGGCGAATTAAACCTGAACTTAAATATATTTTCATCCTTTACGATACTTCCACTGATAAAGGTATTAGGCTTAATCTTTACATCCGGGAATATTACATCAACAATTTTATTTTTGATACTCATATTAAAATCAACATACCTAAAATTCTTGTCTTTATAAGGTTTTTTATTAAAATACAAGTTTTCTATGGATTGCTGAAATACTTCCGGTAATTCTTCAATTTTAAAAACTCCTTCTATATAACCAGATATAACATCATCTGATTGTATGTTGATCCTTCTTTTTTTATTTTCAAATTTGGAATTGATATTCAGTTGATCAAAGGCATATTTCTCGATTTGGTTTTCATAGGAAACATCTTTTAAAGCAATATTACCTGTTACATCATTTAAAGTAGTCCCTTTTAAATCAACATCTATTTTGCCTTTAAATATACTTAGTGTATCTCTTTTAACCCAATTTAATGCATGAAGATCAGCATAGTTAACAGATGTTTTGAATTTGTATTGATTGAGTGATTTTGAGACATCTACTAATCCATTAAACTCAAAATCTAAATTTTCATCTACGCTTGTTATGCTACCATCAAAAACAGGATGTTTTAAATTTCCATTTAAGCTGATATTGCTGTAATCATAACCATTAAAATTAATTTTAGCTATTTCACCGCTTATTGCTGTGTTCAGTGATTTTGTATTAAAACCGGTTCCCTGAATATTTATAATCCCTTTAGTAAAACCCAAATTTTCTTGATTGAGTAATTTACCAAGATTAAAGTTCTTGATATTGATATAACCATCATAATTAACTTGATTTTGATCAGTATAATTAAGAAAGTCTGCATTTAAAATGAGATTTCCGAGATTGGTTTTAATTTTTGAATTGATATCAATTTTGCGATCACTGATCTTATTATTTCCATTAAAATCAACCTGACCTAAACTTTCAAGAAATGGTGGTAATTGCTCTTTGAGTAAACCCGGAAGTAAATTGATAAGATCCGGGTAACTTGTGGCCAATTGTTCAAAATCTCCGGTTATCAAAAATCCACGATCAGATGCAATAAGGTTTTTCAACTGCAAATCTTGTGTTTTTATACTAGTTTGAGCTAAACCTGATATTTGAGTTTCTTTCCATTGCATATCATTCAATGTTCCGGTCAGCTCGCCGCTTAGGAACAGATCATTATTGCTACCAAATTCATTATAGTATTTCTTTAAATCTGTTGTATTAATACTTGATGGTCTAAACGTAGCTTTCACCTGAACCTGATCTTCAAAATCACTCATGTTATTATTTTCATAGAAAAAACCTAAGTCTGCATCTAGATTTGAGTAAGCGGTTTGTAATTGAAGTTGATCTAATTTTAGTGCCGAATCAGTATAGCTAAAATGTCCTGCTAATTCCTGTACATCTAATCCGTTTCCGGCTTGGCCAGCGATTTGTTGAATATCAATAAAAACACCATTATCATCAATTTTGATGTTTTCTAAATTCATTGTCATTTCTTTCAAACTAACAACAGTAGGTTTGCTCAAATTTTCATCTACATAACTAAATTGACTCTCAATTGCTGAAAAATAAGCTAAAGAAATATTGACCGGTTCAGAAGATGTTTCTTTTTTTTTACCCTTAAATTTATTGATAAAATGTATCAGATTATCATCATCTTCATCGCGGTAGCGTTTTAGATTAAATACTAGTTTTTCAAATTCAACACCTGATAAGTCAAATTTATTCTGATTGATTTTAGACACATTTTGAACACTTGTTTTGAGCTCATCAAAATAAAATAAGGTATCATCATGATGATCTTTTATCAATGCATCATTTAACTTGATATTACCAAAGAAGCTAATACTCACTCGTTCAACGTCAATGTTAGTATTGTATTTATTGTTGATATCTTCTGTTAAAACGTAAGCTATATAGCTCTGAACTTTTGGTATTGATAAGGTAATCAATAACAATATGATCAGCAGTAGGATACCAACTAATACGCGCTTGATATATTTAAGAAAATGCCGTAAATTTTTAATGGCTCTTATTTTTAAGTTAACTTTTTATACTTGAAAAACTTTTTAAAAAGATTAGATTTGTACAAAAATAAACAACAATTATACCGTATCTACGATAATGGATAACGAAGATAGATATATTTTAGCGATTGAGTCTTCTTGTGATGACACTTCAGCGGCTGTAATGCAAAACAGAAAAGCGCTGAGTAACGTGATAGCAAATCAAGAAGTACATCAGTCTTATGGTGGCGTTGTACCAGAACTTGCATCCAGAGCACATCAAAAAAATATTATTCCGGTTGTTGATGAAGCATTAAAAAGAGCAAAAATTTCTAAAGATCAACTTAATGCCATCGCCTACACACAAGGTCCGGGACTGATGGGTGCTTTATTAGTAGGTAATTCATTTGCAAAAGCAATGTCAACGGCCTTACAAATACCATTGATAGAAGTTAATCATATGCAAGCGCATATTTTAGCTCATTTTATTGAAGATGAAAGACAGAATACACCGAAGTTTCCATTCTTAGCTTTAACTATTAGTGGCGGTCATACGCAAATAGTTCTGGTAAAAGATTTTTTTGATATGGAAGTCATTGGCACGACTTTAGATGATGCTATCGGCGAAGCTTTTGATAAATGCGGAAAAATGATGAATCTACCTTATCCAGCAGGACCACTTATTGATCAATTAGCACAAAAAGGCAAGGCTGATACTTTTCAATTTAACAAACCTAAAGTTAAAAATTTAGATTTTAGTTTCAGCGGTGTGAAAACTGCCGTTCGTTATTTTCTGGAAAAAGAAAGGGCGCAACAAGCTGATTTTGTTCAAGCTAATCTTAATGATATTTGTGCATCTTTACAGAAAACCTTAGTAGATATAATTTACGATAAAATGCTCAAAGCCGCTAACCAATATAATATAGATCGAATAGCTATAGGTGGCGGCGTTTCTGCAAACTCATCAATAAGATATAAATTTAAAAAACTTGAAGATATGGGTTATGATATTCATATCCCGTCATTTGATTATTGCACAGACAATGCTGCTATGATAGGCATAGTGGGATATTACAAATATTTAAAACAAGAATTTTCCAATGAATTATCTATATCTAAATCGCGTTTTCCTATTGCTTAGTTTATTTTTACTATCATCTTCTACTGTTCAAGCTCAGTATGACCTTTTTCATCAAGATTATGATAAAACCAAACAATTTAATCTTGATAAAGATGAAGTNAAAGAGTATAGGGAAGAAGGTAAATTGATCCTCTTTAATGAAGAAAAGCACAGAACAGGATTAGCGGTTTCTCTTCTCGATAAAAAAGTAGGGAAAGATATAACTGAAGAAAGTGCTACCCGGTTAAGAACTTATGAAGTGATTAGTTCAACAAAGGTAGAACATCATAGATTGCGCTATATCTTTATAGATGGTAATAAATTGTCAAAAAAGAAAGTAAATAAAAGAATAGATTATATCAAACGCTTGTTAGATGACAAAGCAAGCTTTGAAAGCGTTGCTCATCAATATTCTATGGATAGAAACGCTCGCAGAGGTGGCGATTCCGGTTGGTTTAAAAAAGCGGAAACACATCCGGCATTTTATGAAGCAGTTGCTCAAGACAATAGATACGCAAACGAAGTTTTTGAAGTAAATATTCCGGAAAACAACTGGTATTACTTGGTAAAAAAGACTTTCTCACCTAAATCAATCCGAGAAATCCTGGTCTTAAAGAAGGTCGAATCACGCTGAGTATGAGAATGTTTTTTCTTTCATCTAAACTCAAATGTGGAAGTCTTATTCATTTTGATCATCAAGAAAGTAAACATATTGCAAAGGTACTTCGCTTACAAAAAGGCGATTATATTCAAGTTACAAATGGAGACGGTCAACTTTTTAAAGCTCAACTTGTAGATGATGATTTCAAAGCATGTAAAGCGCAGATTTTATCACAAATAGAAGTAACAAAACCGAAAAGACCTTACCTTCATCTGTTTGTAGCGCCACCTAAGTCAAAACAGCGTTGGGAATGGCTTTTAGAAAAAACCACTGAAATAGGCGTAGATCAAATCACGCCGATAATTTGTGACAAAAGCGAACGAAATAAGATCGATTATAAAAGATCTAATTTGATGCTGATCAATGCTTTAAAGCAATCGCAGCAAGTGAAAATCCCTTTGCTCAACGATGTAAAATTATTCAATGATGTTATCAGTCAAAAGCAAGATGTTTTGCAGTTGATAGCACATTGTGATGAAGATACTCCNGTTTATACCATAAATGATTTTGATCAACCCATAAACAAGATCAACATTTTAATAGGTCCTGAAGGTGATTTTACTTCTGATGAAATCAATCAGGCATTAAAAAATCATTATTTTGCGCTTAGTTTAGGAGAAAATAGATTGCGAACAGAAACAGCAGCTATTGTTGCTGCTCAAATAGTCGCATCAATTAATCAATGATGAGAAAGATTTTATTTTTATTCATACTGATNAGTCAGTTTTCAATAGCACAACAAGTGGCTGTTTTAGANTANGGCGGTGGTGGAGATTGGTATAGNGATCCNACGGCCGTTCCCAACTTAGTTAAATTTTGNAATAGCAATATNAACACGGCTATTCAAGAAAAAGTAGAACAAGTAAAACCTGACAGTCCTAACATTTTTCAATATGCCTACGTAGAAATGACCGGACATGGAAATGTATCCTTCAGTGACGTTGAAGCAAAAAATCTAAAAAAATATTTACTTAGCGGCGGTTTTCTTCATGCTGACGATAATTATGGTATGAAACCTTATTTCATAAAAGCGATGAAGAAAGTATTTCCAGACAAGCAATGGAAAGAGTTACCATCAGATCATGAGATTTTTAATAATGTTTATTCCTTTCCGGAAGGATTACCTAAAATTCACAGACATGATAATGAACGTCCTCAAGCTTTAGGACTCTTTCATGATGGAAGGCTAATTGTTTTATTTACAACGGAAAGCGATATTAGCGATGGTTGGGAAGATGCTTCAGTTCATAATGATCCGGAAGATGTTAGGTTAAAAGCTTTAAAAATGGGAGCCAATATTTTGCATTACGTCTTCACCCATTAAAAGTGATTTGATGAATAACAAGCTGTTAGCGCCTGATGTCCAAAAATTCATTAAAAATTTTACAGGAGATATAGCAACATTATTATTAAAAAAACCAAAGTTTAAAAATCTATCCAATAAAGAATTAGCGGTTCAAATTCAATCTTACCCATTAGCCAAAAAGAAATTACCAGCATTCAAAGATCGGAATGATATAATTTATCCACCTAAAATTCATTTAGAGCAAAGTTCTTCTGAGCCAACGGCAAAATTCAAAGCTCAACTATTACAAAAAGGTCGTGGCGTTGATCTTACCGGCGGCTTTGGTATTGACACATATTATTTAGCACAAACCAACGAAAACGTTATCTATACAGATGCTAATCACGAATTATCTTCAATAGTTGATCATAACTTTAAAAATTTGTCACAAGATAATATCCAGGTTTATGATCTACCGGCTGAGATGATGTTAGATCAATTACCGATGCAGTTAGATTGGTTCTTTGTAGATCCGTCAAGAAGAAGTAATAGCAATTCTAAAATCACAACATTAGAAGATAGCCAACCCGATATATTGAAATTACAGCAAAAACTAAAAGCAAAATTTCATCATGGTTTGATTAAAGCTTCACCGATGTTATCTATTGAAAAAGCAATACAACAAATTGAACAGGTGGAAATAGTGCATATTATCGCAATCAAAAACGAAGTTAAAGAACTGCTTTTTCAGGTAAATTACACTAAAGAGATAAGATCTATAAAGATAAGTTGCTACGATTTAAGTAATGAAACAAGTATAATTTATCAGAAAGAATATACTGATTCTCAAAATCCATCTATTGAATATACAGATGTCAAAGATTTTCTATATCTACCACATCCATCAATTGCAAAAGCAGGTTTTTTTAATGATTTAGCTATTGACTTTCCAGTAGATAAAATTGCATATAATACTCATCTTTATACTTCTACAGACAAGGTAGATTTTCCCGGAAGATGTTTTAGCGTTTTAGAAGTTTTTGAATACAAACCAAAAAAACTTAAAGGATTATTCTCAAACAAGGATTATCATGTGATAACAAAGAGTTTTGGTATTAAAAGTGAAGCTATTTCAAGCAGCTGGTTTCTTCAGCCAAGAGGAAATAGATATTTAATCGCCTTTAAAGATAGTTATGGTAAACGATTAATAGCTGAATCAGAGTTAATTAAGAGTGATTAGCCAAAAGTCAATATTCAACATAAAATTATTGAATAATATTTGTTTAAGGAAAAGAGAGGTTTTATATTTGCACTCGCAAATTTTGCAAAGGTATTGGAGAGGTGGCAGAGTGGTAATGCAGCAGATTGCTAATCTGTAGACGTGAAAACGTCTCCAGGGTTCGAGTCCCTGTCTCTCCGCAAAGTCATTTCTCCGGAGATGTTTAATTTTTTTTGATTAAAAATATTTTCTAATATCAATCGGGGCGTGGCGTAGCCCGGTT
>P_1C_Liq_1_UnCtyDRAFT_1000368_pt1 | contig 10442 bp, 6 predicted proteins | sample Pon1CUnioCityCA_2_FD_10230 | JGI IMG/M metagenome (IMG submission 10230) | reverse complement strand
CAGCTCCAGAACAGGGCAATTCCGGATTAATGCGTTCGAGCGACCACCCGCCGTCTTCTTTTGCTTCATCACCATACCAATCATCGGTATAAACGAGTTCGTCCACAACAATTCCACCAGGCGTCGTGAGCGTAATTTCATCTCCAGCATTGTTGAGGCTCGCCCAACTCGTCACATTCATGGCCTGGGGATATTCAGGAAGCCCGCTGGTCGGTACTAAAATGACATACTCACCAGGATAAATCCAAATATCCTGAATGGTGCCTGCTGAGTTATTATCTAACAGCTGCCAATCTTCCAGATGAAAATATTTTTCACTGCGGTTGTAGAGTTCGATAAACTCTGTTTCGGGCAAACCAGCGACAGGTGCTTCATTCGCCATAAATTCATTGATGATAATATCACCATATTCGGGCGTTTGAGAAGTAATAAATTGAAAGTTATCTGCTCCACTCGTCATCGCGTTTCCTGAAAAATCTTGTACGTTTTCTACAGTAAGTGTCAATGTATCACCAACTGTAAATGTGGTAGGGAAGGTCGCTGTAACCATCGCCAGGTTCACGGCATCGCGTTGCACCAAAGAAGGTGCTCCAATGCCACCATTCACGTTATAGTTCGCTGTGTTTTCTCCCGAAGTTTGTTCAATTCCTTCATCAAATAACAGCTCCAGCGTATTATCGTTAATTGCAGTAACTTCGACGAGTTCTGGCGGCGTATTATCCACTTGCACAGGTCCCGCGTAAATATCGTCAAACTGAAAATTTTGCACGTTGCTCGAAGTGTATTCTACCCAAAATCCGAGGTACTGGCCGCCAACTGTAGTCGGATAATTCACAGGAGGTTGATCCAATTGAAACGCACTTCCGCCAGCAGGATCTGTGTACAACTCCCAATCTCCATTTGTTCGATGAATAATCTTAACCGAGACATTAAAATCAGATGCTACAAGACCGCCTGCACTACTCAGTATTGTCGTTTCGGTTCCGCCGTCACGTTCAATTAATTCAATGGGGTCATTGCTACCCGACTCTCCAATTCTAAAATAAATACCATCAGGAGAGCTCGACAAGTCCTGACTCACAGCCGTTAAATACGTTTCTCCTCCGTTCGATCCGGAAGGATTAAAATCGTACTGCAGGTTAAATCGCCACTCACGTTCCGTAAGCTGAGTTAAGTTATGTGGGGCAGAAAGATATGCATCTCCCGGAATAGTGGCGTTTAATTGCAGGCGTTCAGCAGGGTTGACCACAAAAATGCTGTCGTCTCCCGTCCAACTGGGGTTATTTGAAAAATCGCCATCACTGAAGTCTTCTGTGAGCTGAGCACAGAGGGATGTTGACATCAATCCCAGGATCAAAAATATAATGAGTTGTTTCATACGTTAAAGTAGCACCGAATATCGGTTTTTCAAACAAATATAGCAGATCGTAGGCTTTCGATAAAATGAAAAGCCTTTTAGTTACGATAAGTAACAGAAAATTAATGTTTCCATTCAAGCTTCACGATTATTTGTGTTTTTATTTAACTACTTGTTATATTTTTAATTTAGTTGCTCATTTCTATGGACGGGAGCGAATTAACACTATCTTTGCAAAAAAACGGTTAAGTATGAAAGTAGCAGTTGTTGGAGCCACAGGAATGGTTGGGGCGGTCATGTTAAAAGTACTGGCAGAACAACATTTCCCGGTGAGCGAATTAATACCAGTCGCATCGCAACGTTCGGTAGGTAAAACCATTTCATTTGGCGGAACAGAATACCCTGTTATTGACCTGGCAACTGCGATTGAAAAACGTCCTGATGTCGCTTTATTCTCAGCGGGTGGGGAGGCATCACTGGAATGGGCTCCCAAATTTGCCGCTATCGGGTGTCGTGTCATTGATAATTCTTCAGCATGGCGCATGCACCCCGATCATCCGCTAATCATCCCTGAAATTAATGGCGATCTGCTGAAAGCTGACGATTATATCATTGCGAACCCGAATTGCTCAACGATTCAACTATTAATGGCACTCGCTCCACTGCACAATAAATACACCATTCAACGAGTAGTGGTGTCCACTTACCAATCCATTTCCGGTACAGGAATAAAAGCCGTAGAGCAGATGAATAGTGAGCGATCTAATCGCAAAGGCAGTATGGCCTACCCATACCCCATTGATCAAAACTGCCTTCCGCATTGCGATATCTTCATGGATAACGGTTACACTAAAGAGGAAATGAAGCTCAGCAACGAGACTAAAAAAATCCTGGATCCATCGGTAAAAGTGTCTGCGACAGCGGTACGCGTTCCCGTTCAGGGCGGACATTCAGAGGCGGTAAATGTTACATTTGAAAACGACTACGATATCAATGCGGTGCGTAAAATCATTCACGAAACTGCTGGGTTAAAATTGCAGGATAATCCAGCGACAAATACGTATCCAATGCCGATCTATGCGGCAGGGAAAAATGATGTTTTCGTGGGGCGACTACGGCGCGATGAAACGTTTGAAAATACATTAAATATGTGGATTGTTGCAGATAACTTGCGAAAGGGTGCTGCTACCAACGCGGTTCAAATCGCCAAAAAACTTATCGAAAAAGACATCTTGAGGGTGAACACTTTTCAGTGAGGGGCAGGAGTATACAGCAAGAGGGGAGAGCAAGAGCAAGAGGGAGGTGGTGAGGCAATATATATTACGCCCAGACTTTTGTGCCTTCTGAGCAGTTTTGACAGATATCAATTGATTGGCGGTCGGTGAATACTTGTTTTCGAAAGGCTTGATATTGCGGATGGCGCCAGACTTTTTTAAAGGGTGTTTTGGTCACATCGCCGAGCACATGTTTCGCGTCTTTATCAAAACAACAGGGCACTACTTTACCATCCCAAGTCAACACAGTGGAAGACCACATTCTCCAGCAATGATCTTTTAAGTGGTATTTCGGCACGAATTTACCCGCTTTATTCTTGCGGTAGCGCGAATACTTCTCGTTGTGTGGCATCAATGGGTTGCCGTTCTCGTAATCATATAGCTGAGCAGTCTTCAAACGAACCTCATCCACTCCCATTTCATCACCTAACTTCACGATATCATCCACCTCATGTTCGTTGGGTCGCACCACTAAAAATTGAAATATCAGGTGCGGCGTATTTCGATTCAATTTTTTCTTGGCGCGAAGCATATTCTCTGTGCCTTGAATCACTTTTTCCAATTTACCCTTGCGACGATATTGTTCGTATGTTTCCTGTGTCAATCCATCAATTGAAATAATCATGCGGTCTAATCCTGAACTAACAATTTCTTCCGCTTTCTTTTCAGTGATAAAGTGTGCATTAGTAGAAGTTGCGGTATAAATTTTTCGTCGATGTGCTGCTTTGATCAGGTCCAGGAATTGAGGGTGTAAAAAAGGTTCCCCCTGAAAGTAGTAATTGATGTAAAACAATTGTTTTCCAAGCTGATCCAACATTTTCTCATGAAGATCCAATTGTAATCGACCAATAGGACGGGTAAACTGTTTGAGACCACTGGGACATTCCGGGCATCCCAGGTTACAAGCTGTTGTAGGTTCTATACTCGCCGCAAAGGGAAGCGCACGTTGCCGAATACGTTTAAACCGTTTCGCCAGCATATATGAAAATCGCAGACGAAGCACATTCCAACACCGCTGAGCGTTCAACTTACTCAAAATATTTAACTGATCACTCCACATGCATTGCTAAAATTAAGGGAGAATCGACAAACGACCAATTATAAATTGAAGGTCACTGAGAGTTTGTATACAAAGTTGTCACTTGTATTGTCAAATGCATAGGGTCCATAGCGATAAAACGCACCCACACCAAAACCATTGAAGCCCGACATTAACAAATTCTCAACGATTAAACCTGACTCATAATATCCCTTTTCTGGAACCTTAAAAGCGTAGTTCTTATGAAAAGACTGATTCTCCATCGTACCAACGGTTGCCGCACTGTGAACAACGAAAGTGGGGCGTGTGAAATCGGCTATATTTTTAATCGGTAAAAATTTAAATCGCATAAAGAGCGCCGTTTGTCGATCACTAAAAAATTCTGCAGGGCGCATGGTCTCAAAGGTATTCGACACCGTTAAATTCCAGTCTCTCGCTGTTCCCTGTTGCACTTGTTCAAGCGTCAGCGGCACATCTCCTATCGTCATTCCTGATTTACTTGCTAGTTTCAAGTCCCCTAATCCACGAATGGAGAAGTCCTGATCAATAGTCAGATTCATGCGGTAATAATCGTACTGAGCATCCCAAAGCCCCTGTATTCCACGGTAAGCTTTGATGTTAATGCGTGGGAATTTCGTGCCTAATGATACGCGCCGATCACCGAGCAACATCACTTTTTCGCGGATATTCCACTGTACTTCCATTCCGGCTTCTGCGACATCAAATCCAGCAGAGGAGGTTTGACCTGTTTGAGAAGGCTCAAATCGATAGAGGTCAGAGAACCCAAAACGTCGATAATTCCCAAACAATTGAACTTTAAGATTTTGGCGAATGTATCCCTTTAAACGCACTTGTGCTTTGCGCTGCCGATCCAGTCGATTGATAAAAAAGTCACGGTACAACGATTGATCTGAAAGATTGAATTCGTTGTGCAAGAGGTTTTCTCCACCACGTTCAAATAAATCCTTGCTATAGTGAAAATGGAGTCCAACGTTGTTTTTTTGATGAAAAATAAATCCGAGATCTCCACCCCACTTCCATGCTTTGTCACGTAAGCCATAGGCAAAATATCCTCCCGTTTTCACCCACTTACTCAACCTGCTGTTGGTAGATATACCAGCACCGAGTCGATATCCTTCCTGTTGATTGAAATCTATAATCCGGTCAATGGGTAGACTAAAAACGCCCAATGGAACTTCACCTGTAGATAGGATTTTAAAGGCATTGACCATTTGATCAAGGTTGTTTTCTTCCCCAATACTATCAATAACCTGATAAGTTTTTAACTCTTTAGCCGTATTATCCGTTTCGCGCACTTTTTTCAATTGATTCGTATCTTCCAATGCGCCTGGTTTCACTTCTAACTGAACAGGGTTAAATGCCTTACGTTTCACATCAATATTAAACGCTACATCTTTAATGTAAAGGTTACTTTTTCCAATGGCCTCAGAATATTTGCCAATCGAAAGCCCCTTAAAAGCAAATTCCGTACTCAATTTATGCGGAAACCATTTTTTATCATTGGTATAGCGATAGGACTGGATAACCTTAACCTGGGCAAACGAACTTTGCTCATAAGGTGAGGCAATTACCTTTTCGAGCGCCCAATTTTTCGTACTGACAAATAAGTATCCTTCCAGTCCTTCAAAATTCTTTCCCTTTCGTGGTCGGTATTTGATTGTATAAGTGGTGTCTTTACCGTGAAATAATGTGTCTTCAAGGATAAATAGATAGCGGCGTAAGCTCCCAGGGGCAATTGGGTTGATGTACTCCCCTTGATTAATCTCAAAATTATTGTCGTAAAAACTAAACGACTGGAACTGATTGACCAATGTGGCAAACATGGGGTCTTTTACCCCAGAAACGTTATATGAATTTACAATTTCCTTGTCATAATTGGGGGGTGAGAAAATCCGCGTTGCTCCTGTTTCCGTGAGAAAGAGGTATTGACGATCCAATAAATCAAGTGTAGCAAGAGAACTGGAATCTGATATTGTATCGCGGTTAAAATCATCTTCCGTTTCACCCGTAATATAAAATTTTGAATACGAATCGTAACGAAAAGCATCATTCCGCAAGGGATCATTTTCTTTTCGATGATCCATGGCATTCTGTATGATGCGGTGCGCAGGATTCACACCTGGTTCGATGACGACCTCATCCATCATTTGAACATCAGGAACTAAGAGCACTTCGGGATCTTCCAGCAATTCGCTACCTGCGATCGTGGTGTCTTCATATTCAAAAAAAGTGAAACTATAATTTCTTTCGGGCAAAATTTCGAGTGTGGCCAAGCCGTCGATATCCGTCAGAACGGGGGTCATAATACCGTCTCCAATTTTAACGAAAGCGACGGGCTCCATCGTTTGTATATCTTTCACTACGATTTTGGTCTTTTGCGCTCGAACAAAAGGAAAGCAAGCCAGGAATAAGAAGAGAAGTATATGACGCATATTACTTTTTTTCAACGGATAAAAGTTCTATTTCAAAAATAAGGTCTGCATAAGGGGGGATTTGCGGACGTTTTCCGCGTTTCCCATATCCCAGATAATAGGGTATATAAACTGTAATTTCTCCTCCTTCTCCGACCAGACCTATTCCTTCATCGAACCCCTTGATCAGGCGTTGTACCTGGTATTTAAATTCAAGCGGTTTTCCGCGATCGCGCGAAGCGTCGAACTTATCCCCGTATAATCTTTTTCCAACATAATGAACACTTACCTTGTCACCCGGTTTTGCCTTTTTCTTACCACCCTCGCTCGTAATTTTGTACACTAGACCTGATTCCGTCTGTTGCACATCAGGATCCATTTGTTTAATCAAATCTAAAAAGTAAGTTTTATATTCTTCCGGTGATTGCTCTTTAGCTTCAATGAGCCGTACTTTATCCTGGGCTTTTCTTTTTTCCTCTTTTAAGCGTTGCTTTTCAACAACTTTTGTCCTCGACTCATAAGCCTTTCTAAATCTTCGCGATGGATTATAAAACAAGCTGTATTTTAACCCCTTACGTATTATCTCAACCGTTTGGATGGTGTCATTCTGTTCAATTTGATCCACGACGTTTTGTCCTTCCAGAACTTTACCAAAAACAGTGTGTTTTCCATTGAGATGCGGGGTAGCTACGTGTGTAATAAAAAACTGACTTCCGTTGGTGTGCGGACCTGCGTTAGCCATCGATATCACTCCTTTTTCATGCTTTAGACCATTGTCAGCCTCATCCCAAAATTGATAGCCCGGACCTCCAGAACCCTTTCCTGTAGGATCTCCACCCTGAATCATAAAATCACTGATCACACGATGAAAAACGACACCATCATAATAAGGTTCTTTGTGCTTAATAGAATCAAACACCTTCAGGTTTCCTTCAGCTAAACCTACAAAATTCGCTACCGTCAGCGGGGCCTTTTCAGGATATAATTCCAAAAATATTTCTCCCTTACCAGTTTGCATAGAAGCATAAATGCCTTTGTCTAAATCATCTTTCTGAGCCCAACTATGAGCCAAGAAAAACAAACTGAGGAGGATAAAAATTAACTTTTTCATAGGTACCTGATTTTGAAGCTACAAAAATAGGAAATTCGCAGAACAAAATAACCGAATGACGGTACGACTTTCTCATATAACAGCCTTTTATCATCAAGCTACACAATCACACTTGATTTATATCAAAAAGAAAACCCGCTACCTATTAGCAGCGGGTCATCTGATTGGTTTATTGGATCTTTCGTTATTGACTCACTTTCATGAGGAGCTCGGTTACTTTTTGAGCAAAGGCTTCCGCTTTTTTCAATTCTCCTTCTTTCATGGTCACTTCACCAGACTTATTAGCTTCTTCTAGTTTTTTAATTTCACTTTTTAAAGCGCTCACGCGGTCATCTGCAGAGCGTTTGAGGCCCATCACATTCATTGGCAACACAGCATTGATATATGGACTCCCTCCTTCGGAGAGTTCCTCAAGCGTACCGATATACTTTTCCTGTATTTCCAGGTCACTTTTCTTTAAAAGCGACGTAAAGTTAGACATTCCACCGATCGCATCATATCCTGTTACCGATTTCTCCAATAAAGACTGTTTCATAAAATCAAGTTTATCCTGACGATCGAACTTGGCATAAATACCCATTATTTGCGCACGTAACTTAGACGAGCGCTCATCCTCAAGACTCTCTGCAAGTTTCAGTGCTTTTTCGGTGTCTTTATCTGACCCTTTAGTCAACCCATTCAAGGCTTGTGAAATCGTGAAATAAGAGCTGTCGCTATTGATCACTTTCGTTAACAGCTCCCGTGTTTTTTCGGCGTGTGGATCTTCAAAAAAGTTATTCGCCAAAAACCGTACGGCCGATCCTCTCACTTTTGAATTATCATCGTTTTTAATGCGACTTATGACAGCTTTTCGCACATCCTCAGGTCGCTTACTCAAGACTTTATCTAACTTCCCGATGGCCTGCTGACGAATGTACCAAAAGTCATCTTCGAGTGCGTCTAATATCATTTGACGACCCTTTTCATTGCGCAATCGGGAACCGTAAATCACAGCTTGTTCGCGATCTTTGTATAAAGGAGCATTGTAAAATTGGTTCACGTACCATTCGCGCGGCTTATCGTGATCAACAGCACCGAGCAATACGCGCTGTGCATCAAAAACAATATTCTCTACAGTTCCTTCTACCGAAAAGTTGTAAGTGTTGATGTTCTTATTTACCACAATATCATGTGTAGTCTTTGAACCATCGGCGTAAATATCGACCTGAAGCGGTAATTTGTACAATGGTGCTTCTTCGAGGTCTTGCTCCTGATGCACTGTCAACTCCACATCACCGTTTTCCAATATTTCATGCGCTACCTCTAATTCCGGATGGTGAGATTCAAAAAACCATTGATTAAAGAACCAATTGAGGTCTTCACCCGATACTTTTTCAAATGCCAAACGCAATTGATGCATTTCTACCGGTTGGTAAGCATTTTCTTTTAAATAGTGTTGAAGCGCGGTAAAAAAAGCATCATCACCCAGGTAATAGCGCAACATGTGCAAAATACGACCTCCCTTGTTGTAGGAATGCGTATCAAACATATCTTCTTTGCTCTCGTAGTCGTACCACACCATATCGTGGTGACCCGTCTGAGCGCTTTGTTGGAAATAACCATCTGCTTCTTTCTCAGCATAATAATCGGCCTGATCACGACCGTAATAGTGTTCGTCCCACAAGTACTGAGAATAATTGGCAAACGATTCATTGAGTGGTAAATTCGCCCAACTTTCACAGGTTACGAGGTCTCCAAACCAATGGTGAAACAACTCATGTGCGATAATAGAATGATCATTTCCATCGATGAGTTCGCGTTTCGTTTTATAAACAAAGTCACCAAAAACGACAGCACTCGTGTTTTCCATAGCACCTGAAACGTATTCGCGCACTACGATCTGGTGGTATTTATCCCATGGATAATCAACCCCCAATAAATCGGAGAAAAAGCCTATCATTTCAGGAGTTTCACCAAAAATAGCTTGAGCGTGTTCTTTCCATTCAGGTTCTACGTAATAATGAACGGGCATTTCCGTACCATCTGGTTTTGTATAACTATCTTCTACCACTTCAAATTCACCAACAGCCATCATGAACAAATACGGCACATGAGGCAACTCCTGTTTCCAGTGATCGGTGCGTGTACCATCTTCATTTTGTTCAGAAGAAACCAGGGATCCGTTGGACAGTGTCTTGTACTTATCTTCTACAGTAATGTAGATATCCTGCGTTGTTTTTTGATTGGGACGGTCAATGGTCGGAAACCAAACGGAACTCGCTTCAGTCTCGCCCTGTGTCCAGATCTGGGGCATCTGATCCGGATTTTCTCCTTTTGGATTTATAAAGTAGAGTCCTTTATCACTTTTGATTGCGCTGCTCCCCCCTTCTTCTTTTTGCTCGGGGTTGGCAACATAATCGATAGCGACTGTATATTCTTCATCCCGGGAATATTCACGATCGAGACCTATTCGCAAGACCCTGTCGTTGGTGTAGTTAAATTCGAGTGCTTCTCCTTCGAGTTGGACGCTGTTAATATCCATCGCCTTAGCTTGAAGGATCAGACTGTCCGTGTCGTAAAAATAAGGTGAACAAGTCAACGTTGCGTTTCCAATCAGTTGTGATGCTTCCCAGTTAAAACGAACATCCAGTTCGGTATGAATCAGGTCGGTTTTAATCGTTGCCGCCGCATTATAACGCGATCGTTCAATGATTTCTTCAGCTTCTTCTTCCGCATCTTTTGTTGTTGCAACTGCTTCTGTTTCCCGAACTTCTTTTTCAGTTTTCTCCGTCTTTGAGCTGCTATCGGCAACTGTTTCGTTTTTTTTCTGCTTTGTCGTGCCACAAGCCAAAAGTATAGCCGACAATGCAAACATCCATATTGTGTTTTTCATAGTTTTACTCATTTTCGACACAAAAATGGTAATTTTTTTCGATCTGAGTAGATTCAAATCTGTGTGAGGTCTGAAAAAGGGATTGAGCAATCCCTGGAAGGTATAAATGGAAGGCAATGAATTGAGGGCTATTCGGAACAGTTCAACATGAGATTTAAAGGTGTTTTATACTATTGCTTCTGTTTTGTTCTTTAAACTACTTTCTGAGTTAGATTATATGTTTATGAGTTGCCGTGAACGAGATGGGGGGATGTTCTTTGTTTGGTTATCCTACTCCCACTCCAACCGAATCAACACTTTTTCTCCTTCGTAACCGAGCGTTGAATAGCTTTCCAGTTCCTTGAGTTTCCGGTNNNC
>P_1C_Liq_1_UnCtyDRAFT_1000367_pt1 | contig 10443 bp, 9 predicted proteins | sample Pon1CUnioCityCA_2_FD_10230 | JGI IMG/M metagenome (IMG submission 10230) | reverse complement strand
CCCGTTTTGGCCGGCGAGGAGGACGCCCGCGCCGAGGCCGAGGAGAAGCTCCTGCCACTGGAGGAAGGAGCGGGGGGGATGGCGGCTGGCGGTGGCCACGACTTCCCGCCATCGGTCGGGTGTGCGGCTCAGGTGGGTGAGAAGGGAGGGGAGGAGGGCGGCGAACTTTTCGGGGAGGAGGGAGGTCGCCGGGGGTCGGTCTGCTTGTCCGCCTCTCCACAGCGAGATGAGCTCGAGGGGGAGCAGGCGTTCGAGGTGGGCCACTTCCCGCTGCAGGAAGGTTTCCGAGAGGCGGGGGAAGGTGGTCGCGAGGTAGAGGATCCGGGCGGGATCGGCTTCCGGGAGGGACCGCCTCGCCATGTGCGTTCGGCCGTCGCGGCCGGGAGCCCGGGGCCGGGTCAGGAAATCCCGTGATGCGAACCGTTCAGGCTCGCCGGGGCAGTCTCGCTGGTGGCCTCGGTGGAACGGGCGGGCTTCGGGTTCGTCGTGTCGAAGGCGAGGGTGATTTCCTCAGCGTAAGCGGCCTTCTCTCCGTTCACGGTGATGGTGCCCTCAAAAACGGCAAGCGGGCGGCGGATCCGCTTCACCTCCACGCGCATCCGGAAGATCTCCCCCGGTCGGCAGACGCGGTGGCAGCGCACGCCGTCGCAGCTCTTGAAAAAGACGGTCGTGGGATCGACGGCCGTGTCCGCCCCGAGGGCATTCCCCTTCAGCAAATAGAGGACCCCGAGTTGGCCGAGTGCCTCCAGCATCACCGAGGCCGGAAAGACGGGGTTGTTCTTGAAGTGACCCTCGAGAAAGAATTCCTCCCCGGTGATCCGGTACTCGCCGGTGGCGAATTCGCTCTCCACGGTGGCTCCGTTCAGGAAGAGGAACGGGGGCTGCTGGGGGAGGGCTGCGAGGATCTCCTGGTAGGAGAGTCCCCGGGTCGGCGCTTCCCGCGCCGAGCTCCCGCCGCCGGCCTTCTCGTCCATGTAGGTGCGGATGTCGGCGAGGGTCCGCAGCTCCCGGAGCTCGTTGTTGTCGAAGGAGATGTTCAGGGTCTCTTCCACGAGAATGACGATCTCCATCATGGTGAGGGAATCGACTCCGAGATCCTCGAACAAGCGCAGCTCCTCATTGCCGGAGTGGAGCAGGGGCTTCGCTTGGGGTTCGAGGAAGCGCTCGATGATCCCGTTGACGATTTCGGGAATCCACGTGGCGTCGCCACCCTCACGGTAGGCCACGGCGGCCTCGAAAGTGCCGTCCGGGCAGCGTTTCAAGGATTCCTTTAACTTCTTGGTGTCTTCCGGAGACAGCGTTAGGTTAGCCATGGCAGGGAATAGTTGCGACGAGAGCCTCTCCCGAGTCCCGAGTGCATCGCCCGGGGATATGGTACATAGGTGATGGCTGAGGCGGCAATAAGTGCGGAGGTTGAAGGATTTTTGGCGTTGCGCAACAGAATTCTCAAGGCGATGGCTGGTGGGGTGTCTCCTTCTCGACGGGCCGTGCAAGCCCTCCCGCACTGATGACCTCTGAGCCGACCGAATCCAACGATCCACGCCCCGTGGTTCTCACCTGTGCCCAACCGAGCGGAACCCTGACCCTCGGCAATTACCTCGGGGCCCTGCGCAACTGGGCCCGGCTGCTGGACGAGGCGGAGAGCTACTTCGGGATCGTCGACCTCCATACCCTGACAGCCCGGACCGTGCCGGCAGAGCTCCGGCGCCACACCCTTTCCTGCCTCGCCCAGTACATTGCCTCGGGGATGGACCCGGCCCGGTGTTCGCTCTTTGTGCAGTCGCACGTCATCGGGCACACCGAGTTGGCCTGGATCCTCGGTTGCCTTACCCCGATCGGGGAGCTGCAGCGGATGACCCAGTTCAAGGAGAAGGCGCAGCGGCTCGGGTTCCGGGCGGGCGGGGAGGACGACGAACTCCGCTTCACCCACGAGGGAGCACCGGCCCAGGCGACGGTGAACAGTGGCCTGCTCTACTACCCCGTCCTCATGGCCGCGGACATTCTCCTCTACAACGCCGACCGGGTCCCCGTCGGGGAGGACCAACGGCAGCACCTTGAGCTGACCCGCGAGCTCGCCCGTCGTTTCAACCATCGCTATTCGGAGACCTTTGCGGTGCCGGAGGCGGACATTCCCGCCGAGACGGCGAAGATCCGCTCCCTGCAGGATCCCACGCGCAAGATGTCGAAGTCCGACGAGGACCCGCAGGCGACGCTTTTCCTCCTCGATCCGCCGGACCGGATCCGCCGGAAGATCGGAAGTGCGGTGACGGATTCAGGAGCGGAGATCCTGCACCGTGAGGACAAGCCCGGGGTGTCCAACCTTCTCGAGATTCTCGCGGCGACGACCGGGGAACGGGTGGCCGTGTGGGAGGATCGCCTCGCCGGGAAGGGGTACGCGGAGCTGAAGCGAACCACGACGGAGGCGGTGGTAGCGGTCCTCGACCCCGTCCGGAAGCGCTACGAGGAACTCATGGCGGACCGTGGCTACCTCGAGGAAGTGCTGCGGACCGGGGCGGAGGCGGCCCAGCGACGGGCCGACCGGGTGCTGCGGAAAGTGTACCGCAAGGTGGGCCTCTACCCGCGGCCCCGCCCCTCCTGAGCACGGCCTTCCGCCCGCCGCCGTCCGATCCGGCTCCCGCTCCTCCTCCCCTCTGGTCCGCCGCCCTACGCCCATGCTCCGCCTCCGCCTCGCCCTCGTCACCGAGACCTACCCTCCCGAGGTCAACGGGGTCGCCATGACCAACGATCGCCTGCGGCGCGGGTTGGAGGCACGGGGCCACCGGGTTCTCCTCCTGCGGCCGCGGCGGGCCGACCGGCCGCGCGGGGAGGCCGGTGTTCTCGAGGTCCCTTCCGTGCCCCTGCCGGGCTATCCGGGCCTGCGCATGGGGCTGCCCCCCTTCCTGCGGATGCACCGGGCGTTGCAGGCCTTCCAGCCCGACCTCCTGCACATCGCCACGGAGGGACCGCTCGGCTGGGGCAGCCTTGCCTGGGCGCGGCGCCTCCGCGTACCCGTATCTTCCACCTTCCACACCAATTTCCACCGCTACTGCGGAGACTACGGGGCCTCCTTCCTCCGGGGAACCGCCCTCGGCTACCTGCGCGCCTTCCACAACCGCTGCCAGCTCACGACCGTGCCCGACGAGCGGTTGCGCGGGGAATTGGAGCGAGCCGGCTTTGCGAGAACGGCCTTGCTCGGGCGGGGCGTGGACATCGGGCTCTTTTCGCCGGCCCGGCGGGACGAGAACCTCCGCCGCGCGTGGGGCGCTCGCCCGGGCGATCGCGTCGTCCTCTTCGTGGGCCGGATTGCCGCGGAGAAGAACCTGCCTCTNTTCCTCGAGGCGGTCCATCGGGCGCGCCGCGAAGACGNCCGGATCCGGGCGGTGGTGGTGGGCGACGGGCCTCTCCGGCAGCGGNTGGAGCGGGAGTGGCCCGGGGTGGTCTTCGCCGGCATGCNNCACGGCGAGGACCTCGGCCGGCACTACGCCTCGGGGGATGCCTTCTGGTTTGGCAGCCTCTCGGAGACCTACGGCAATGTGGTGGCCGAGGCCATGAGCAGTGGGCTGGACGTGCTGACCTTCGATTACGCGGCCGGGCGCCAGCTCATCCGCGACGGGGTGAACGGGCGGCTTGTGCCGGAGGGAGAGGAGGGGGGGTTCCTCGAGGCGGCCCGCGCGTGGGCACGGGAGCCGGGGGATGTCTCCGGGCGGCAGCGGGAGGCCCGGGCGACTGCCGAGTCGATGCCGTGGAGCCGGATGCTCGATCGTTTCGAGGGCCTCGTCCAACCGCTCCTCCCCGAGCCCGAACCGCAGTTTCCCCCGCGTCCCGCATGGGGCGATCACCCGGCGGCATGAGGGTCCTGGTGCTCGGTGCCTCCGGACTGGTCGGTGCTGCCGTCGCCACAGCGGCCCGCGACCGCGGGCACACGGTGAGCGCCTGGGGCGGGGCCACGCCCGACGCGCTCCCCCCGGGCTGCGACCGGGCGGTGGATCTGGGAAGCGGGGAAGGACTCGAGGCTCTCGTCGCCGGGGAGGCACCCGACGCGCTCGTCAATGCGGCCGCAGTCAGCCATCCCGCCGGCGTCGAGGCGGATCCGGAGGGGAGCTGGCGGTTGAATGTGGACCTGCCCGGCCAACTCGCCGATGGGGCGCGGCGTTGGGGAATTCCCTTGGTGCAGTTCTCCTCGGACATGGTCTTTCCCGGCGGCGGGCAGGACTTCTCCCCGTCCGACCCGCCGGCCCCGCTCCACCCCTACGGCGAGCAGAAACGGGCCGCCGAGCAGCGGGTGGCCGAGCTGCACCCCGGCGGCTCCCTCGTCCTGCGGATCACCCTCGTCAACGGCAACAGCCCGCGCGGCCGACGCAGTGTGCACGAGAAACTCCTCGCGGCGATTGCCGCAGGCGAGCGACCCCGGCTCTTCCGGGACGAGATTCGTCAGCCCTGCGCGGCCGGACGGGTGGGGGAGGTCGTGGCCCGGCTTCTCGAAACCCGGGCAGCCTCGGGGATCTACCACTGGGGCGGTGCCGAGACGATCAGCCGGTACGAACTCGGGAGACGCATCCTCGCTCGCTTTGGACTGTCGCTGGATCGGGTGGAGCCGGCAGAACTCCCTCCCGGTCGACCCGGAAGGCTTGTTCTCGAGGACGGGGGGCTCGGTCTCCGCCTGGGCTTGGGAGCGAGTACGGTCGAGGAGCAGTTGGCGGTGCTTCGCCAGCCCCCCCGGCTCTAGGAACGGGGAGAGAAAGCGTAAGGGCGCCCCAACGGGAAACAAAAAAAGGGGCGCGGCCTACCCCTAAGCCGCGCCCCTAGTTGCTTTCTGCTTTGTTGTTACCCCAATCTCCCTATGGGAGAAAGTCGTTATGACGAGGAATCTGCGCCCCTCAGCGCGGTTTCGCAAGCGAAAATCGCCAAATCCCCCCAAAATTTTTTCCGGGAGCGTTCCCGTACTTTTTTTTGGCGAGGAGCCCTGACCCCGGGCTTGAGGGTGCGTTGACAGCCTACCTGGTTTCCGCAGGCTGGTCGAGTGGCGGGAGGTGGTTTGCCCGCCGACTTTGCAGCCTTTTTCCTCGTTCCCGCGTTTCATGGAATCACCGGAGTCACCCGATCCCCGCCCCGCGAAGGTTTTCCTCACCAAGGTGATTGGNGGCAAAGCNTTCCATGCGGAGATGGCCAAGGCGGAAACGCCTTCGGAGCTTCTGGAGGGCGAGGGCTACGCGCTGCTNGAGGAGGGTGAGGATCTNGGCCGGGTACGGCGCCGGATCACGGTGGAGTGCCCGGTGTGCGGGTGCAGCCAAGAGCGTTTCGAGCAATCGGGCCGCTTCGGGTGTCCCCAGTGCTACCACTCGTTCGGTGGACTCGTGCAGGGGATTCTCCAACGCATGCACAGCGGGCTGCAACATGTCGGGAAGATCCCCGCCGGCCAGAAGACGGAGGAGGTCGCGGCAGCCCGGCGGACCCACCTCGAGGAGGAACTCGAGCAGGCCATTGAGCGCGAGGACTACGAGGAAGCGGCGCGCCTGCGGGACGAAATCCGGCTCTGGACGGCTTCGCCCGAAAGTGGCCCGTGAAGGCCGCCGCCCGGGGTTTGCGGCCGTCCATTTACTTACCCGTGGCCGCGGGAGTGGCCTTTCTGGGTCTCCTTGGGGTCATCGCGTTCGGACCGGGGCGGGTGGCTGCGCTCCCCGCGGCAGGCGTGGATCACCTGTTGGCATGGGCCGACGGCCAGCTTCCCTTTCTTTACCTGATGCTCTTCATGGCGCCCTTCCTGCCGCTGCCGGTGACCCCCTTTCTGGTCGCGGCCGGGGTGGCCTTCACCGCTCGATTCGGGGAATGGGGCGGTAGTGGCCTCGCCGCGAGTGCGGTCGCTCTCAATCTCGCCCTTGTCTATTTCCCAGTGGCGGGACCGCTCCGCCGGGTGGTGCACCGCTTTCTCGAGCGTACCCGCTTCGAGATGCCCGCCGGAGAGTCGATCGGTGGAGGCCGCCTTTGCTGGGTGGTGCGGTTGACTCCGGTACTGCCCCTCTTCGCGCAAAGTTATCTACTCGGGATCCTCCGGGTGCCCTATCGTTCCTACCTGCTGGCCAGCTGGATGATCCAGGTGCCCCTCGCCTTTGTGGTCGCGATGAGTGCCGGGGCCGTCCTTGAGGGCAACTGGACGCTCGTCCTGGGTGCCCTCGCGGCCCTCGCCGGCTTGCTCTGGCTCCGCCGCCTGGGACGGGCACGCGTCGCCCGTGCCGGGCCGGAGGGAACGCAGTCATGAGCCCGCGCGCGAGGGCCGCCGTCCCCCCGGCCTGGCCCGGGGCGGCAGGGGCGATCCGCCGGGAGTTGCCGGAAGGAGTTGACGCGGCCACCCCCTTCACCCGTAGGTGCTCCTTCCGGGAACCACTCTGTAGTCTCCTCCGGATCGCCGCCTCTTCACCCACCCTTTCCTCTCCCGTATGAACCCGCTCTCCGCCCGCGTACGCCCCGGTCGCCGGAACTGGCTCGCCGTGGGGCTTCTCCTTCTTCCGGCTGGCCTGATCATGGCTTTCCTCATTGTCGAGGCAGGGGGGTGGAGCGGGGTGCGCGGGCTGCTCGCGCAGGCACTTCCCTGGGCCGGCGAGCATCCGGTCCTCCTCTACTTTCTTCTCCTCATCACGGCACTCTTTCCCGTGCCGCAGCTCCCCGTGCTCATCCTCGCCGGGATGGTCTTCGTCCAACGGTACGGGGAGATCCCGGGCGCTGCCCTCGCGGTGAGTGCGGTCGCCCTCAACAACGTGCTCTGCTACGTGCTGGTCTCCGGCCCCCTCCGCGCGGTGATCTTCCGGTTTCTCGAGCGCCACGGTTTCGCCCGGGAGGGACCCCTGCGGCGGCATCCTTGGAAGTTTGCCTTCCTCATCCGGATGATTCCGGTGCTCCCGGTGTTTGCCCAGAGCTATCTCCTCAGTGCCCTGCGCATCCCCTTTCCCGCCTACTTGGTGGCCAGCTGGAGCGTTCGCCTGCCGCTCGCCTTCACCATGGTCCTGACCGCCGGGGCCATCCTCAAGGGGAAGACGAGCCTCTTCGTCGTCACCGGCATCGTGCTGCTGCTCCTCTGGGGAATGAAGAACTTCCTGGGCCGCCGCCTGCAGCAGGAGGCGGAAGAGGAAGCGGGCCGGGGGAACCTGCCGGCCCGGCCGGATCCGGATTTTCCGAAGAGCTCCGACCAGGCAGAGGCGAACACCGCCTGGACTCGAGGGAAGGGGACGCCGTGAGGACGACGGTACCCAGCGAGGCGATGACCGTGGGCGAGCTGACGCGCGCCCTCAAGGACCTGATCGAGGGCACCTACCCGCGGGTCTGGGTGCGCGGGGAGATCTCGAACTTGCGGCGCCAGCCAAGCGGGCACACCTACTTCTCCCTGAAGGATGAGGACAGCCAGCTCCCGGCGGTCCTTTTCCGGGGAAACGCCGCCCGGATCGGCATGGAGCCGACCAACGGCCAGCAGGTGCTCGCGGCCGGCGAACTGTCGGTGTACGAGCCGCGGGGCAACTACCAGCTGATCGTGCGGGACCTTGTCGAGGACGGGGTGGGCCGCCTGCAGCGGGAGCTGGAGGCGACCAAGGAGCGTCTTCGCGCTGAGGGCCTCCTCGACCCNGCGCGCAGGAAGCCCCTTCCCTCCCTCCCGCTGAACATCGGGGTCATCACCTCACCCGCCGGAGCAGCCCTCCGGGATTTCCTCAGCGTCCTCCGCCGACGGCACTGGAGGGGCCGGGTGGTGCTCCTCCCCGCGCTCGTCCAGGGCTCCGCGGCGGCCGGGGAGGTGGCCGCCCGGGTCGAACAGGCGGCCCGCTTTCCCGGGCTCGACTTGCTCGTGCTCACCCGCGGCGGGGGAAGCCTCGAGGATCTCTGGTCCTTCAATGACGAAAACCTTGCCCGCACGGTGGCGGCGTGCCCGGTGCCCACCCTTTCCGCGATCGGCCACGAGACCGACACGGTCCTCACCGATTTCGTGGCCGACCTCCGCAAGGAGACGCCGACGGGGGCGGCCGAGTGGATCAGCAGCCTGGCCGTCGAGGCCCGCGAGCGGCTCGCCGCCCTCGGTCGCGAGCTACAGCGCTCGGCCCGCGATCGAATCGCCGCGGCGAGCGAGGCAACGGATTCCCTCGCCGAGCGAATCCGGCCGCGGACGCTCCGCCGCTTCCTCGAGGGTCAGCAGCAGCGGGTCGACGAGTGGACGGTCCGGTTGGACCGCGCCGCCCTGCGGGGATTCGGCGGTCGGCGAGAGCGCCTCTCCCTGCTGCAGGGGCGGCTCGCCCGCGTGAGCCCGCGGCGTCAGCTCAGCCAGTCCGCGGAGGAGCTCCGCCGGTTGCACCGCCTCCTCGACCGGGAAACCGATCGGGCTCTCGAACGGAAGCGCGGCGCGGTCGAGTCTCTCTTGCGGACGCTGCGCACGGGAGGACTGGAGGGCACCCTGCGGCGCGGATTCGCCGTAGTCCGGGATGAGCGGGACCGACCCCTTGCAAGGGCCGCCGAGGTGACCCCGGGAGCCCGGCTGCAAGTCCAGTTCGCCGATGGCCGGATTGCGGTGCGGGTGGATGGCACCGCCGGAAAGGGGGTGGATGCCTGATGGCCCTCGACCGACTCAAGGGCCTGCGGGACGAGTACGACGTGATCGTCATCGGCAGTGGCCTCGGGGGGCTCACCGCGGCGAACACCCTCGCCCGGGCGGGGCACACGGTGCTCGTCCTCGAGCACCACTACCAGTTCGGCGGGCTCGCCACCTGGTTCAAGCGGCCCCGCGGCCACATTTTCGACATTTCCCTGCACGGCTTCCCGGTGGGCATGATCAAATCCTGCCGCAAGTACTGGACCCGGGAAATCGCCGACTCGATCGTCCCCCTGCGGGATGTGCGCTTCCGCAACCCCGAGTTCTCCCTGCAGACGACCTTCGACCGGGCGGACTTCACCCGGATCCTTACCGAGGACTTCCGCGTACCCGCAGAGCGCGTGGAGGCCTTCTTTGCCCACCTCGGGGCGATGAACTACTACGACGACGATGGCCGGACCACCCGGGAACTCTTCGAGGAATTCTTTCCCGGCCGGCCCGATGTGAAGCGCCTGCTCCTCGAGCCGATCGCCTATGCCAACGGCTCCTCCGAGGACGACCCGGCAATCACCTTCGGCATCGTCTTCTCGAACTTCATGAGCAAGGGCATCTACACCTTCCGGGGCGGGACGGATGTCCTCATCGGCAAGATGGTGGACGAGTTGCGGGCCAACGGGGTGGACCTGCGCAAGAAGGTCCTCGTGGAAGGCGTGGAGACCGAGAGCGTGAACGGGCGGGAGGAGGTCCGCGGCGTGCGCGCGGACGGCCGCTTCCTGCCGGCGCGCGCTGTCGTCTCGAACGCCAACGTGGTGGGCACGGCCCTCCACCTCCTCGGAGAGGAAAAGCTTCCCCCCGCCTTCGCCGACAGGGTGAGGAAGGTGCGGGTCAATACGAGCTCCTGCCAGGTCTACCTTGGTCTGCGCAAGGGGGAGGAACTCGCCCCGAACGGGGACCTCTTCTTCCTCTCCTCGGCCCCCCGCTTCTCCAGCCGGGAGCTGACCGATCGGCACACGACGAGCCGTACCTTTTCCTTCTACTACCCGGAGATGCGCCCGCACCTCGACCCGGTGCGCTCGGCGGCGGTGGCCTCCCTGAACAGCCGCTGGTCGGAGTGGCAGGATCTCGGCGAGGAAGGGTACGAGGAAGAAAAGGACCGCCTCGTGCAGGAATCCCTCGCCGCCCTCGAGGAATTGCAGCCGGGTGTGGCGGACAAGATTGACCACGCCGAGGCGGCCACTCCGCGCACGGTGAATCGCTACACCCGCCACCCAGGGGGCACCTCCTTCGGCACGAAGTTCGAGGGGCTGCCCGTCTCCGCCGAGCTCCCCGAGCAGGTGCCCGGCCTCTTCCATGCCGGTAGCGTTGGCATCATCATGTCCGGCTGGCTCGGCACCATCAACTACGGTGTCATTGTCGCCGGGAAGGTGGATGCCTTCCTGCGCGCGCCCTCCACGGCCGGTCGCGGGGCCTGAGCGGGAAAACGCTGCTCCCGGGGTGAGACGCCTGCGCCGCGCAACTGGGACACGACTGTGTCACGATGGCGCGAAAGGGCGCGCGTTGACGGGTCTTCGCCGATTCGTTTGAATCCATAAATTACTACAGAAGAAAGAGATAGAAAAATCTATCGCAGATGGCACCGATCCGGCATCACTGCGGAGTATGAGTAAAGTAATTGGTATCGACCTTGGGACGACGAACTCCTGCGTCGCCGTCATGGAAGGCGGCGAACCGAAGGTAATTGAGAATGCGGAGGGTGCCCGGACGACTCCCTCCGTGGTCGCTTTCTCCAAGAATGGTGAGCGGCTGGTCGGCCAGGCTGCCAAGCGCCAGGCCATCACCAACCCGTCCAACACGATCTTTTCCGCCAAGCGCCTCATCGG
>P_1C_Liq_1_UnCtyDRAFT_1000366_pt1 | contig 10496 bp, 8 predicted proteins | sample Pon1CUnioCityCA_2_FD_10230 | JGI IMG/M metagenome (IMG submission 10230) | reverse complement strand
GCTACCTTCAACTAACTTCTCATATTCAGCGTCATTGGGTTCCCACAATTCAATTTTATTTCCATCATTGTCCATTATATGTACGAATTTCCCGTACTCAAATGACTCAATACTATCTAAGATGGTGACTCCGTTGTTTTTCAACTTATCTACAAGCTTTTCGAGGTAAACAACCCTGTAATTAATCATAAAATCTTTTGAGGATGGGGCAAAATGCTGGCTTTCTTCGTTGAATGGACTCCATTGTGTAAATCCTTTTTTTGAAGAGTCGCTACCTTGATACCATTCAAAATTGGTTCCCCATTGGTCAGTATTCAGTCCTAAATTATTTTTGTACCATTCTTTAATTTTATCGGGATCTTCTGTTTTAAAGAATATTCCTCCCACACCTGTTATTCTTGGCTCATCATTTTCCATAATTGATTTCATTTTTACTTAATTCATATAGTTTCAAGACCGTTTTCCAATTTCTTGTTGTAGCTCCTGTATTTAGTTTTTTTTCAAAAAAACCGTTGGTCAATTTTGATGCGTGGTATTTACCAGTACACATTATAAACACTTCTTTTTCACCCATTTTAAATTTATCAGGTTCGCAGTTGTAAGTAAGTGTGTGCTGAATATTTTCATGATTCGGCTTTTCTTTCAGGAAGGTCACATGCAGTTGTTTACTGTCAGCATTTTCACCCAAAAAAGGGTTGGTGTTTATTACGGTTTCAAGTTCTTTTTTACTTCTAACGATTACAGGAACATCAAACCCAAATTTTTCAGCAATCCCCTTTTCAAGATCAATTTCTATTTTAGCATTTTGCTTGTTGGATTTAAAAATCAGATTTCCGCTTTGAATGTATGTTTTCACGTTTTGAAGCCCCACTATTTCGCAAAGTGATTTCAGGTCATTCATTAGGATTTTTCGTTTTCCACCAACATTTATTCCTCGTAAAATTGCAATTTTTATACTCATAGTGTAATCTAACTCTTTTATAACATTAGAAAACTGTACACTAATCATATTTACTTGTTTACTTGCGAACTCAGATATATGTACCTTTTGATATTTCCTTTCCTTTCAAATGTAATGTTTTTTGATGAGGCAGGGAATGAGAATTTAATTGTATTTGAAAGAAGTAATTTTAGTTTACAAATAAAAGATTAGCGTGTCCATGCGATGGAATCGCGCAGGAACGGAGGATGTTTTCTAAGGATGAGTTATCTTTAGAAGCTTAACTGTCCACTTTATTGACAAGTTCCATGATATTTGCATCTGTTGTTTTTTAAAATCGCCAAAACAATTCTGCACTGACTAAGTTGTTGTCAAAGTCAGTGTGTAAATTATTATCCAATCCATACGGGCAGAAATGGTAATTTAATCCCAGCCCTATGTAGCTTTTTCTAAATATAGGCGTCATGGCAGAAATACCCAATGACAAATGAACAGTTGTAACATCATGGTACTCCTTTTCATCTGAATTGGCTTTCTTTTCAGATAACCCCGTACTAACAGACTCTACACCGATTCGAGCACTGGGTAGTACAATGAATTTTTCACTTTCGTACAATTTATAACGAAATATTGCACCAAAAAATACGCTGGCATCTGAGTTTACATTATTTGTATCACCAAGCGCATAATAATCAAAAGACTCATCATTTATATTTATTCTGAATTTCATTCCAAATTCGAGAATCAGTTTATTTCTTAGAGGGCTACTAAAAGTCATTCCGAACATTGGGCTATAAGCGAATACATCAGTTGAACTTATCGGCTTATAAACTCCTGTATAAGCAGTAAAAGCAAATCTACTATTTCTATTTTTGCGGATATTACGAAGCAGTTTTTGTTTGATATAACTCTCATTATATTCACGTCTTCTTATCTCTTGATCAAATTTTTCGATGTCACCTGAAAATAAAATACAAATGAGTTGCTCGTCAGGTGATAAATGGTCTGTTTCTAATAAGTCTGTTGATATACTTCGCACTGTGGAATCTATTGTATGTCTTAATGGGACGTACCCGTAATACGCTTTATGTTCAGAATAGATATATCCATAATTGATTTTCTTAGCGTCTTCTAACCTGTGTTTATATACACGATGAAATTCATTCTCAAAATAGGTGCGAATTGAGCCTTTTGTATCTTCATTCTTGAGTATATCCTTGATTATAATCAATCGCTGTGTACATTCGGAAACACTGCATGAATTCACCCAGTCATTCATTATTATGTCAAATGAATCCAGTTGCTCAAACTCCAATTTCCTGGAAAGTTGATTAACAGTATTTAGCGTTAAAACTTCACAGTTCGGGATTTTTACCGAATCCTTGCTTTGCCCAAGCGAATAAATCCAGATGATTGCTAATGCAAAAGTAAATATTAACTTCATTTTTTCGTTATGTTTTGTATTTAGGTATGAGCCATAACGCTCCAAAAATCAGCCTTTTAGCCGTTACCACTAATGTACGTAAAAGGCTTGAGACTTAGGTGGTGTTAGCTTCTTTTTTCATTTGATCCATTTATTCAGTAGAGACTTGATTTCTTCGTATGTCTTAGAATCTAGATAATAATTGTAAACTTCATTATGGTTTTTCTCATTTAGAATAAAACTCTTCGCATTTACTCCTTTACTAGGCACAATTCTGTACTTTGAGTATGGGTCATTACCCCCTGATATATAAATAATTTTATCTCCTTTTGATTGAGCCCAATCTTTAATTTGGGTCATAAGCTGATTAGAATATGATGTATTAACTCCTTGAATAGGATGAACAGGTGTCAATTTATCAAAATCAGATTCGAGTAAACCTGAAAATCGTGTAACAGGATAGCAGTAATAACCTAATTCCGTCAAAGCTTGAAAGTGATAAGAATCAATTCTACTGAAAACCTCATCTGTTATAAACCAACCATTTAGACTTCTTTTCATTTCATGGAATAATTCTTTCGAAACAGTTTTACCGAAATCAATCGAATTACACCCTTGGCCATTCTGCCAAATAGAAAAGGGAATCTCTAAGACCGCTATTTCATATATCGCTTCTAGACCTAAATGAGCGTAACTTTCATCCTTGTGAATTAGATAATTTTTCAAATAGGGCATCACTTTATCTTTCTTCTTTAATAAAAGTCGTTGAAAAGCATCCAACTCTTCTTCACACCCCCCATTTGTGTTTAGACTATCTATAAAATTGAAGAAACTTGAATCACATTTTGAAGTTTTCACAGATGTAGAAAGTGCAATTGTTGCATCCATGTCTTCAGGATAGAAGTATTCATAAGACAGAGCCGTTAATCCTCCTTTACTAATTCCTACACCAATCCACCCGTCTTTATAGATTTCAGCAAAAACTTTTTTGATCGCATGCAAATCTTGTGCTGCGCTAGCCATGTTTAGGTATTCATAATTAGCTGTATCAGGTTTCGATTCCCCAAAGTATCTGTGCTCAACATAAAGTTGATTAGCGTCTAAAATTTTTGTCCAATCATTGACTCTATTTGAAGATGAAACATAACCGTTGATATTTAAAACCATTGGTCTATCAATATTTTTGTGTGATAAATACAACTTTTGATTAAAGAATCCTTGTGACGTATCAGAATGATTTATTGGCTGCCTAAACAAGATCTTGTAACATCCTGAAAACCCGTCCATAGTTTCAACCTTAGAAATTTGAATCTTTTCAACTAACTTAAGTTTATCTAAAATCGATGTCTGAGCTAATAGACCATAACTAGCAAAAAATAAAAATATAGTGATTATAATATTTGTCATAATGTTATTGGAGCTAACGGTTCACGGCTATGAAACCGCTGCTGTTCCTTAAAGTTAGTGATAATTTTAAAGGCGAACCATTGAGCTTGGATGATTTATCATTCGAAGTGAGATCGTTGCAGTGTTTTATAGGCGGTGTTATGAGTATTTTACTTAATATCAATTTTTGAAATTTTCAAAAGAATAGCCTAAACCAATTGAAAAAGTATAACAGATTTGAGATGATCCTGAGTTCGAAGGAGTAATAACAGTTTCATCAGTGTTTTTTAAATAAGTAAAACCAACTCCTCCTTGAAGATTAAAAAAAAGACTTTTAGTTATTTTCCCTCTGAATAGCAAACCGAATGTATTGTCAAAAGAAAAGACTGGACCAAATTCATGATCTTGAATGGTAACAGCATAATCTTCTATCATTTGAGGTTCAGGTACGATAGGAGTATAAATCTGAAAAAGTTTAATGTAGGTATTCATGGAAGCTAGACTTCCTCTATACACTCCGTACAAATCAAAGTGTGAATTTCTGTATAATCTATATCCTATGTTATACTGAAAACCGAAATGTTGAATAGTATTCGCGGGCGCTCCTCTGTTCCTATAAAAACTATTAAATGGTATTGTCTTCTTATCGATGCCGGGATAATATACAGCTCCGATTGAAAATAAGTACCTATTGATTTGATAGTCAAAATCAAAACTAATGTTTTGCCCTACATAAACACTATTGAAATTAACCTTGACTGATGATTGCGCTATACTTAAATAAGGTGCTATGAAGAGAATTAAGGATAACTTTCTCATATAAACTAAAATTATTTAGATGAAATATTTTTCTGATTTCGTTCGATTTAAGCTGTCCTTTGAACGACTCTTTTTCAATTATATTTCATCCTAAACATTTCGAAGTACCATTGGGTTACTGAAGTACGCTTGAGTTGCTCATAACTCACCAATATATACAATTGCACATATCCACACTGTAAAACTAGTCATTTTTTCAGACTTTAAAAACCGCTATACACCTTGTAAAAAAGCTGTTTAACTCAAATTCGTCTGACCAAAAGGAGTAATAAACGAACCGCTATTTATCACTTTTAAATGCCTGTAACCTTGAATTGTAGACTTGTAAAAACTTGCGATGCAATGCATTGTAGGCACATGTATCACGAAGCAAAAATTAGAAATGTAAATAGTGAATAGCTGTTCCCAAAAAAACAGAGGATATCGAATTGAACCACTTCTCACCCACGTGTTCAACATTCTCCAATCTGCGGTTCCCTAAGGCTTCACCATATAATGCTGAACAGCTGTCAACACATCGCGATACGCCCAGTGCACCAATGTATCTTCTTCAACGATGGGCAAACCTGCTCGTAAAAACAACTGCTGGATTAATTCGTAGAGTTGTACATTGTTCTTCCCTAAACTGGATTGCAGCTGCTGCGCTACCTCATCCGTCATGGTGTTATTTAAAACTGCTTCGGTGATCTTTTCTGACCAGTCGAGAAACGAATGTTTGGCTTCTTCAACTAATGGCGTAAACTGCTCTTCGATTACTTGAAGCGAGATCGCATTCAGCGGATGTTGTTGGCACTTGTCAAGAAAACATTCGACAATACCAATAAATGAGGCACACATACAGAGCCGGGCAAAGGTCTCAAAAGGTACCTGATGCACCAAATAAGCATGCGGGTTTTGTATTGCATTAATCTCAAAGTTAAAATGTGAAGGAATTCTTTGACTGTCAATATCAATCGCATAAGATGATGTGTTCCGCAACCCAAAAATGGGCCATTTTTCATCGGCTAACGTCACTTGATCACGTGGTACAACAAACGTTTTTAGCTTCCCTTCCTCATTTCGGGCATTCAAACTAAAGTAGGTAGCGTGCTTTGCTCCCGTGCAGCGCGACCAGGTACCGTGGATGATAAATTGATTATTATCAGCTTTCTCCCACGAACCGCTGGCAAATCCACTTCCCGCGATAACTCCCCTTTCTGGAGTGAATATTGCTTTCGCTGCTTCGTCATTAAAAAATCCAGAAAACCAATTGGCTCCAGCACCCAGATTGACGGTCCAGCCTAGTCCGCCCTGAATCCTGGCAATTTGCATGAGTTCAAGCATTCCCTCGTTCAGGGAAAGTTCTAATCCGCCATAGGCTTTAGGAACAAACAGTTTAAACAGCTTTTTGCGGTACAACACACCCAGTCGTTCCTCCGACAAATACATTTGTTTATATTCTTCTATCGTAAACGGCTCCATTCGCTCAATTTTCCAGGTAATTCTCGAGTGCGTTGGTCATTTGTTCTTCCGATACATAACCGTCAATCAAACTATCTCCAATCGATTGTAGTAAAGTGCAGTTCAACCCTTCAGATGTATTCTTTTTGTCCTGACGCATCAGTTCAATCAGTGCTGAAACATCATTTTTGTGAAGAGGCGGGTGGCCGTAGATTTCCTGAATGTCGCGCTCAATAGCACTATATTTTTGCGGATCGAGTCCGGCTAAACCTTTCGACAAATAAGCTTCGACAACCATTCCCCAGGCTACGCAATCGCCGTGAGTCACTGCTGTTTTTTGCTGTGTACAATAGCTTTCTATAGCATGACCGACCGTGTGACCAAAATTTAACTTTTTGCGCTCTCCTTTTTCTTCGGGGTCACGATCGACGATATCCGCTTTTAACTGAACCGCTNTGGCAATTACTTTCTCTGAAGAAGGGTCGAATTTCGTAATCATCTCTTCGTAAAATTTTGCATCGCTGATCAGTCCGTGCTTGATCATTTCAGCGCGTCCAGACCGCAATTCCTTTTCTGGCAGGGTCTGCAGGAATATCGGGTCACAAAAAATAAATTGAGGCAGGGAAAACGTTCCGAGTTGATTCTTCCACGGTGGGAGGTTTACACCCGTTTTCCCACCGACTGAAGCGTCTACCATAGCGAGTAAAGTCGTCGGAATATTGATAAAAGTAACACCTCTTTTGTAGACCGATGCGATAAAACCACCCATATCGGTGACGACACCACCGCCGAGATTAATGATCACATCACCGCGTTTGATTTTGTATTCGCTGAGTGCTTGCCAAACCTGCATCGTTACCTCCATCGACTTATTTTCTTCTCCCTCGGGAAGAACGATCACTTCAGCTTCTTTGAGCGCCACAAAATTGGTCAACAAGTAAGGCCAACAGTATTCGTAGGTGTTTTCATCCACAAACACCACCTTTCGAGACTTTTTAGCAGCCTCATCCATCCATTTCCCAAACGAACTATCTATGATTGAACCGATTTTAATACGGTTTTCATCATCCTTTATTTCTTTGATCATAGGCGCGAAATTATGCTTTGTACATTATGAAACAACAATAATAACAACAAGTTGGAACAAAATAGTGTTGGAAATTTAAAATGAGCCATTATTTTTACAGTATGATTTCATTTGACGATACGGAAATTGCTTTTAAATATAAGTCGACACGTGACTTAAAACGTGCCTACACGATGTTCAAGTTAGTTGGAAAGTCGTGGTTGGTGCGTTTTGGTAAATGGATGACGCCAATTGCCTTTAAATTGCGCCTTCCGATTCAGGGAATCATCAGGGCTACCATTTTTCGCCAATTTTGCGGAGGGGAATCCATCGATGAATGTGATGATACGATCAAAACGCTCTATGATTATCGCGTTGGAACCATCCTCGATTATTCCGTCGAAGGCATGTCGATAGAAAGTGATTTTGACGGCACATGTGATGAGATTGTCGGAACTATAAAGAAAGCCAAGAACAATCACCCCGCTATACCTTTCGCTGTATTTAAAGTTACGGGAATCAGTCGGCACGGATTACTGGAGAAATTAAATGATGAAGCGGCCGAGATTACAGCTGAAGAACGTCAGGAATTTGCGGCAGTACTCCAACGAGTAGACCGAATTTGTGCTTATGCTTATGAAGCTGACACCCCTGTTTTTATTGATGCAGAAGAGAGTTGGATCCAAAACACGATCGATAGACTGGCAGAAACCATGATGGTCAAGTACAACAAGAAAAGGGCTATTGTCTACAACACCTTTCAAATGTACCGCCATGACCGACTGGATTATATGAGAAAAAAGCTCGATGAGGCACAACGGGAAGGGTTTAAAATCGGAGCCAAGGTCGTTCGCGGTGCCTATATGGAAAAAGAAAGAGAGCGCGCTGCTGAAATGGACTACCCCTCTCCCATTCAACCAGACAAAATTACATGTGACCAGGATTTTGACGCTTCCCTGGAATTGCTCATCGAAAACCTTGACCACTGCGCCTTTTGCTGCGGAACACATAATGAGGAGAGCAACATTTTACTGACAGAACTCATGGAAAAGCACCATATCGATCAACGCGATGAACGCATTTATTTTGCTCAACTGCTTGGTATGTCAGACAACATCTCTTTCAACCTATCGCACGAAAACTACCAGGTGGCTAAATACGTACCTTATGGTCCTGTCAAAGACGTCATGCCCTATTTATTGCGAAGAGCTACCGAGAACACCTCTGTAGGCGGTCAAACAGGTCGGGAATTACAGCTTATTTCTAATGAATGGCGCAGACGGAAAGGGAAAGCAAATAAAAACTAAAGTTGAATGGGCAGGAGTGCTCCGGCTACAGAGACACTCGACACTGCAACAGCTGCAAAACCGTCGTCCTCCCCCTACCCCCTCCGAAGGGGGGAAACGCAAGAATAACCCTCTATTTTTATGGAAAAAGATAAGTCCTGATGAAAATCATGATTGATCACATTTCCGTCTTTGAAAGAGAACACAGTTGCACAAATCCTTTATTTCAACTTCGTCAATTGTTAATGTTAAACCTTTTGTTTAGCCAAAATTGATTGCTCCTTCACAAAAAGGTTGGTCCTTTGATGCTCCCCCACTACGACAAGCTCTGTGCATCGCTTCGGAGGGGGACGGGGGGAGGACCTCTTTTGGGATGATGGTTTAAAACAAACGATTCACTTTTCGTCTAATCGATCTTGCAATACCTCTATCACTCTCCTTATTTCATTTTCAACATCTGGATAACGATGAATAACTTCTCCTTCTTGAAAACGAATCAAAGTATATCCAAGTGACTCTAATCTATCCTGCCTATATCTATCATAAGAGCTTTTTGCTGTATGAGAACTTCCATCAACTTCTATGATTAGTCCTATTTCAGCACTGAAAAAGTCTACTATGAATCGATCAATTGGTCGTTGACGTTTGAAGCCAACACCAAGCTGTTTTTTCTTGAGTCCAGCCTTCCAAAGATATTTTTCAGCCCTGGATATTGATTGTGTTCTTAATTCTCTTGCATTCTTCTTTAGACTGTGGTTATAGTAGTTATTCATTTTAAATGGTTTGTAACTTAAGATAAGAAAAAATGATCGATTAGAAGAAATAATTTTGTGAAAATCCTCCCCCTAACCCCCTCCGAAGGGGGAACCACAAGAATAACCCTCTATATTTTTGGAAATAGATAAGTCCTTATGAAATTGATTCCTACTTCACAAAAAAGCTGTTCATTTGACCCTCCCCCTTCGGAGGGGGTCGGGGGGAGGACTATTTTTCTAACAAGTCAATGATTGAAAAATTTTATTCGTACTTCACCAAAAATAATGGATTAGTTATTTCGTTGCTTTTTCTCTAACTATTATCCTCCCCCTAGCCCCCTCCGAAGGGGGAAATGCAGAAACAACCCGCTGTTTACTAGAAAACATTAGTGCTTTGCAATTTAGTTTTGAGGAAAACCTCCCTATTCCTAAATGCGCTTCAAACCAATCCGTTTTCTCGCCACATCAACCTGAATCACCTCCACGGTGACATGCTCATGTAATTTTATATAATCTGAAGGATACTCTACGAATGTATTCGCCAGATTCGACTTATGAATCAATCCATTTTCCTTGATTCCGATATTGACAAAAGCTCCGAAGTCGGTGACGTTAGTGACGATGCCGTTCAACGTTTTTCCTTCATGTAAATCTTCAATCGATTTCACCGTACTGTCAAATTCGAGTACTTTGATTTGTTTCCGCGGATCCCTGCCGGGCTTTTTGAGTTCTTTGATGAGATCATCGAATAAAAAATCATCCACATAAGGGAAATCGGCCTTCTTCAATCCGTCGAGTAGTGCTTTGTTGCCGACAAAATCGCTCAACTCCTCACCCGTCTGTTTCGCCATTTTCTTCACCACTGGGTAAGACTCCGGGTGAACTGCGGAATTGTCCAAAATGTTCTTTCCATCAGGAATGCGCAGAAATCCAGCACATTGTTCAAAAGCCTTCTCACCCAAACGTGGAACTTTCTTCAGTGCTGTTCGCGTTTTAAACGGTCCGTTTTCTTTGCGATAATCCACTATACTTTTTGCTAACGATGATCCCAAACCAGAAACATACGCCAACAAATAAGAGGAAGCGGTATTGACATTGACACCTACCTGATTCACACAAGAAACCACTACTTCATCGAGGCTATCCTTCAAGAGTTGTTGATTGACTTCGTGCTGGTACTGCCCTACTCCAATGGATTTAGGATCGAGCTTGACCAATTCCGCCAACGGATCCATCAGCCTGCGACCAATAGAAGCTGCTCCACGAACTGTCACATCGTATTGCGGAAATTCCTCGCGACCAATTTTACTGGCGCTGTAAATCGAAGCTCCGTCTTCTGAAACGACAAAAACGTTCACATCGCGGTCGAAATGAATGCGCT
>P_1C_Liq_1_UnCtyDRAFT_1000365_pt1 | contig 10504 bp, 8 predicted proteins | sample Pon1CUnioCityCA_2_FD_10230 | JGI IMG/M metagenome (IMG submission 10230) | reverse complement strand
CGGATACGATATTTTTAACGGGACAAAATATGCAAAATTGTGATGTAATATCAGATACGGCAATCATTGTGCAGGGAAGTCCTTTGCCCAACCCCTCAATTGCAAAAATTGAAAATAGTCTCGTAGCTTCCATGGCTCCTAACTATCAGTGGTTTATAAACGACTCTCCTTTGGTTGGTGATACGTTTCAAGTCATTTACCCCGACACAGTTGGGTTTTACAGTGTTGCAGTGACTGGGGGAGATGGGTGTAAAAGTTTTTCACCTGCTTTTAATTGGACACTTACACTAAATGAGCAGTTTTCATCTGAATTAAGCTTGTACCCTAATCCCACCAGTGGAGTAATTCATGTTCGTTTTGAGCACGGTGTGCTGGAAGAAATAACGTTGCGTTCCGTTCACGGAGAAGTACTGCGTCGTGAGCTTGTTACTGGGCAAGAGTGGAGCACCAACCTCGAAGGCTACTCGTCAGGCGTTTATCTGTTACACGCAAAGACGAACATAGGCACATTTGAACGTAAGATTTTAGTTCGCTAGATACTTGTGCTTTAAGTAATCTTGCTATTTTTGAAACTTCACAAAACAAAATATATGGATTTATCAGGTGTTATTTCAATTTCAGGGAAGCCGGGGCTTTACAAAGTCGTCGCACAAGCGAAGAACAACATAATAGTAGAATCGCTGATTGATGGTAAACGATTGCCCGCCTATTCAACTGATCGCATATCAGCATTGGATGATATTAGTATTTATACCTATGAAGAGGATATACCGCTCAAAGAAGTATACCAGTCGATTTATGAAAAAGAAGAAGGTGGTAAAACGCTTTCGCATAAAGAAAGTCTAAATAAATTGACTGACTACTTGCTCGAGGTTCTTCCGGATTACGATGAGGATCGCGTTTATCCCTCTGACATCAAGAAATTATTTCAATGGTATAATATTCTTCATAAAGCTGAACTTTTAGAACAGGAAGAAGAGGAGGAAACTTCGGAAGATTCAAAGTCGGAGCAGAAAACGGAGGAAGCAGAAAAAAAACAACCTGCTAAAAAAGGCGAGAAGAAAACGAGTACGTCAAAAAAAGACGAACAAAAGTCAGCGGCTAAAAAATCAACATCTAAGAAGTCCACGACAAATAAAACAACGACCGCAAAAAAGTCATAAGTTTATGAATATAGAGCGCCCCGAACGCCATTTTTTACCCGAGAATTTTACTATTGATAATTGGGAAACAGTAGAAAAATATTTTATCGATCTGGAAGAACGATCCATTGATAGTCCTTCGGCTTTTAAACGTTGGTTATTGGATCAAAGTGAATTAGAAGCGGTGTTAGCTGAAAATGTAGCTTGGCGATATATTAAAATGACCATTAATACAAAGGATGAGGATTTGGCAAAAGATTATACATTTTTTGTCAAAGAAATTCAACCTAAGATAGCGCCCTATGCTTTTCGTCTTAATAAGAAGCTATCGGAAAGCTCTTTTAAAAAGGAGTTTAAAGACGAGGCCTATAAGATCTATTTTCGCTCTGTAGATACGGAAATTCGCTTGTTTTGTGAAAATAACATACCGCTACAAGCAGAGATGGCTGAAAAAAGTCAACGATTCAGTGCTATTAGTGGAGCCCAATCGATTGAGCATGATGGTGAGCGCATGACGATGCAAAAAGCGGCGACCTTACTCAAAGAAAATGATGAGGAACTGCGTAAAGCGGTCTTTGAAAAAATGGCTGATCGACGTGCAGATGATGTTGAAGCGTTGGATGAACTATTTACGGAGCTCGTTCAATTGCGCCATCAAATTGCTCAAAATGCCGGATTTGATAATTATCGCGACTATAAATTCGAAGAGCTTGGACGATTTGATTACACGAAAGAAGATTGTTTTGAATTTCATCAGTCGATCAAAGATGAAATCGTTCCACTCATGCGGGAAATCGCTCTTGCGAAAGCTGAAAAGATGGGGAAGGAAAAGCTGAAACCATGGGATGGAGATGTCGATCCAGATGGAAAAAAACCGTTAAAACCATTTGAAGAAGGTCAACAACTGCTTCAGAAGACGATTGCCATTTTTGATAATATCGACCCATATTTTGGAGATTGCCTGAAAACCATGGATGAAATGGGGCATCTCGACCTCGAATCAAAAGATGGAAAGTCTCCCGGAGGATATAATTATCCCTTATATGAAATTGGCGTTCCATTTATTTTTATGAATGCGGTTGGTTCGCATCGCGATATGATTACTATGGTTCACGAGGGTGGACACGCGATTCATTCTTTTTTAAATCGGGACCTGGAATTGACTGCTTTTAAAAGCCTACCCTCTGAGGTGGCAGAGCTTTCATCGATGAGTATGGAGTTGTTGACTATGGATGACTGGTCCGTGTTTTACGAAGATCAAGACGATTTACAACGTGCTAAAATCGAACAATTGGAAACCATTCTAAAAATTTTACCGTGGGTGGCGACCATCGATGAGTTTCAACATTGGATTTATACCAATCCGCATCACTCGGTGGAGGAACGCAAATCAAAGTGGCTTGCTATTCTGAAAGATTATGGCACAGGAATGACAGATTGGACTGGTTACGAATCAGTACAGGAAAACACCTGGCAACGTCAATTACATTTATTCGAAGTGCCTTTCTATTATATCGAATACGGTATGGCTCAATTGGGTGCGCTCGCGGTTTGGAAAAAGAGTAAATCCGATTTCAATAAAACTATTGAAGCGTACAAACAGGCCTTATCTCTAGGCTACACGCAATCGATACCTGAGATTTATAAAACGGCGGGGATCACCTTTGATTTTTCTAGAAAAAATATCAGTGAGTTGGCAGCATTTATTCAGAAAGAACTCGATGCAGTGAGGTAAGCCGGGTCGTTCCTGTAAATCTGTAAACGAATTGCAGAACCGTGGAATATTGAATAAGGAATTGTAGAACGGCCGAAGTTAGATGTAGTGTTGTTGGATAGGTGCTGCCATAAATTTGTTTTTCAACGCAGCATTTTAATGGTATATTTCGTGTTTTGAGTTAATATTATGCAGTCTCTATAAACAATCAAAAGTAGCTATAGAAAAAAGGTAGAAAATGATTGCTCTCTGTGATGCGGCGCAATAGCCAAATGGAATTAACCTTTTTTGTTTCTCGGGTGATAACTAATGATAGCCTCTCTGATATACGCGCTGTCCAAATGCGTATAGATTTCGGTGGTCGTGATAGATTCGTGGCCCAGCATTTCCTGAACGGCCCGCAAATTAGCCCCACCTTCAATTAAATGGGTGGCAAAAGAATGTCTAAACGTGTGTGGGCTGATTGATTTTTGAAGTCCAATAGCGCTAGCGAGATCTTTAACTATGGTAAAGATCATAACTCGCGTCAGTTGCTTACCGCGACGATTGAGAAAAATGAAATCCTCGTGTCCTTTCTGAACGTTCATATGATTGCGCGTACCTTGAACATAAAAGTCGATTTCTTTTTCCACACTGGGACTCACAGGAACTAACCGTTCTTTATCCCCTTTGCCGATGATACGTACAAATCCTTCCTTTAAAAACAGATTAGAAAAACGCAGATTGATCAATTCACTAACGCGGAGTCCACAACTATAAAGCGTCTCTAGAATTGCTTTATTGCGATGACCTTCTGGCTTGCTCAAATCGATGGCAGCGATGAGCTTGTCAATTTCTTCGATGGTGAGGAATACGGGGAGTTTTTGACCAATCCTCGGTAGCTCTAATAATTCGCTGGGATCGTCCTCTCGTTCACCTTCGAGCATCATAAATTCAAAAAACTGCTTGATTCCGCTGATAATCCTGGCTTGAGATCGGGCACCAATCCCCAAGTCATACAAGTCTGTCAGGAAATGTTTAAGGTGTTCCAGGCTCACATTGACGGGGTCAATTGATCGCGGTGCGCAATAATCCTTCAACTTCTGAACATCGCGCTGATATGCAAAAATCGAATTGTCTGCGAGTCCCCGCTCGAGGCGAAGGAAGTTGGTAAAAGCCTTCTGTTGTTGCTCCCAGGATGTCATGTCACAAAACTAAGGAATATAATGATGATCGTTGATCGAAAAATTGTAATTTTAGTACTGATTAGAATGCCTCGTCATCATGAAATATCGTTACTTCTTTTTGTTTTTGAGTTTCTCTTTGATTGCGTGCCAACCCAGCGAAGAAAAACTGCCTACGCAACTTCTATTTGGTCATCGAGGAGCTGGACCTGATGTTTACCAAAATGAATTTTTGGAAAATACGTTACCCGCTGTGAAGCATGCTTTGCAATTTCTAGATGGATGCGAGATTGATATACAACTTGCAGCCGATTCGACGATTTGGCTTTACCATGACGATAAGCTCGGACATTTTTGCAATACGGCCGATTCGAACTCATTTTGCATCCCTAAATCATCCGTTAGTGAGTTAGAGGCTATAAAGCAGTGTAGGGAGGGGGTTTCAGATCAGTTATATCGACTAGAAACAATCTTTAAGGAATTGGCAAAAAATGAATTTTCGAATAAATGGTTATCATTAGATGTGAAAGGTTACTTTGATGAACGTTGTTTTCCTGATCGTAACGCACCGTCTTCTTATTTTGACCCTTTAGCACAGCAATTAGTGAAGTTGATACGACAATATGATTTAGCGGATCGGGTCATCGTCGAAACAGGTTATAGCTATTTTTTGGATCAAATCAAGACACATCATCCATCAGTGGGTTGCCACCTTATCAATTACGACGATTTTCCATCTGCATTAAATAGGGCAATCGAAAAAGGCTATGACGGAGTGTCGTCATCTATTATGGATAGTACTTTAACAAAACAACTTATCAATGAAGCTCAAGCAAACCAACTCGCGGTTCAATTGTGGCCGATTAAAAATGAGGAACTATTGAAAAAGGCCATAAAGCTTAACCCTTTCTCTATGCAGATCAGTGGATTGGATTTAACGAGCTCATCCATTCGTGATATTAAAAGAGAAAGAGGTGACTGACGACGACTAGCTAATCAGAGCGGAACAATACGGTTCTCTTCGATCGAAAACGCGTTGGCCCAACGATACAATTTGAGCGCTTTGCTTAATTTTTTTTTCATAGCGCTATTTGTTGCTGGAGTTAGTTCAAAATGTTCTTGAATGGAGTATAGTTGATTGTGAATATAAGCATATTGCTTCCAGATGACACCGTTGATATCACCGCGAAAAGTTCCTACAAAAATGGGGGCTTGAGTAGAACATTTTTGAGATAATTGTACGCCTTTACCGAGCCAGTGGTTGTAATTTTTACTCATTTTTGCGGCAGGAAGAATGTCGAGAATTGTAGCTGGAACATCCCAATGTGAAATAATTTCGCTAAACGTCTCTGTCTTTTGAAGCAGCGGCGAGTAAATATAAAATGGAACGCGATACCTACCCAATACGCAATTTCTATCCAATTCAGAAACACTATGATCTCCCATGATTAAGAAGATCGTGTTTTGAAAATCTGGTCGGTTTTTATATTCTTCAAAAAAGCGTTTGAGACTCTGGTCTGAATAGTAGGCGGCGGTTAACACATCTTTATGGGTTTGAAAAAAGGGTGTGTGCTCTGAATCCAGCTGCTTTTCAATTGATTGCGAAAGACTATCTTTCAAGGGTATATTGAAAGGACTGTGTAGACTAAGCGTAAGATACAAATTGAAATAAGGGGAAGACGATCCGTGCTCCTCTAAAAACTGAAAATAGGTTGCTACGCTTTTTTCGTCATGGAAACCCCATGAAAATTCGAGCGAAGAAGTATCCTTCTTGAGGAAATACTTTTTAATATAATCGCGATCTACGATAGAGTCGAAGTTGTTGGCGCGCAAAAATCCGTTGTAATTGTCGAAAAAGGACCATCCTCCGTAGATGAAGTTGAGTTGATAATTTGATTGTTTCAATATTTTGGGAAGTGAAAAATAATCTGGTTTTTTACCCTTGTAATTTAAAAATCCGCGCTCAAATCCGTGTGGAAGTCCAGCAAGTGCTGAGGCGAAAACACCATGCGTACGGTCTGTGTTACTCAGCATATTTGGCCAATAGAGGCTTTCGCCGGCGAGTGAATCTAAAAAAGGGGTGTAACTTCCATCGAGCGTTTGAGTTCCTGAAAACTGAGTAGACAAGCCTTCTGCAAAAATCATGACTACGTTAGTGTTGGAATCTAAATCGTTGAAATAGTTGGACCAATCGTTATTGCAATACCAGCTTTTCGACTGATAAAAAGGATAGTTGAGATGCTGAAAATCTTTTTTTTGACCTAAAATAGTTCGGTAAGTTTTGGCTGCACGAATAGGGTCTTCGTTATTTTTTTCTTGATACAAGGCCTCTACTATACTGGATATAAAATAGGCCGGTTTAGAAGTGTGTAGTTGTGTTTCAAAATGTGAATAAGCGTTCAATTGAGAAGGGTGTACTTGTCCTCGAAGAATCCACATTGCCACTAAAACAAGTGTAATAACTTTACTACAAATGGACCAGATTCTATTTAATCTCACCCATTTTAAATAAACAAAAGTACCAATGATCCACCAAAGCAATGTTCCTGCGTATAACCAAAAATAAGCTCCAAAGAGCTGTCCAGATTCTCCACCTATAATAATTTCAATTTCCGCCCAACTAAAGTAAAAAACAGTTTTGTCCAGTAGTAAATTACTTGTATAGAAAAACTGAATTAAGAAGATGTGCAGTAGCCCATAGGTGAAGAATAAAATACCAAACCATAATCGCAAAAGACGCTGGTGCCATAGGTACAATCCTATTGAGGGAATAATTAAAATCAGGTACATGACACCGATTAAGATGAGGTCAAATTCTAAGGCATACGTGAAACTTCTCCAGGGATTCGTCATCGACAGCTTGTTTTCAAGCAGGAAAATGAATTCGAAGCTACGAATGGCTACCACATAAAAAACCATCCAGAGAAAAAGCAATGAATAATTTTTCCAAAAGGTATTTAATTTTCGTATGAACACGTTTTGCATCGGTTAAATGTACATTTTTTTGTCAATAATAATAGCATTTTTACGCTAAGAAGAGCTCATATTCAATGACCGAGAGGAGCGTCTTCGGGAATTTTTTGTTACCTTCAACCTAAAATCAGTGATATGAAAATCCTCATAGTTAATGGACCCAATTTAAACTTATTGGGCAAGCGGCAACCCACGATATATGGTGAAGTCACTTTTGAATACTTTTTGGAGCAGCTCGAAGCAAAAGACCACGATATCACCTCTTTTCAATCCAATGTTGAAGGTGAGATCATCGATAAGCTTCATCAGAGCGATGCAGAAGGGGTTGTCCTGAACGCTGGGGGTTATACACATACTTCTGTGGCGTTGCGCGATGCGGTAGCCGCGATACATCAACCGGTGGTAGAAGTGCATATTTCCAATATTGCCGGGCGCGAATCTTTTCGTCATGAATCACTGATAAGCCCTGTGGCTGTGGGCTGCATCTTTGGCTTTGGGATGACGAGCTACGAGCTGGCTATCGATTATTTATGTAAGTATCACAAGGAGGATTAATCCGCAAAAAAGCGTTTGTTCAGACCCTTGAAGGATTTGACCCCCTTAAAAAAATAAGCCCACAATAAGGAGGCTTTATATAATCCAGTTTTATTGAATGTTGTTGTTGATTCCTTAATTGCTTTGCGTTTTTTATTCAATGTTTTCAGCTGACGATAATAAGCGAAATGTGCCTTTAAAATTGCATTGAAATGTTTTCCATTAAATGACGCCAAGTATTTAAGACCAGCAATTCCGTCCAGTATCATTCGGTAAATGATCTTTCCGAACAACCATCCTTCGTGATTTTTGTGGATCATAAATAGACTGTTGCGGAAGTTAAGGAATGTTTTGCGTGGATTTTCGTAGGTAAGGGTGCCACCCCCAACATGGTATACTAGGGAATCAGGAACGACATAGAAAGAATAACCGCTTTTCTTAGCGCGCCAACAAAGATCAATTTCCTCCATGTGAGCAAAAAAATCAGCATCGAGTCCTCCAAGTTCATGGTAAATGTCAGCCCGGATAATCATACAGGCTCCCGTTGTCCAAAAAATCTCCTTTTCATTGTCGTACTGACCGTTATCGGGCTCTACAGCATCAAAAATACGACCACGACAAAACGGATAGTAATTTTTATCTATAAACCCACCACTTGCTCCGGCGTGTTCGAAATGTGAACGACGGTGATAAGCACGCACCTTAGGTTGCGCTCCTGCTACGTTTTTCTGATTTACTTTTTGCACGAGTGGTTCCAGCCACCCCGGAGTGACTTCGATATCCGAATTGATCAATACGTAATTAGAAAATCGTCCTTTTAGTAATGCCAGAGCATCGTTATAACCTTTCGCGAAACCACCATTAGATTTGTTTTGAATCACTTCAATATTGGGATAGTTTTTCGATAAAAAAGAAACACTCTCATCTGAAGAATTATTGTCTGCAACGATGATTGTTGCAGCCGGTGTATTTTTAATTAGTGCCGGCAAAAACTGTTCTAGAAATGTTTTCCCGTTCCAATTTAAAATAACCACAGCCGTTGGTTGTTCGCCATGTATCATTAATAGCTGTTGTAATAGAGTGAAGAATTGCCTCCAAAGTGCCGTTGGTATCCACTGCCTTGTGGATTATCAAGATTGCTGTCGGGCGTATTTCGTTTATTGAGTGCATAACGCCAACGATAGTTTTGAAGTTCCCCTACCATATCGCTGTGCAGCAATCGGTAATCCTTGTTTAAATTGGTTGGACTATAAAACACGAAGCGTCGATTGGAAAAACGTCCAATTTTGTCGTATTGCCATATTTCATACGGGTATTCAGAAGGAGAAGATGGACGCTCTGTCAATTGATTAGGAGGTCCGTATTGCAAATAAACACGACCACGATCCGTTTCAAACCCTACTTGATAGTTTGTGGCAAATAGTTTTTCCACTTTTTGAACCTGTTGTTTGTATTTGATCCAGCCTTCATAGGGTTTTTTTGGATCAGCAGATTTCCAAAAAGCTTGTAGATACTTTTGATTTTTTTCGTTGTCCTTTTGTTTGAGTATTTCTATAATGTTTTTTACTTCGCTTGACCTGGCAATGGGAATGAGACTCGCTACATAATATCCAGTAGAGTCGTTGGGGATACTTTCTTCAAATGCAGGATCCAGCACTGTGGATCGGAATGCTACATTGTCCACTTCCGCGGTGTTATTCCGGTCAAAGGCAAAAGTTTGTTGAGCAATTACCTCCTTGTTTCTGTTGAGTACATTGATCTTCAATTCATAAGCGCCAGTAGGAAGGGTGCTGATATCTACGTACTTCGCAATGGGCTGTAAGCGCGATTCTTTATAGCGAAAATAACGCGTATATCCAGATAGATCAATATCATCATTGGTGCCAACGATTTTTTGTTCGACGACATAGACCGAATCATCGTGATGCGCTTTAGTATTATATATTTCAACATAATAAGGTAGCTTTTGCAATTCGGTGGGGTAGTAATTCGTCACCATTGGAACAACATCGTATCCAAATTTCGAAAAGACTGATGATTGCTGACCTTTTGGACGTATGCTTTCAGCTGCAGCTAGATCCGAAATTTCTACCTGTCCATCCATAGCTCGTATACGAATAGTTTTTTCAACACTTATCGGCGGGTGGTCTGCATGAACATCTTTAATGCTCAACTCATAGTCGTAGGTACCAGGAGGAAGTGAATAACGCTGAATATCGTGGAAATCTTCTACAATACTATCAATAACTAATGGACTCTTGAGCACGTATTTGTCGTAAGTGAATACGGTATCATGTTGACTGAATATGTGTGTAATTTCAACTTCCCCATAAGTGGTGCTATCTTCTGACAAGTAGCGAAGGGTATGCCCCGCAAAATGCAATTGAACCTCTAAATAGGTACCCTCTTCAGGTGCGTAAAATTGACGTTCATTGAGGTATGCTTTGAGTTGTCTTTCCTGAGCCCAGAAAAGGGAAGGAATTATAAAGAACAATACAACTATGAAAGCGTTTTGATATCTCATTTTCTCTCTTTTGAATCAAAGCATAAAAATAAGGTAATTTTAAGTAAACTTAAAAGATGTGCAGTTCTTTTGAGTAAACGGTGATTTTGAGTAAATAAATGACTAATCAAAACCTGTCTGATAATCAATTGATTTCAATTTTTATATAAAATAGTTTCATAAAAAGCTTGGCATAAAAATAACTATTACTACTTTTGTCGCGGAGAAATGGCAGAGCGGTTGATTGCACCGGTCTTGAAAACCGGCATACCGAGAGGTATCGGGGGTTCGAATCCCTCTTTCTCCGCCGCGAAAGGTTGTTCGAAAGGGCAACCTTTTTTTATTCCCCTAATTTTTAATGTAAAAGAATAGAGGATCAAGAGTAAAAGGGATCAAGAGTAAAAGTTGGGGACTAAGCATAAATTTTAGTTAATCTGAACAAAAAATATTCAACATTTCTAACGCCTCTAAACTG
>P_1C_Liq_1_UnCtyDRAFT_1000363_pt1 | contig 10575 bp, 1 predicted proteins | sample Pon1CUnioCityCA_2_FD_10230 | JGI IMG/M metagenome (IMG submission 10230) | reverse complement strand
TGAGTTTCTTATTATTCGCTTCGTTCACCACATTGAAACTACTCCATCTGCTTTCTGTAGAGGGGATCGGATTTTCCTCAAGCCAACCACCAATAGCATATTGGTAAAAGTTATCACACGCTTTTTCAGTGGTATCTAGGTTTGATAATTTAAAAGCTAAAGCCGTATTTACTGTTTTAGCTTCCTCAATTTTGTTGTCTTTTGGAGCGTTTTCGCATGCAAATAAAAGTGAAGCGCCAATAAGGCCAAGTAATATCTTTTTCATGAAATAGAATTTGGTTCGAAATTAAGTGATTCTTCTTAGAACAAGCAATCGGTTGTGATAACCGGCAAAAAAAAAGCCACCTTAGAAAAACTAAGATGGCTTTTTCGGTTAGTAATCGGATTTTATTCGACAATTATGCGCTTCACAGTCACATCCTTGTCAGAAGCAAGTCTAAGTAAATAGACTCCTTGAGCTTCATTGATCTCGATTTGCTTGATCATTTGCTGACCGGTTCCGGTAAGTACTTCGTTTTGAATGATTCTTCCGGTTAGGTCTCTGATCTCAAGTGTATATTGAACATCCTGATCTAAGGTCATACTCAAATTGAACTCTCCATTATTAGGGTTAGGGTAGACCAAAAGACTTTGAGTAGCTTGTTCAGGCTGATCGCCAGCTTTTAATCTAGCTCCAGGAGCTGCAGACGGGTCAGTTGTAAAAGTCATAATTGATGACCACTTAGTTCCGGAAACTTGCCCATATTGACATACATTCTTCACTCTCCATTCATAGGTAGTGGAAGCTTGAAGTCCAGTCTCAAAGTAGAAATTCCGGTTTGGATCTGAGATAGCAAAGGTGGTCCAAGTCGAAGTACCTTGCTCACGATAACGAACTCTGTATTTTACCGTATTTGGCATTACATCCCAATTAAATCGAACTCGATCATCCGTAATGGCATCAGTAGATGGATTAGTCGGGATATCACACGGATTAGCAAGAGTAGTGAAAACTTCAAAAGGTCTTTCGGGGCTCCAACCGGCTTTACACCACGACCTTACATTGAAGATATATGCAGTGTTTGGAGATAATCCACTGATATCATGACGAGAAGCAGAGCCTTTAGTAGCAGAACTCCAGGCAGCTGGATTATTTTTTTGGCTCATTTCTGCCCATTGTACTTTAAAAGAAGTATTTGAAGCATTGTCCCACTCAAGGCGACCACTGACATCATCTACAAAAATTGCGCGCAAGCCGGTAGGATTCTCGCATAAGAAACCGTCATCTACGCTAATGTTATCGATGGCGATATCTTTCTGGAATCCGGTTCCTACTTCTTCGCCTCTAAAACGAATCTGTATAGTTTGATTTTGATAACCATCAAGGCTAACTCTTTGAAGTTCCCATCCGGTATTGTTCACATCTAAAGTAGCAACATTGGTGAATCCACTACCTGCATCAACATCAATATGCAGTAAGAATTGCGATTGAGATCCATGATCTTCTGACCACATTTGGAATTCTAATCCTGGGTTAGCTGCAGCACCAAGGTCTATACTCGGAGTTTCTATAGAAGTACTCGTTTCATTTGGTGAGCTATCGTCAATCCATGCATAATAGCCACTTCCTCCAAAGCCAGAAGTTGGACCGTAAGTTGCAGCTGATCCGGTACCAAAATCCCAATCATCTGAACCGTTTCCTGATCCCTGAGCCCAACATGATGGAATTGATCCACCATTTTCAAAGTTCTCAGTAAAAGGCAAGGTGAAGGCGTCACACAAAGTGGTGAAAGGCACTCCCGAGATCCAAGCACTTTCGTCGCCCGGGCCACAATTCTCCCGCACGTACCAATCATAGGTAGTGTTGCTTGTTAGAGCTGTTAGGGTATATGGATTAGTCGTCACATTTACTGTAGTACCTGCTCCTAGGGTAAAGCCACTTGGTCCATACTCAATGTCCCAGGCACTTGCAGTAGCTGCTGTCCACCCAAGATCGGCAGAGTTTGCTGTGACATTATTAACAGTAGGCGATGTAGGGGCAAAACAACTTACACAAGTTGAAACTTCAAATAGGTCTATAGACATATCACTAGTAAAACCTGAATAGTTTGACATATCAAACTCCACGTAAATTGTTTGTCCTATATAGCTGTTAAGATCAATTCCTACATTCTGCCATGGTGCAGCACCACTAGTTTGGATTTGACCCGTATGAAAGAAGACGGGGGTAAATGGTCCTGAAGCTGAAGTGCCAATTCCTATGTTTAGATCTCCCATATCAGCACCATAAGCATGCATCCAAAAAGAAAGCTCTGCTTCTCCTTGCGCTGCCGATAGGTCAATAGCCGGTGAAATAATACTTCCTGAGGTTCCTCCTGAAGCTTCAAAATTCATGTAGTTAGCACCACTGTATGCATTATCAGCTCCTGTATTTGAAGAGGTTGCATCATCAGGGATTTCCCAATTACCACCTGCGGATCCAATATCTCCTGTCCAACCGGCATTGTTGTTGTCAAATTCCTCGCTAAAAATTACGGATGGTGTCCCGGAAGTACAATTAACTCCGCTTGCAGCATTAAAGCCTGTTGCCACAGTAAGTGGCCCAACCCAAGGACTTTGGTCTGCTCCGCAATCTGCTCTAACATAAAAGTCATAGGCTGTAGCTGCAGCTAGGCCTGTTACTGAATAAGGATTGGTAGAAACACTGATTGTAGTACCAGATCCCTGAGTAAATCCAGAAGGCCCATATTCAATCTCCCATGAGGTTCCACTAGGATCAGACCACGAAAGGTCAACTGAAGTTGCTGCACGGTTAGCGATTGAAGGAGAAGACGGAGGGACACAACTTACACACGTTTCTATCTCCATCAGGTCAATTGCAATATCGCCGTCAAAACCTGAACCCACTCCAATTGCATCGGTATTTTTTAATTCTATATAGATGATTTGGCCAATATATGAATCTAAATTAACGCCAATATTCACCCAAGGATCAGCTGAAGAAGTTTGATATTGGCCTGACCATGTAAAAACGTTAGTGAAAGGACCTGATACCGAAGAACTCACTCCAATCTCAAAAGTTCCTATACTGGCTCCATATGCATGCATCCAAAATGATAATTCAACAGCTGTTGATACGCCAGAAAGGTCTATAGCAGGGGATACAGCACTACCCGAATTAGCTGTCGTAGAAGAGGCCTCATAGTAAAAATAGTTTGTTCCGCTATGTGCACTTGATGGCCCTGTATTGCTCGATCCTGTGGACCCTGAATTACTGTTCCAATTGCCGTTTCCACTTCCTACATTGCCTGTCCAATTTGAAATATTATCAAATTCGTCTGAAAAAAGAGTAGTCAATGTAGCACCTCCGACACACGAAATTGATCTTGGTGCATTAAAAGAGGTAGTGAAAGAACTCATTACATAACCACTTACACCACTGGCTCCACAATCAGAGCTTACATACCAGTCATAAGAAGTTGAAGGTGATAAGCCAGAAATTGAATGAGGTCTACTGCTTACGCTTACAGATGTGCCTGTTCCTTGAGTAAATCCTGCAGGACCATATTCGATAGTCCAAGATGTAGCGCTGTTATTTTCTGTCCAATCTAAATCAGCTGAGGTTGATGTAACATTTGACTCGCTTAAGGCAGAAGGATCTGCACAACTAACTGAAGAGGACTGAACTTGAACATTATCTATAGCCCACCAGTAATCCCATGAGCCATTATATTCCCATTGGATTATGACACTAGCTTGATTTGCAGCAACGCTACTAATATCCACGGTAGTTAAAACAGCAGGGTTAGGGTAGCCAATACTTGTGCTACTTCTAGAAAGTACAGTTGTATAAGTACTACCCCCATCAGTCGAAACCTTCACATCACCTGTAGATCCGCAACAAACGCGGTATTGTTCTGAAAATTCTAAAGTGACTACATTGTCTCCCAACGTACTAAAGGAAGAAGTGGTTAAATAGGTTTGTTGGTTGCTACCTGAACCTTGGTTATCACTATCTATGATTGCGAAATTTGCATCAAAGTTAGCTCCAGTAATGGACCTCGATCCGGGATTAGTGAAATCCCAAGGACTCCCAGTATTGGCAGTAGCACTCCATCCAGTGGGCAAACCTGTTGAAAAATCCTCATTGATAACCTGAGCAAAGGAAAGCATGCTCAGAAACGATAAAGCAATTGAAAATAGGATCGCTTTAATTGAATAATACTTCTTCATAATGGTTAGTTATTTAATTTCGAATTGGCTTTTTAGAGCCTGTCTTTATTAGGTTCATTTTAAGGCCATTAAATGTATGTTAAATTAACTTAAGAAGCAACTTTTTTTTGAACAAGCAAAAAATAGTTTGTCATACCCTTGAAATGAAGATTAATCTTGCATTTCCGTAGCTTGTGTGCACTAGTAGATCTGATTGTCTGGCCTAATAGCTTAGTTAAAAGCATAAAAAAAAGGGGAATCGAACGATTCCCCTTTTAAAGTTTAACTGATAGACTTACTGAACAATCAATTTAAAGGTTTTCTGCTCATCTCCATCAATTAAAGTGATGAAGTAAAGCCCTTTAGCAGGATCATTCAAGTTGTAATTTCTAGTGAAGGCTTGATTGCTTTGTGCAATGTTATCTTCTAACACTACTCTTCCGCTTACGTCTCTCACTTGCAGTAAAGCATTTGAAGCTTTTAAACCAGAAGTTTGGATCGTAAACTCTCCATTTGTTGGATTAGGGTAGATACTCAAGCCACCGAAATCTTCAACTTCAGCCTCATCAATGCCAACTGTATTTCTGCAGATGGTAATATCTGACCAACTGTTAGGGAATACTTGATAAGAATCCAAGAATGGAGAGTTAAAGTCAAACTGACCACCAACTCCTATCATTCCGCAGATTGTATCACCTGCTGCCCATGCATTGGTAGAAATCGCCAAACTGTCATCAATATCTGAATCCGAATCAATTCGCATTCTTACTGTATCTGTTGGGTTAAGAACACTCACCATGTCAATATTAAATGAGCCACCTTGACTTGCACTCAAAAGAACATACTTGTCAGGGAATGACAACCACTTAGACTCAGTAGTTTCATCAAGATTAGTTGATACAAGTGGAGCAGGTAAAGTAGCATTGGTTTTCAATACCACAATTGAATCAGGTCGGAATTGAGTCAATCCTCTAAACTGATCAACTTCACCATACAACATTATAGAGTCACCAGCCGTAGGAGTTGTGTAATTCGGTAGATCACTGAACTCAAATACCGTAATTCCTTCTTGAGAACCAGAAGACAAATCAACGATGGCAAACTCATAACCACCACCTCTTCGGTCGAAACCAATCACTGTACCTGAGGTTGCACACTCAACATTGAGTGAATCAGCTACCCCAGTGGTTGCATCTTCAGTGTTGATGGTTCCGATAGCATAGTAAGGCAATGGAGGTACACTATCAAATACGTGTACATTGTCAAAGGCCATACCTTCATCATTAACAGTGCCATCAGAAGCAAATGCAACTCTTAATTTAACGTTCGCAATTCCTCCTAAGCCATCAAGTTCATGACCTGCAGTAACCCAAGCACCGCTGCCGCTAGTGCCTGTTCCTGTCCAGCCTTCTTCAGAGGGCTCTATAGCAGTTAAGGCACCAATGGTATTGTCGTTGTACCAGTTGTTAGGGTCGCCAAAGTCACCTACTTTTTGCCAAGTCACGCCATTATCTGTAGAGGCTTGCAGTACTGCACCATCCCAAGAGGTTTCAATGTCCCACCAGATATCCATTTCAATATATGGATTTGGAACACTAGTAAAGTCTAGGCACGGGCTGTTTACAAAGCCTGTTGCACTATTTGGATAATTCGCATCAAGATCAGTTACCCAAGCCTGAGTACCATCAGATGCAGTATCGATTATTGTTCCAATCGGTGCACCTAGCTCCCAAGCAGCATTGCCTTCTACTAACCATCCTGCTGCACCACTTTCAAAGCTTTCTGCATAAGGGAAAGCTGAAACAACAGATGAACTAATTACTGTCGCGCTTGCAGTATCATTGGAATTATCAATGTCTCCGGTTAAATCAACATAAGCAACAATGTCATACACACCTGCAACACTAAGGTCAGCAGTAGTTGTAAAGTTGTATGTTGCAGTAGCACCAGGTGCAATGGTAGCAGTATAGGTTTCAGGAGTGATGGCTGTTCCATTCAATGAATAGCCAACCGAGAAACCAGTCTGTGCTGCGGAGCCATTATTGGTGATTGATAAGGACACTGTTTCAGTAGCTGTTAAGCTGCATCCTGAGTTAGGCGCAACAACTAAACTTGCCTCTAGCTCAGTCCCAGGTGTTTCGATAATCGAAATATCATCAAGTGCCATGTCCCCCCAAAACTGAGTTCCACCGCCATCTTCTGCTCTAAATCTTAGTTTTACAAGATTAGTGCTATAGGTGAAAGCTCCAACTTGGAAACCGAATCTTTCCCAACCGTTCGTTCCTCTTTGAATAACAGTAACAGAGTCCCAAGTAGTTCCATTGAAGGCCTCAATAAACAACTCATTGTTAGGCGTCAAGCTGTTACATTGAACATAATAGAACTCCAAGTAGGGTGCAGTCAAAGAGCTAACATTAACGTCAGGCATTTCTAATACTACACCTGCATCCGGTACCGAAAAGTCAAGAGCTGCAAAGCTTCCGCTGTTTCCAGTATGATCTGTTGGTACAAATGTACATGCTTGCGTATTCCAGCCAAAGCCAGGTCCTGTAAAAGTCCATGGGCCACCTTGAATTGCAGATTGCGACCAACAAGTTGGTTGAGTTGTATTGTCAAAGGACTCAGTAAATGGCGCTGCAAACGGAGTACATAAGGTAGTGAAACTAACCGTAGAAGACCATAAGCTTGTGTCGTTATTACCACAAATAGCTCTTACATACCAATCATAGTTGGTTGAAGAAGTTAACCCACTTACTGTAACTGAATCTGTTGTAACAACCAGTTCTGTTCCATTTCCTGGTGTGAAACCAGGCGCACCATAACTGTATTCGTATTCTGGTGCTGTGGTTGTCATTGTATCAGTCCAGCTGAAATCCGCTGAAGTTGTCGTAATTACAGATGTAGTTAGATTGATCGGTGCATAACAACTTGGCGTTTCTCTCAGGGTAATGTTATCGAAAGAGAAACCATCTGATACAGTTGGTGAAGTTGCAGGGAAGTTGTCTTCTTGACCAAACTTAACTTGGAAAGAAGCTGATGGGGCTTGCCCTGCAGCAGTTAAGGCTGCATCTACATCCAACGGTCCAACTGCCAAGTATGTGCCTGTCGCAGGTCTATTAGCGTAGAGGTCATAAATACCAACCCATGGGTCAGTATCGCTTCCGCGAACCCAAACGCTATCACCTGCATGACTCTCTTCTCCGTGATTTGAATAATCAAATAGCAGCTCTAAATCAGTCGCTGTGTTGTAGGCTGACATTTCTATGGTCAAAATTAGTTCATTCGCAGCAACAACACCTGATGACTGTCGATCAAGTGTGACTGCTCCCGAGCCTGCAGAGGCTAAAACAGCNTNNGTTCCANANCNTACTCTNCCNANAGGNTCATTNGAGTTAAATGTCCAAGTGTAGTCAGATGCACAAACAATGTTTCCAATGNTCAANAACGTTCCGCTAGCTGATTCCCATCTTTCTANAAANGGNAGNGTNGCAGCACTGCTTAGTGATGGACATGGGGCAAAAGCTGTTGTGAAAGAAGCTTGCGCTGCCCATGCACTGGTATCATTATTTCCACAAATTGATCTTACTGACCAATCGTAAGTAGTATTGTCCATTAAACCACTCAAGGTATATGGATTAGTAGTAACAACTACTTCAGTACCATTACCAGGTGTGAAGCCGGCAGGTCCATAAGAAACTTCCCAGCTAGTTGCTGCATTATTTTCTACCCAAGATAAATCAGCAGAGTTGGTGGTAAGATTTGCAGCTGCTAAGGTTGATGGAGTTAGGCATGGAGGAGTGTCCTCTACTACTACTTCATCAAGCATTAGATCTTGGTCGAAAGTAAAAGTACCAGTACCACCGATAGCAGCACCACCTTCTTGAGCAGCGAATCTAAATTGAACAAAATTGGTATTGAAAGCATATCCTGCTGCACTAAATTCATACTTCGTCCAACCAGCAGTAGTTAAAGTATCTATTACGGTAACATTCACCCAGCTACTTCCATTCCAATAATCTACAATTAACCTATTGAAAGGAGAGAAACTTGTTGAGGTTGTTTGCGAATTGTAGTAGAAGGTTAACCTTGGGTTGGTAAGACCTGTAATGTCAACAATTGGAGTAATGATTGCCGTTGTATCAGGATCATCACTAAAATCTATGTTTGCATATTCTCCGGTATTACCAAATGCATCAGGTCTAACTGAGCCTGCGCCAAAATCTACAAGCGTTCCAAACTCCCAAGAGTCGTTTGGAGAAACAGAAGATTCATTCCAACAACTTGGTAAAGCATTTGTGGTAAAGGATTCCGTAAAGGGCGCAGCAATTGCATTACATGGAGTTGTAAAGCTACCAGGACCTTGGAATGCACTCGAATCGTTTAAACCACAAGCAGATTGAACGTACCAATCATAAGTGGTATTCGCCATAAGGCCTGTTAAAGTGTAAGGATTTGAAGTAACGGTATCTCTTGTACCGCTTCCTTGTGCAAATCCACTAGCACCATATTCCACAATCCAAGTAGTAGCTGATCCACTCTCCACCCAATTCAATGAGGCTGAAGAAGGACTTAATGGAGTGCTACTTAAGCTTGTAGGTCTAGGACAAGATGGAATTTGCTCGTAATTGAAGTCATCAATTCTGATGTAATCGAAGGTGTTATTCAAATCATGAGCAAATACGATGTACTCATCAGTTCCATTATATCCATTTGCGCTTGTAAATGGCACAATCACTTCTTGATAAGTATCGGCTACTGCAAATACAATCGTATCAACTGGGTTGAAAGTTGCACTTGGTGAAGGCGATGAAACAGTACCAATGATCAAGGTTGTGGTTGGATCATCCGAGTTTCCTTGGAACCTAATTTGCTTATTACCTGCCGAAAGGTCAGAGAATTGCGGACTAATGGCCGCAAGGGTATCAGATCCTTGAGTAAAACCAGTCCAGCTGTATATGTATAAAGCTTGACTGCCTGCAAAAGGAGCAGCTGTACCTGTAAAGTTTTCTACTTCTACAAAAGCACTTGTACTGTATGTGTTGTATTCTAACCAACATGATGGAGGTGCATCAAGCGCATCCGATTCAAAATCGTTAAAATAGGGAGCCGTAAAAGCCGTACATGGAGTTGTGAAGCTATTCGGGCCAAAAAACGCACTTGAATCATTTGGTCCACATGCAGCTTGTACATACCAATCATACGAAGTGTTAGACATCAATCCGCTAAGTGTATATGGATTTGCAGTAACCGTGTCTCTCGTTCCGCTTCCTGGTGTAAAACCTGTAGTTCCATATTCAATAATCCATGTAGTGGCAGTGCCATTTTCTACCCAAGATAAGTCTGCTGAGGTAGGAGCAATGTTGGCTGCAGCTAGAGAAGAAGGTGCTGCGCAACTCACACAAGTTTCTACTTGAACCAAGTCAATAGCTAAGTCTCCCTCAAAACCAGTTCCAGCAGCTCCGTAACTAAATTCAACATATACGGTTTGACCAAGATATGCTGTCAAGTCAACTGCGATGTGAGCCCAAGGATCAGTGGCAGCTGCTTGAAATTGACCTGACCAAGTGAATACATTGGTAAATGGTCCTGTAGCAGAGCTTGAAACACCAACATTTAGCGTTCCGATATCTGCTCCAAAAGCATGCATGTAGAAAGAAAGTTCTGCTTCGTCTGCACCTGAGCTAAGATCAATAGCAGGAGTTACTAAAGAAGCTATAGTTGAGGTGTTGATCCCTGAAGCTTCGTATTCGGCAAATGTAGTGCCACTAGCAGGCCCTGAAGGTCCAGTTCCTGTAGAGTTTCCACCTGGCGAAGCAGTAGGGAAATCCCATTGACCGTTTCCTGTTCCAATGTCGCCGGTCCATCCAGTACCAGTTTCCATATCGTCAGAAAATACAAATGAACCATTTCCACCTGAAGTACAATTAACGCCATTAGGTGCATTGAACGATGTGGAAAAGTTTTGAACAGTGGACCAAGCACTGGTATCGTTTGGTCCAGGTCCGCAAACTGACCTTACATACCACTCATAGGATGTTGCAGCACTTAATCCACTTAAGTTATAAGGTGAATTAGTGGTAGTAGTAACAATTGTTCCACTTCCTTGAGCAAAACCAGCTGTACCATATTCAATCTGCCATTCTGTGGCAGTGCCATTTTCGGTCCAATGCAAATCAGCTGAGGTTCCAGCGATATTTACCGTTGAGTCAGCTGTTGGTGTTACACAAGCAGGAGCTTCTCTTACTTGAAAGTCATCAACTGTAACGCCATAACCATAACCTGAGCGTGCTCTAAGCATTATAGCATAATCAGCACTAGGATTGGGTAGGTTGATATTTACTTCAGTCCATGCAGTAACAGAAGTAGTTACAGAAGTCAAGTAGG
>P_1C_Liq_1_UnCtyDRAFT_1000362_pt1 | contig 10585 bp, 8 predicted proteins | sample Pon1CUnioCityCA_2_FD_10230 | JGI IMG/M metagenome (IMG submission 10230) | reverse complement strand
CGCCGAGGGCAGGTGGGACAACAGCAGCCCGAGCGCCAGTCCGACCGCCCCGACCAGCAGATAATGACGACNCGTCGGCAGGGCGCGGACGGACCGCACGCCGGAGAGGAGCAGGCGATTGAACAGCACCCCGATCAGGCCCACGATCACGCCGAGGATCAGGAACAATGGCAACGCCTCCACGGCCACCGGGCCGTCATCGACGACGGGAATCGGCAACTGGGGTCCCTGACCCATCAGTGCGCCGCTGACGATGACCGCCAGGCAACTGGCCAGGGTGACGGCCTGCAGGGTGGTGAACCGGTAGTCGAACTCCTCGCGCAATTCCTCGGTGACAAAGATGATGGCCGCCAGCGGGGCATTGAAAGCGGCGGCCAGCCCCGCGCCGGCCCCGGCGGCGATCAGGGCACGGGCCTCCGCCCGGTCGCGCCCCAGCCAGTCGCTGATCATCTGGCCGAATGCGGCGCCGGCATGAATGGTCGGGCCTTCGCGGCCCAGGGCCAGACCGGAGCCGACGGCCAGGAGACCGCCGGTGAACTTGACCGGCAGAACGCGGTGCCAGCGCAGGCGACGGTGTGTCCCGAGAATGGCCTCGACTTCCTGGATACCGCTGCCGGCGGTTTCCGGGGCGAAACGCAGAACCAGCCAGAGTGCGCCCATGAGCATGAGCGCACACAGCAGCATGAGTGACAGCCACGAGGGGATCGGGAGGGTTTCAAGCCATTGGTGGAGGGCCGGCCGCTCGTCAAGCGCCAGATCGAGGAGGGCATGGAATGCCGCCCCGACGAGGCCCGCCAGCGCGCCCACCAGGGCGGCGGCCAGATAGAATCGCCAGGATCGGGGATTCATTCACTCAGTGGTCGCGATTTGCCTCTGAAGATCCAGTATACCCCGACGGTGTAGAGCACCACGATGGGCAGGACAATGATGCCGGCGCCGTAGAACATGAACTCGAGCGAGGCGGGTGGCGCGGCGGCCTGGTCAAATCGCAGGTCACCCGGCAGGATCCAGGGCCAGAAACTCAGCAGAAAGGCGGTGAATGCGGCAAGGAAGATGAGTGCCGTCATCGGATAGGCGAGTCGATCCGCGCGCACCCGCCAGCTCCAGACCGTGCCGGCGATGCCGATCAGGAACAACCCCGCCGGCACCAGGACGAGCATCGGTTGGCCGGACCAGCGCGCGGTGATGTCGAGGCCCGCGAGCAGGGTCCAGGCAAAGCTGATGGCGATGAATATCGCGCTGGTCACGAGCAGTCGGAGCAGCCAGCGATAACTCCACTCGCGCAGATGATCCTGCGTCTTCGCCACCAGCCAGGCGGCGCCGAGCAGGGCATATCCGGCCACCAGGCCCAGTCCGCAGACAACGGCGAATGGCGAGAGCCAGTCCCACGGGCCGCCCACGTACTGACCGTTGTCGATATCGATCCCCTTGACCAGCGCACCCACGGCGGCGCCCTGCACGAAAGCCGCGGCAAAGGATCCACCGCTGAAGCCGAGGTTCCAGAGCCAGCGCCGCTGGGTGCTCCGGCCGCGGAATTCCATGGAGACACCGCGCAGGATCAACGCCCCGAGCAGCAGGGCGACCGGCAGGTAGAAGGCCGACAGGAAAATGGCATAGACCACCGGAAAGGCACCGAAAAGCACCGTGCCGATCACCACCAGCCAGGTCTCGTTGCCATCCCACACCGGTGCGATGGTGCTCAGCATCCGGTCGCGCATGCCGGCGTCCCCACTGATGCCGAAGAGCATCCCCACGCCCAGATCGAAACCATCGAGCAGCACGTACATCAGGATCGAGAACGCCAGGGCCGCCGCCCAGAAATGCACCAGATCAAATTGCCAGATCGTTTCCAAACCCGGGTTCCTCTTTTTTCAGGCAGATCGCCCGGGCCTTACTGCCCGAACGGAAGGGCCCGCCGATGGATCTTCACCTCGGTGGATTCGTCGGCCTCGGTCTCGTTGCCCGGTCCACGCTTGATGGTGCGGTGGATGTAGTAGGTGCCCGCCGGGAAGATGATCGAGTAGAGCCCGATGTAGATCAGCAGCGACGTGAGGGCCGTGGCCGTCCCCAGCGAGGGCGTCACCGCATCGGCGGTTCGCAGCGCACCGAACACCACCCACGGCTGCCGCCCCACCTCGGCGGTGAACCAGCCAGCGACCACGGCGATGAATCCGCTCGGGAAGCTGAGTGCGGTCGCCCAGAGAAACCATTTGGGTGGCAGCTTGCCGGCATCCATGCGCCGGCGTCTGACCAGCACCGATCCGACCCAGGAGATGAACAGCATGACCAGCCCCATGCCCACCATGGCCCGGAATCCGTAGAACGGGATCAGGAAGGGCGGGCGTTCCTCCGCGGGGACGGTCCGGATGCCCGGCTCCCTGGAATCGAAGGTCAGGCTGTCGAAGAAACTGCCGAGCACCGGGACGCCGATCTCGAAGCTGTTCCGCTCGGCGGCCTCATCAGGCCAGGCGAGCAGCAGCAGCCGCGCCGGTTGTTCCGTCTCCCAACGTCCTTCGATGGCGGTGAACTTGCTCGGCTGGTGCTTCTCGACGTACTCGCCGTTGAGATGTCCGATGACCAGCTGAAAGGGGATCAGCAGCGCGGCCAGCCCCAGTCCCATGCGCAGCATGACCCGGCTGTCCTCGGCATGAACGCGTCGCAGCGCGTACCAGGCCCCCACCGCCGCCACGCAGAAGGCGGTGGTGAGATAGGCGGCGAGCAGCATATGGGGGAAGCGCACCCAGAGGACGTCGTTGGTGAGAATGGCACTCCAGCTGGTGGGCACGAACTGCTGGCCTTCCAGCGCATATCCCACCGGCACCTGCATCCAGCTGTTATTGGCCAGAATCCAGAAGGTTGATAGCGAGGTGCCGAAGGCGACCATGAAACAGGACAGGAAATAGAACCAGCGCGGCACCCGGCTCCGGCCGAACAGCAGCACGCCAAAAAATGTCGCCTCGAGCAGGAACGCGGTAAACGACTCGTAGGCCAGCAGCGGGCCCTGGATCGGCCCGGTGCGCGCGGCCAACTCGCTCCAGTTGGTGCCGAACTGGAAGGCCATGACGATGCCCGAGACAACGCCCATGACGAAGGCGACCACGAAAATCTTCAGCCAGAAATCGAAAAGCCGCCGGTACACCGGGCGGCCGGTTGCCAGCGACAGGCCCTCAAGGGTGGTGAGCCACGCCGCCAACCCGATCGTGAACGACGGGAATATGACGTGGAAGGTGATCGTAAAGGCAAACTGAATCCGGGAAAGAATGACGGGATCGAATTCCAGCATGGCTCAAGCCTCCAGCATTCTTCCCGGATTCAGTACGACCGGGCTATGAGTTTTCGAGCATCTCGTAGGCGGTCGGGTTATCAGCGCAGAGCCCCAGCTCGCACTCGAGCAGCGTGGAGCCGGCATTGGCGATGACCAGCAGGCTGAAGGCGCCGAACGCGAACAGGGCGAGGCCGGTCGGCCGAACGGTGTTGCGGGCCCGATCCGTGCCGTCGGCCTTGTAGCCGTTGTCAAAGATCATCATCAGCGCCGAGCCGATGATAATGATGCCGAACAGCAGCGCCGCCCAGGTGTAGAAGTGCAGCCCCATGAACGTATCGCCATAGCCTGACCCGTACGGCGAGCTCGGTGCGATATGCAGAAAGATCTGCCGTACCGACACCATGAAGCCGGTCGCTGCACCCAGGATGACAAGGGCGAAATGCCGCGCGCGCTGCCCCTGGAAGATATTCAGTGCCAGACCGAAGCCGGCGAGCGCAAAGCCGGCGCGCTGCAGCAGGCAGAGCGGGCAGGGCAGGTCGTCCTTGGCAAGCTGGTCGGCAAACGCAAAGGTCAGCACGAGCGTAATGGCCAGCAGGCCGAGGGCATTGAGCGTTTTCGCGAGTGAATCCGTCATCTCTGCCCCCTAGAAGTTGAGATTGAGTTTGTCGGTGGCATGCACGTTCAGCAGCCAGAGGGTCCAGAGCACACCGCCGCCCCAGACGACATAACCCGCACCGGGTTTTTCAAAAAACACCAGCCCGAGCGCGATCGCGACGAGCAGGAAGGGTAGCACCATCATGAGTCCATTCTCCCAAAAAAGTTCCAAGTCGAACGCCGAGTCGTTGTACCGATTTGATTCGGTTAAATCCAGCGAAGTCTTTCAGAATTATCCGACAAATTCTTTCATTTCGCCGGCGAAAAACGACGCATCGCCCAGAGCCCCAATAACGGACCCGGCAATAGCCAGATCACGACCCAGGGACCCTGGATCGCCCAGAAATGGCTGGTCAGCCAGATGGCCGGAATGCTAAGGCCGAATCCGATGGCATTCATGATGGCGAGCGAGGCGCCGACGCGGTGTGACGGCGCACTCGCCGAGGCCATTGCCGAGAACTGGGGCGAGTCGGCGATCACGGTGAGACCCCAGAGGAAGAGCAGGCCGAGGAGCATCAGCGGTGGCGCGCCGATGGCGGCAAGCAGCGGATAGACCAGACAGAGCGTGCCGGAGACCGCAAGCGCTCGGGCCGCCACCCAGTCGCTGCCCTGATCGCGGCTGAGGCGCCCGCCGATGACGCAGCCGACCAGTCCGATGCCGATGATCAGCCAGGAGAGCAGTGGCGCCAGCCCCTGGCCGGCATCCAGGCGGGTCAATTCACGAGCAACGAGGAGCGGCACCAGCATCCAGATCGCATAGAGTTCCCACATATGCCCGAAATAGCCACCGGCCGCCGCGCGAAATCCGGGGATGCGCAGGGCCTCAAGGCCCCCGCGCAGGGCAATGGGGCCGGCGGTGGGCGGCAGGTGGGGGCCATCACCCAGGCGCCAGACCAGCGCGCCGCCGGTCATCGCCAGGGCCGATGCCCCCAGCAATGCCCACTCCCACGGAAGCGCCAGCGTGAGGCCCCGCAACAGATGCGGCGTGGCCGTACCCAGGGTGAGCATGCCCACCAGCCAGGCCAGGGCGGCGCCGGCATGACTGGGTGTCCAGGCAATCACCATCTTCATGCCGAGTGGATAGATGCCGGCCAGGCAAAGGCCGGTCAGAAAGCGCAGGCCGACTGCCGATACGGGATCGGCGGCCGCCGGGATGAAACCGGCGTTCACCAGGGCACCCAGTACGCTGGCCACGGCAAAGAGACGACTGGCCGGGAAGCGGTCGGCGAGCCCTGTGGTCGCCAGGATCAGGGTTCCGAGGATAAAGCCCGCCTGCACGCTCAAGGTGAGTCGCCCGAGGTCACCCTCGGTGAGGCCGAGCTCGGCGACGAGGGAGAACCACACGCCGTTGATGCTGAACCACAGCGAGGTGCCAAACAGCTGCGCGACCACAATGGTGGCAAGCGGCCGGCGTTGTAGCAGCGACATGGGAGGGTCTCTACCCGAGATCGCCGATCACCGTCTGAATGACGGCGAGGGCCGCGACGGGCGCGGTGTCGCTGCGCAGGATGCGCGGGCCCAGACGGATGCCTTGCCAGCCCAGGTCGGCCACGGACTGAATCTCGTCGGGGGCAAGCCCGCCCTCGGGGCCGATCAGGGTGGCCAGTTCGGCGGTCGGCTTGATGTCGTGGGCGGCCTGGTCCCCTTCGGTGTCAAAGATCACGCCGGGCAGGCCATCCGCCTGTGTCAGCGCCTCATCCAGCGAGCAGGGCGCGGTCACCGGCGGGATGCGGTTACGACCGCACTGCTCGCAGGCGGCGACGGCCACGGCTTGCCAGTGGCGCTGCTTTTTTGCCCAGCGTTCGGCGTCGAGTCGGACCACGCAGCGCTCGCTGATCACCGGAATGATCCGGGCAACGCCCAGCTCGGTGGCCTTCTGCACCGAGTAGTCCATGCGTTCGCCCTTGCTGATGCCCTGCAGGAGGGTCACCGCCACCGGCGGCTCGGCCTCGCGGGGTGAGAAGGACTCGATACGGGCCCGGGCCCGGCGCTTCTCGAGGGTCTCGAGCCGGGCCGTGTACTCGCCGCCCGTGCCGTCAAAAAGCACAAGCCCGTCGCTGCGGCGCAGACGACGGGCCTGGATATGCCGGACCGCCGTATCGGGCAGGTCGATGACCTCCCCGACGGGCGGAATGCCTGCCACATGCAGGCGGGTGGTCGGCTCAGTAGCGATAGTGCTCGGGCTTGTACGGGCCATCGACCGAGACACCGATGTACTTCGCCTGCTCCTCACGCAGGGTCGTCAGATGGGCACCGATCTTCTCGAGATGCAGCCGGGCGACCTCCTCGTCGAGGTGCTTCGGCAACACATAGACCTCGTTGCCGTAACTGCCATCGTTGTTGAACAGCGCCATCTGTGCGAGCACCTGGTTGGTGAAGCTCGCCGACATCACGAAGCTGGGATGACCGGTAGCGCAACCCAGATTCACCAGCCGGCCCTCGGCCAGCAGGATGATCTTCTTGCCGTCGGGGAAGGTAATGTGATCCACCTGCGGCTTGATGTTCTCCCACTGGTACTGACGCAGGCCGGCCACATCGATTTCGTTGTCGAAATGCCCGATGTTGCAGACGATGGCCTCGTCCTTCATGACCGCCATGTGATCGTGGTTGATCACATTATAATTGCCGGTGGCGCTGCAGAAGATGTCGGCCTTGTCCGCCGCCTCTTCCATGGTGACCACGCGGTAGCCCTCCATGGCGGCCTGCAGGGCGCAGATCGGATCGACCTCGGTGACCCAGACGCTGGCGCCGAGGGCCTTGAGGCTCTGAGCGCAACCCTTGCCGACGTCGCCGTAGCCGACCACCACGGCGATCTTGCCGGCGATCATCACGTCAGTGGCGCGCTTGAGGCCGTCCACCAGTGACTCGCGACAACCGTAGAGGTTGTCGAACTTGGACTTGGTGACCGAGTCGTTGACGTTAATGGCCGGGAAGGGAAGTTCACCGGTCTGCTGCATCTCGTAGAGACGCTTGACGCCGGTGGTGGTCTCCTCGGTCACGCCCTGGATGGCGGCCTGGGTGCGCGCGTAAAAGCCCGGGTTTTCCTTGAGGCGCCGGCGAATCGCGGCGAACAGCGCCCGCTCTTCATCACTGCCCGGGTCGTCGAGCACCGAGGGGTCCTGCTCGGCCTTCGCGCCCAGCGTGACCGCCATGGTGGCATCGCCGCCATCATCCAGGATCATGTTGGGCGTGCCGTTGGGCCACTCGAGAATGCGATGGGTGAACTCCCAGTACTCCTCCAGCGACTCGCCCTTGTACGCGAATACCGGGGTGCCCGCCTCGGCGATGGCCGCCGCCGCGTGATCCTGGGTGGAGTAGATGTTGCAGCTTGCCCAGCGGCACTCGGCGCCCAGGGCTTCGAGGGTCTCGATGAGCACCGCGGTCTGGATGGTCATGTGCAGCGACCCGGCGATGCGGGCGCCCTTCAGCGGTTTCTCGCCGGCATACTTCTCGCGCAGTGCGATCAGGCCGGGCATTTCGGTCTCGGCGATCTCGATCTCCCGACGGCCCCAGGGGGCGAGGCCGGCATCGGCGATAATCGATCCGGAGAGCTTGGTTTCAACGACAGCGTTCATGGTTCAACTCCATGTGTTCCGTCGAGCGCCGTTGTCCGTTGAGTCCGCGTGCCGAGCCTCCCCCGCCTTCCGGCGAAGTGCAGCGCTCCTCGACACGCGAACGGTTACTGCGGCGGTTACAGGCCCGCGGCGCTGCGCAGGGCCTCCGCCCGGTCGGTCCGCTCCCAGGGGAAGCCGTCCTCCTCGCGGCCGAAGTGGCCGTAACTGGCCGTCGGGCGATAGATGGGGCGGACCAGGTCCAGCATCTTCAGGATGCCATAGGGGCGTAGATCGAAGTGCTCGCGCACCAGTTCCACGAGCCGGGCCTCGGAGACACGGCCCGTGCCGAAGGTATCGACGAAGACCGACATTGGCTCCGCCACGCCGATGGCGTAGGCGAGCTGGATTTCGCACTTCTCGGCGAGACCGGCCGCGACGATGTTCTTGGCCACATAGCGGCAGGCATAGGCCGCGGAGCGGTCCACCTTGGACGGGTCCTTGCCCGAAAAGGCCCCGCCGCCATGGCGCGACATGCCGCCATAGGTGTCGACGATGATCTTGCGGCCGGTCAGGCCGCAGTCGCCCACCGGTCCGCCGATCACGAACTTGCCGGTGGGGTTGATGAAGAACCGCGTCCGGTCACTGATCCAGTGCTCGGGGATCACCGGCCGGATGACCTCCTCCATGAGCGCTTCCTTGATATCGCTCTGGGAGACGGTGTCGTCATGCTGGCTGGACAGGACGATGGTATCGACCGCCACCGGCTCGCCGTCCTCGTAGACGAAACTGACCTGGGACTTGGCGTCCGGGCGCAGCCACGGCAGCACGCCACGGCGGCGGATATCGCTGTGGCGCTTGACCAGACGATGCGCGTAGGTGATGGGCGCCGGCATCAGCACGTCCGTCTCCCGGCAGGCGTAGCCGAACATCATGCCCTGGTCACCGGCACCCTGTTCCTCCGGGTCCTCCCGGTCAACGCCCTGATTGATGTCGGGGCTCTGCTTGCCGATGGCGTTAAGCACCGCGCAGGTGGCGCCGTCAAAGCCCACCTCGGCACTGTTGTAGCCGATATCCAGAATTGTCCCGCGGACCAGNTCCTCCAGATCGATCCAGGCCGAGGTCGTGATCTCGCCGGCCACGATGACCATGCCCGTCTTGACCAGGGTCTCGCAGGCCACCCTCGCTGCCTGGTCATCCGCGAGAATGGCATCGAGAACCGCGTCGGAGATCTGGTCCGCGACCTTGTCCGGATGCCCCTCGGATACCGATTCGGAGGTGAACAGATACTGGTTCCCCATTGCTGGCAGTGCGCTCCCTGTCGCCGGCACAAAAACTCGGCCAAGTGTACAGTCGGTTGCCTGCATGCGGGAAGTTCTGGAGAATTGCCGGCCTGTCACCGCTTGGATTTGCCCCGGAGAAACCGCCCCATGCCCAGCCGCCGTCAACTCGCCAACGCGATCCGCGCCCTTTCCATGGATGCCGTCCAGCAGGCCCAATCGGGACATCCCGGCGCACCGATGGGCATGGCCGATATCGCCGAAGTCCTGTGGAATGATTTCCTCCGCCACAACCCGGCCAATCCGCACTGGCCCGACCGGGATCGCTTCGTGCTCTCGAACGGCCATGGCTCCATGCTCATCTACTCGCTACTGCACCTGAGCGGCTACGACGTGCCGATGGACGCGCTGCGCAACTTCCGTCAGCTCGAGTCGGGCACGCCGGGTCATCCGGAGGTGGGCGACACGCCGGGTGTCGAGACCACCACCGGGCCACTGGGGCAGGGGCTGGCCAATGCGGTGGGCATGGCGCTCGCCGAGCGCATCCTCGCCGGGCAGTTCAACCGGCCCGGCCACACGCTGGTGGATCACCATACCTACTGCTTTCTCGGCGACGGCTGTCTGATGGAGGGGATTTCCCACGAGGTCTGCTCGCTGGCGGGCACCCTCGGCCTTGGCAAGCTCATCGGCATCTACGACGACAACGGCATCTCCATCGACGGCAAGGTGCGGGACTGGTTCACCGATGATACCCCCGCCCGGTTCCGCGCCTACGGCTGGCATGTGGTGGAGGAAGTCGACGGCCATGATGCCGAGGCCGTGCGCGCCGCCATCGAACAGGCCCGGACCGTGACCGACCGCCCCTCGCTGATTTGTGCGAAGACCACCATCGGGTTCGGGGCGCCCAACGTCTGCGGGACCCATGGCGTGCATGGTGCGCCGCTCGGCGATGACGAGATTCAGGCAAGCCGGGAGTTCCTGGGCTGGGAGCATGGCCCCTTCCAGATTCCCGATGAACTCTACGAGGGCTGGGATGCCCGCGCCCGCGGCGCCGCGGCGGAGGTCGAATGGCGGGAGACGCTGGCGGCCTACCGCGAGGCGCATCCGGAGCTGGCCGCTGATTTCGAGCGGCGCATGGCCGGCGAACTCCCCGAGCACTTTGCCGAGCATGCGCGGGCATTCATCGAGAAGGCCCAGGCGGAAGGCAGGGACGATGCCAGCCGCAAGCACTCACAGGCCGTGTTGAACGGTTTTGGCCCCCATCTGCCGGAGCTGGTGGGCGGATCGGCGGATCTCACCGGGTCCAACAACACCTGGTGGGCGGACTGCACCGCCGTCTCCGCCGAGGATGCCGATGGCAACTACCTCTTCTACGGGGTCCGTGAATTCGGCATGACCGCCATCATGAACGGCCTGGCGCTGCACGGCGGGATCATCCCCTACGGCGGGACATTCCTGGTGTTCTCCGACTACGCCCGCAACGCGGTGCGCATGGCGGCGCTCATGGGTGTCCGCAGCATTCTCGTCTACACCCATGACTCCATCGGTCTGGGCGAGGACGGGCCCACGCATCAGCCCATCGAGCAGTTGCCCAGCCTGCGCCTGATCCCCAATCTGGATGTCTGGCGGCCGTGCGATCTCACCGAGACGGCAGTGGCCTGGCAGGCCTCGCTGGAGCGTACCGACGGCCCCAGCGCGCTGGCGCTGTCCCGTCAGAAACTGCCCCATCAGCCGCGCCAGAACGACGAGTTCGACGCGATCCGCCGCGGCGGCTATGTCCTGCGCGAGCCCGGCGCCCGGCCGGAGGCGATCGTCATGGCCAGCGGCTCGGAGGT
>P_1C_Liq_1_UnCtyDRAFT_1000359_pt1 | contig 10614 bp, 8 predicted proteins | sample Pon1CUnioCityCA_2_FD_10230 | JGI IMG/M metagenome (IMG submission 10230) | reverse complement strand
GGCTAAAAATAAAAACAATTCCGAGAGGTCTTTCGTACTCATTTCCAGAGAGCATAGGTCGTAATAAAAATCGAGCACATCGGAGGGTTCATTGTTGATCTGACCGAATGATTTTATGTAATTACACAAGGCCACATTTCTATAACCCACCTCTTTTTCTGATTGCGCTATTCTACTTGAATAATCAATTGTTGTATTGTTGGAAATGGTCCGAACAAAATCGATAAAATCCGCTTTCGGGTGCTTTAAATGGCTCAAAAGAATATCTGATACCACAATTGCTCCTGCGTTGAGAAAGGGATTTCTTGGAACACCTTGGTCAGCTTCAAGCTGAAAAAGGGAATTAAATGCGGTACCCGAGGGTTCTACTCCGACTCTATCCCATATTTTATGATCAAGGATCCGATAGGCCAGTATTAATGAAAGAACTTTTGAGATACTTTGAATGGAAAATTTATCATAACAGTTGCCGATACCGAATTGGTCTCCGTGTATTGTAGAGATATGTACTCCAAAATTGGACGGATCAATCCGCGATAATTCAGGAATATAAGATGCCGTCTCGCCCCGATCTTCTAACTGCTGAATATTTTGATAAATATCGCGAATTAAGTCTTCAAAACTCATTGGTTGTATTTAATTAAACGGTTGGAAGCTCCATGAACACTACTTTGCTTAAAATTAAGGATATTTTTTGAAGTTTTCGATAAAACTAAGCTTTACAGTTTGTTCGGACGCAATGGAGCGCTTTCTTTTGGTAAGTTCAGGGATATTCCCAGCCGATAAATAGCGTAACAAAGAAAAAAATGTACACAACAAAAAATAAGTAATCGGTAGGCATGACGTACCTCTTATCGTGCATATCCTTAAATGAACTTCTTTGAGGACTGACAAGTTCTTGATCTTGAATTAATAAGTTCAAACATCTCAAAATTTGAAATAGTACTAATAAGGGCAAGGTATTTCTCAAATTAGAAGCATATTGTATGAGGGTCAACGTTGATTGATGGTCTGCTAAAATCAAGTTGAAAAGTACTAAATGGAGTCCTCCGATGCCTAAACACAATAAATAGAACGTCAGGTTCCGCAGCGCTTTATAATAAAACAAATACAGTCCGATTTGAGAAATAACGCAGTATGCTAAAATGTACTCACTATCGCGTTCAAAAATGAAGAAAAGTACAAAAGTGATAATCAGGTATATCCCGATGGACCATTTTTGGGCTGTTGTCAGACCTTTAAAATAAAAAACAGGGTTTGCCATATTATCCTATTCAATTACCGGTTGACGTTTGAGGCTTAGCAACCAATGCTGCCATTCAAAATTAGCGATAATAGTGATAAGGGCTTGTTAAGCCTTATCGAATCCAGAACTACCTGATGTTCCAAGCTCTGTATTGATTGACGCCCCAAATCGGAAACTTGTCATCAATAAAAATCATAAACGGACTACTAATTTTGTAGGTAGTTGTATTAGGCTCCAACTAAAATTTCGTAACATTATTTCTTTTTCTGTGCTATAAATATAACCCCTAGTAAGACCATTAATCCACCGACAAAGAATAAGCTATAAGACTTGATTTTTAGTAGTTTAATCTGCGCCGCATATCCTTCATCCAACATTCCTATACTATTCCTTAATCCATCTTGAGGAATCTGAAAAAAGAAATAGAAACCTAACAATACTGCAATAACACCCAGGCTTAGAATCACAGCGTTATATTGTTTAATTATTATTAAATAGATAAATATTAACAAGATAGAGGCGGGGATGATGTAGATAAGATATTCAGTCATTTGTTAGTTGTTTTATATTTTACTCGTATTCGTAGTGTTTATTTTAGAATGATTCGCTTTCAATCAAAAAAGTAAAAATAGAAACTTAAATGGGTCATTCACCTCAAAGGTTAATATTTTCTTTTCTGAGTTTGAAATGCTTCTATAGAGAAGGTGTGTTATTGACATCAGTTCTTCTTTTAGAAATGAGCCTGGGCATGTAAACAGTCACTTACCTCTTGAAAAGGGCGCACTTCTAAAGTATTTTATTTGATTTACAATGACCATCAACTAGTGAAGGGTTAAATTGGGAAATATCAGATATATTGGTCTGAATAAGCGGTAGGCTAGAGACTAATGGTGAACGCATCAAAAAAGCCTCTCTTTATTGAAGGACTTTTAATACGCTTGTCATCATCTTATTCTTACAAACATGAAGTAAATCAGTTTCTAAAAATAGGTGCTCTTAATTTGAAAATATATTTTTACCGTTCGTCCAATTTTCATGAAATTCATTTAATCTATGTCTAAAAAACAAAAATGGCCAAATCAATTTACCTTTATTCTTGCTGCCGTGGGAACTGCTGCTGGTTTGGGTAATATGTGGAGATTCCCAATGTATGCCTATGAGTATGGAGGAGCAGCTTTCATTCTTGCCATCTTGGTAGCGAATTTAATTATTGCTTATCCTTTAATGATGGTAGAGACAATCATTGGTCAAAGAGGTCAGGCGGGACCGCCCGTAGCCATGGAAAAATTGAAGAAGGGAACGGGTTGGATACAATGGATAGCCGCTATATCTATGCTTGCGATACTGATTTACTACGTTCCGGTTATGGGATGGGGAGTGAATTATTTCTATGAATCGTTTTCCGGTGATTTTTTAAGTAACCCGAGTACGTATTTTGCAGAGGATATTTTACATCTATCCGATGGAATATATGAAGTGAATGGTATTGTTATTGGAATTTTAATTGCAGTGATAGTGAGTTATATCCTCATTATCTTGAGCCTAAGAAAGGGGATAACATCGATGTCAAAGGTGATTAAATTTACGGCGACAGCTCCGTTCGTTATTCTGTTTATTCTTTTAATTCGAGGACTCACATTACCAGGTTCCGAAGCAGGAGTGAAAGCATTCTTTCTACCGGACTGGAGTCAATTGTTAAGTCCGGAATTATGGCAGGCAGCAATAGGTCAGAGCTTTTTTAGTGCTGCTGTGGCAATGGGCTATTTCTTGTATTCAGGTGGAAGAAGAGGCAAAAATGCAGAAGTTCCAAAGACTTCTTTGTGGATCCTCGGAGGAAATATTCTGGTCTCCATATTATCAGGCTTAGCCATATTCTCAACGATCGGATTCATGGCCCAAGAACAGGGAGTAGGTTTAGGTGAGGCGGCTGTAAGTGGTCCAATGTTGGTTTTTTCCGTGTTACCAACTGCTATTTCGATGCTACCCGCTTTTGAAATTGGTTTTGCAGTATTATTATTCATAACGGTGATCACGCTGGCCATTGACTCCATTTTTGGAATGTTTGAGTTGGTGACAGGATCATTTATGGATCTTAAGAAAAAGCATGAAAAAGAATTTAGAACATTTGTCTCCTTAACGGGTATTACATTTATACTGGGTATCCCTATATGCTTTGGCTCAGGCATGTATTATCTAGATATCATGGACCACTTTATTACGGGTTATATGCTGGTGATCGTAGGGATGCTGGAATGTGCTGTCGTGGCATACGTCGTTGGTCCAGAGAAACTACGTCAATGGGTTAATAACACAAATACAGGGTTGCGCATCGGTAAGTGGTTTAATATTGTTCTCTATATATTACCGCTAATACTTTTGACGCTATTGATAATTACCTTGTCGAATGAGGTTTCTACTTTGTATGGGGGATATCCACAAGAAATGATTTACTTACTGGGAATCGCACCTATTTTCTTGATTATCGTGGTGTCTCTTCTTATCTATTTCTTATTTCAAAGGAGGAAAGCGAAGTAGTAAGTGGAGGTTTTTATCGCGTATACGGACCTGGACCTTCCCCTCAACACAACCAAGTTCAAATGGACATGCTAATTCTATTTGATTGGTATTTGGTTCATTCAGCCAAGAATCAACAAGGTGGTCGAAGGCAAAAAATGAGATAAAGACCTAATTGATGTGTAACCATATTGGTCGAATACGGTTATATACTCAATTTTACAAACCTAAACAAAATGAAAGCAGTACTTACGATTGCAGCAGTAGCATTATTAACCTCAGCAGTGAAATTACCGAAGTTGGTAAAGAAGCAGTTCACCTACGTACCATCGGGAACTACAATTTTACAAGATGAAGAACGATCAGTTCAGTCTTTCTACATGTCAAAAACAGAGGTAACCAATGCGCAATACAATGAGTTTTTAAAATCCCTAAATAAAAATGGAACCGAAGCAGAGAAAAAAGCTGCTCGTGTTCGAAACGAGAATTGGCTGGAAGATTTCAAAAATCCCATGGCGGAATATGCTAAAAACTATTCTACTCATGAGGCTTATCAGAGTTATCCCGTTGTCAATGTAACGTATGAAGGAGCTCAACTTTATTGTGAATGGCTCGAAAAACAGATCAATGCATCCTGGGAGGGAAAGAAAATTGAAGTACGACTACCAAATCATGCAGAATTCATAAGAGCGGGAGCAGGAGATAATCCACAACATCCTTATGCGTGGGATGATGTTTATTTGAGAGAACCTCAGGGAGACTTTCGTGCGAACTGTCAGGTGATTCGTCAAAATCAGATCACACGTGATGCATCTGGAGAAATTGTTGTGGTAAAGCCTCTTCGTATTGATGGAGCTAAAAATAGGAGTGTTGATCTAACAGCTCCTTCAGAATCCTATGAAGCTTATAGTTATGGATTTCACAATATGAACGGAAATGTTGCAGAAATGATCAGTGAATCGGGTGTTGCAGTAGGCGGTAGTTTCAACGATTTTGGAAATGATATTCAGTTAAAAAGCCGCTCTGAATATGATGGGTCTTCTGTCTACGTTGGATTTCGACCAGTATTTACGATAGTAGGTGAGGAATGATTGAATTTTAACGATCAGTCCATATGCAGATAAGATGTTCTGCCCTTCGGATACGAGGGAGTCGTTTGAACCTACTGATATTTTGCCTTTGATTTTATGAATTACCTTTTTTACGCTTGCTAGTCGCAGACCTGTACCTCGTTGACTACAGCAGTCTTTATTTTTTTGACACTGCTAACAGAGCAAGTATATTATTGTTTTATAAGTGACGAATATAGACCATGTTGTTTAAATCTTCACTCATGTCGTCTTTTCAAATAAATAGTTATAGTTTTGACGATCAAACAATTACCATTCTGCTGCTATGATTGGATTACATTCTAATAGCTTACTCAAAAGGATATTTTTATTCTTCACATTTATCGGTGTTTCTGTCTCTTTATTTTCTCAGGAGATTAGTTATTCATACCTGAACAGTTTTGAGGCTGCGTATGTTGAACATGTTGATCTAGAACAACTGAGGGTGCAAAAAGAGATGTCAAGAAAAGAATTCTCAAAAGTGAGATGTGAAATTGACATGGTCATCTTGGAAGCTGCCTTAACCTGTTTTAAATCAAAGGGTGAAGATTGTTATACAGATAAAAAAATCGCTGCTTTAAAGAGGGATGTACTGCATACTATTGAAGCTTATAAATCTGGTAAGGAACACGATCATAACTATGACTTTATGGATTCTGTCGTACATGTTCCAAAGCGTATTTCTAAAGAGTTGTATGGCGACACAACTGATATTCAGGTAAAATCTAATACTTGTTTAAATGCAGACTTTGAAAGTAATAACTTAAACAGTTGGTTGGGAGGATTCGCAACCAGCGGAGGAGAAGCCAATATAAACCCAGGGTTCGACACCGATCCAATGAATAGTAATACGGGGAACCATACTATCATGGGGCCTGGAGCAGGAACGGATGGGCCAAGTAATAATAATCTTCCAAGGGTGTTTCCAGGTGGAGGAGATTATTCGCTTCGGTTAGGTAACCAGCAAACGGGATACCAAGCGGCAAGAATTTCATATTCTTTTACAGTAACAGCCAATACTGAGCTTTTTCTATATCATTTTGCAGCTGTTATGCAAGATCCTGGACATTCACCAGCCCAACAACCGTTTTTAAGGATTAATTTGATCGTTGATGGGGTCAATATACCCTGCGGCGAATATTTTCAGGCGGCTTCAGGTAGTGCTCCTGGATACTTGGATGGATCGGGTAGCGTGAAATATAAACCCTGGGAAACTGTGAGTATTGCATTGACTAATTATATAGGACAAAATGCGACCATAGAATTTACAGCCGTAGACTGTGCGCAATCAGGACATTATGGATATGCTTATATTGATGCTGAATGTATGGCTATGCCTAATCTGAGCAATGATACATTAACCTGTCAGCAAAGAGAGGTTACCCTTCAAGGTCCTCCTGGAGCCGATGAGTATATTTGGACAGGTCCTGGTATCGTTGGCCCTAGTAACACACAAGATATCACTGTAAATCAAGGTGGTTTATATGAGGTAGAAGTTATCCCGGTTCAAGGACCTCAGTGTTCCTATACATTGCAAACAGAGGTGATCGATAGTATTGGAAATGTAGATGCTGACTTTTTAGCTGTTTCAGATCAGGTTTGTTTGGGAGAAACAATTAGTTTTCAGGATGAATCGATACTAACGCCTAATGCGGGCAGCATAACCGATTATTATTGGTCTTTTGATGATGGAACAGTTTTGAACTCAAATGCCCCTGATTATGAGTATACGGCTTCTGGTATCTACGATGTGACTTATGGTGTTTTTACAAGTGGTGGGTGTACTGATACCATTACTAAAACAGTTGAGGTTTCACCAATGCCTGTTGCTGATTATTCAGTAGATGCTGTATGTTTAAATGAGCAATCAGAGTTTTTGAATAACTCAAGTGTGAATAATATAAATGGTAACGTGATTGATAGTTACGAATGGAGCTTTGGCGATGGAACGACCTCAACAGACCAAAATCCGGTAATTACATATAACGGCGAGAATATTTACAACACGCAGTTAATCGTTACAACGAATAATGGTTGTAAAGACACCTTGACACAATCAGCAACCGTATGGCCGTTACCTTTTGTTGATTTTTCCCCTACAGATGTTTGTTTAGAATTCGATACAGAATTTACTGATGAAACATCGATCTCTAATGCAACTACCAATAATAGTTTAGTCGATTGGCAGTGGGATTTTGGTGATGGATCCAACTCTACTCAACAGCATCCCATCCATATGTATACGAATGACGGAGTTTTTAATGCGAATCTGATTGTTACTTCAAATAACGGATGTGTTAATGATACAACTCTAGAGGTAACGGTACATCCTAAACCAGAAGCTGGTTTCACAGGGGTGAATTTAAAAGGCTGTGCTCCGATTTGCCCTGAAGTGACTTCAACTGCTGCAGTGAATGAACCATCTTCTATTGTAGATTATGAGTGGAGGTTGAGCGATGGTACCGTACAACAAGGTTCCAATAACATCTTTACGGAGTGTTTTGATAATGAAACGAGTAGCTCCATTTTTTACGGGTTAGAGCTGGAGGTGACAACGGATATGGGGTGTAGTGATGTCCATGCGGAAGCTAATTATATTGCTGTGTATCACAACCCAATAGCTAGTTTTTATTACTCACCAGATAGCCCGGATATTATAGATCGTAAAGTGGATTTCACCAATACGTCATCGTATGCGGATAGTTATCTTTGGACTTTCTATGAGGTGGGAAATTCAACAGCTATTAATCCAACAATAGAATATCCGACAGAACCAGGTGAATATCGAGTCCAATTGGTTGCGTCAACTGTTGAAGGATGCACAGATACAGCCTGGGTGGCAGTAGATATATTGGATCGCATCATTTTTTACGTCCCCAATACATTTACACCTGATGACGATGATTTTAACGAGATCTTTAAACCTGTTTTCACATCAGGGTATGATCCTAATGATTTCAACTTGTTGATCTTTAATCGATGGGGTGAAATTGTATTTGAGTCCAACGATGCCAGTGAGGGGTGGGACGGAACATATGGTGCGGAAAGCAATCAAATCGTAAAAGATGGAACATACGTTTGGAAAATAGAGTTTAAAGAAAATATGACAGATGAGCGGCATGTGCACACGGGACATGTGAATGTATTGAAGTAGGTCTGTCGTTGAGTTATTATTTAGGTTGCTGGAAGTATCCATTATTAATAAAAGCTTGGGGAACAGTGCTGTGCCTATTCAATTCAATTGACCTAGCATAAGAGCGCTGATGATTCGGAGCACACGGCAGAAAGGAGAATGAACTCCCGCTTTACGGGACTATATTAGTGTTTATATGTTATGTATCCTCCCAAGCAACTACACCTCCCAGAACTTCTTGAAATTTTCGATTTTTACAGCTTCGATATGATTAGGCAGGAGTTCGTGTAGCTTATTTACCTTGTAGTCTGCGATATTTTCAAGCACATATTCAAGCCATTTTTGGGGATTTATTCCGTTCATCTTGCAGCAGGCAAAGAAGCTGTAGAACATTGCTGATCGTTTTGCTCCGTTGTGAGATCCTGCGAAAAGGTAATTTTTTCTTCCTAGAGCTATTGGACGAATGCTATTTTCTATAAGGTTATTGTCAATATGCAGGTTACCATCATGCAGGTAGTTTTGCAGACTATCCCAAAGAGAAGCTGTATATTCAATAGCTCGTCCGATGGGAGATTTTGGGAGTACCTGTTGACGCTGGGTGTGTAGCCATTTACCCAAATCATTTATTATTGGCAAGGATTTTTCCAAACGAACTTTCTTTCGCTTATCTGCGGTAAGCACTTTTGCGTCCCGCTCGATGGTGTAAAGTTTTTGGATTTCATTCATGGCATATTCAGCGCGTTCTCTATCGTTATCCAATGTTTTTTCGAACTTACGGCGAGCATGTGCCCAACAGGCAAGGTGTGTCACATTATCGTTAGCATAATAATGCTTGTAAACATTATATCCATCCGTTTGCAATACACCTTGGAAGCCCTGCAAAAACTCACGGGGCGCATCTGTTCCACGGCCTTTTTGATAATCAAAGGCAACAAGCTTTGACATTGGCGCATGATATGTCCAGTAATATCCCAAATGGGTCTTACCTTTTTTGTTTTTATCCAACACTTTGGTCGTCGTCTCGTCAGCTTGCAGATATTTTTGTGCTTTGACTTCATCTACAAGTCTTTTATAAAGCAGTTCCAGAAGACTTCCTAGTTGCGCCACCCAGGAATCGATCGTGGATGGCGCAATTTCAATATCTGCGCGCCTAAATATTTGTTGTTGTCTATATAGTGGAAGGTGATCAACATATTTATTAATCAAAACCGCTGCTAAAAGGGCATTCCCTGCTAAACATTTTTCAATGGGTCTGGAGGGAAGTGGAGCGATAATCATATTTTTCTGATCAGATGCTAAATCAAGGTCNTGATCTTTTTCCAACCGTGCATATTTTGGACGGATAATCACCAGTTTAAAAAACTTTTCCGGGGTATATTCCAAAATTTCAGTACGCTCTTCACCAATTTTCTTCATCTCAGAGGTGTCTTCGGCAGGTTCTACCGTATATTCGACAACAGGAAGCTCATTTGGAATGCGGTTGCGACCGTTGTGCTTTTTTCGCTCATAAGTGATGGTTTCCTTTACAGGAATCTGATCTTCTTTTTCTTCTTCCGAAGCATACTCATCAAAGAAAGTAAGTTGAGAAACATCTACATCTGATTTTTCAAAACGCTCACTTTTAGTTCCAAAAAGCATACGCCGAAGTTGGGCTAGTTGATGACGAAGCCATTTTGCTTCTTCTTCAAGTTTACTGTTTACCTCTTGATGTTTTTCAGACCTCTTTTGCTCGGCTAAAAATAGCCGAATAGCATCTTCCTTTGAGAGTTTTTCGAGGTCTAAATCCATACCTGTGAAAATATACTAAAACCCTCTATTTTACAAGCGATTCAGAAGGAAGTAATTCACAATTTTATGTGACTAAAAACCGCTTTCTTTTCTTGGTTTTTTCAAAGTCGATTCCATGTAAAATCATGTAAAGCTCCTCTTTTAAAAGTTCACTATTTGGAGCGTTTAGCTGGGCTGTCGGACGTTTGAAAGTTCCTTTTTCAAGACGCTTATAAAACAACGCCAACCCATCACGATTCCAGTGTAAAACTTTGATCAGGTTTCGGTTTTTGTTCATAAAAACAAACAGATATCCCAAACGTGGATCTATATCCATTTCATTAATCACAAGACCATAAAGTCCATCAAATCCTTTGCGCATATCGGTTGGTTTTGCGTAGATAAAAACCTTTGGCGCATCATCAAATCCCAGTAAACTCATCCAAATACTGTGATTTTAATTCCTGAGGGAGATTCAATTTCTAAAATCTTACTCGTTTGAGCTTCTGTTGTATCAGGAAATTTTATTTCTTTAAAATGTTTGGGACTCTCGCTGGTATTTTGTTTGTTTATCCAGTACTCGAATTTCGATTTGCTGTATGGTTTGTCTTTTAAAAATTGCCCTTTTGTGAGGTTTGATGATTTCCAAGCTTTGACCTCTTTTTGCATCTTATCAGATAATTTGCTCATTTTTTTAAGCAAAAGTCAGCAAATTCGAAGGGTTAGGAAAAATGTGATTGCTCGTGGGGATACATTACAAATATAGGGTTTTCATATTTAAACCGTTTTCTTGGTCTTCGATTTAACTTCTCTTCCACAGCCTTAACTTGATCCTTGGAGATCGG
>P_1C_Liq_1_UnCtyDRAFT_1000358_pt1 | contig 10641 bp, 13 predicted proteins | sample Pon1CUnioCityCA_2_FD_10230 | JGI IMG/M metagenome (IMG submission 10230) | reverse complement strand
CAGGTGTTTCCTCCGTCTCCCCTCCTGAGCTCGACTTCTTCTCCAAGTCTATCATCGAGGCCCGTTTTTCTCTCAGCGTAACCTCTGACCGTGCTTGTATGTTCGTGATCTAGTGCGACGCGGTAAAGACTGTCTTCAGCGTTTTCTGCAGTATGCTTTACGGCTCCGTAGATCTGTTCGGGATTCTCTATATCTATCTCTTGGAAGCTCATTCTCTGTACAACCATTCCTCAGTTGAGTACTTATTAGCCAGTTCCTCCGCTCTCTGAACCTCTGAGAACTCGAGATCCGATTCTCCCCATGAAAGGCCTTCAAGGAGGCTATCAGCCAGAGCCCGTGCGGCTTCATCAAATGAGGCCTCAGATTCCTTTTTGATAGTGGAAATTCTCTCTCTGTGCTCTTTTATCTTTTTATCCTTCTTTTTGTCCTCACCAGGCGTCAAGAGCGAGAACATTTCCTCAACATTTACACCAAATAGGAGAGTACCTCCTATATAGGTTACTCCGTCCTCTCGCTTCAAGGTCGCGCCTGAAATCTTTCCATTTTCCGTTACAGTATCATTTATCGGTTCATGCTCGGCATCTATACCAATCTCTTTCAGGCCCTCCGCGATTTTTCCACAGATCTCCTCGTATACTTTGTTGACATCATCCGGAAACTCTTCATTCGGAGCCACCATACCCCACGTTATCTCTCCATCCGGTGTCAAGAAAGTCGTGCCTCCACCACCCTGGCGCCTAACCAGAGTTACGTCATCCCTGCTTTCAAACTCCTCTACATTTACCTCTTGTTCAAAGCTCTGGGAATATCCAAGATTAATGCATTTCTGATCCCATCCTGCGAGAAAGACTACAGGATCATTACCATCTCTGACAGACTCCATCAAGGCCTTGTTGAGGCCTGTCTTGAAGTAGGGGTTGTAGTGTTTGAAAGGTATGTAGCGATACATGGTAATGATTTAATTTCCCAGAGATTTAACTGTAGTTTATGCAGAAATCGAAAAAAGTTGAGGACGGAAAGCTGGTGAAAATCAATGCAGAACTTGGAGAGAAATTTGAGGACGTGAAAGTTCACGGAGATTTTTTCATTGACCCCGCGGAGAAACTTGAGGACATCAGAGAAGTGGTTGAAGGCCTGGACATAGGCTTTGATAGGGAAGAATTGATCGATGAGATAGATGATATAGATGCAGAGCTCATAGGCTTTTCAGCGGAGGACATAGCGGATGTATTAGAGAAGTTCAGAGGTGAAGAAAAATGAGCGAGAAATGGCGGATCATTAATGAAGGAGAGTACTCTGAAGCGATGCATCACGCGCTGGATGAAGTGCTTATTGAAAAAATGAATGAAGGGGATATGAGGCCTACTCTGCGTTTCTGGTACCGTCCACATACCACCATTCCAATGGGGAGATTTCAGTCCTACCATGATGAGGTCGAACACGATTATATCGAGGAAAACGATATCGAGGTCGTAAGGAGAATAACAGGGGGCGGCGCGATGTTCTCCGAGCCTGGGAAAGTCATAACTTACTCCATATACATACCTAAAGATCAGGTAAGCGAAAACATCAGGGAAAGTTACAGGGAACTCGATAGATTCGCAGTTGATGCATTGAATGATCTTGGAGTCGATGCAGAGTACAGACCTCTGAACGACATCGAGCACGAGGACGGAAAGCTAGGAGGTGCTTCACAGACCAGAAAACAGGACGCAGTCCTGCATCACACAATGATGAGCTACGATCTCGACACCAAGAAGATGTTGAAGGCCTTGAGAATAGGGAAGGAAAAAGTATCCGATAAGGCAATAGAGTCAGCTGAGAAAAGAGTCGCAAGGATCTCCGATTATACAAAAAATTCAAGAGAAGAGGTTATAGAGGCCTTGATTGATAGTTTTGTCAGTGAGAAGGAATGGGCGTATGGCTCTTTAACGGATGAAGAGATCGAGGCGGCTGAGAAACTGGCGGATGAGAAATTCAGGTCAGAAGATTGGAACAAGAAGCTTTAGGCCTTTAACAGTTGATCCCTCAAAAGGATGTATGAAATGTCCTTATGAGCTTGAGGAGGTTTTCCAGGTAGTCTTTAACCTCTCAGGCAGTGAGATAGATGTATTGATGCATCTCTGTGACAGCCCTGGTACTCCAAAGGAAGTAAGTGCGGACATTGAGAAAGATCGATCGACTGTTCAGCGTTACCTCTCAAATCTGATGAAGACAGGCCTTGTGGATAGGGAAAGAGTTGAGAAAGAAGGGAAAGGCCGTTCCTTCCGTTACAGCGTTGATAAGGAGGCCTTGAGAGAGAATGTGAAGGAAGCGCTGGAAGATTGGTATGAGGATCGTAAGGATCTGATCGATCAGATATAATCACAGTGTATAAAAGTGTAACTTTCTTACATAAACTATATGACAGAGATCGAAGTATACACAACACCATCTTGTCCGTACTGCACAAAACTCAAGAACTGGCTTGAAGAACAAGATATTGATTATAAGGCCTTTGATCTCTCCCAGAACAAAGAGAAGGCCCAGGAATTAATCCAGAAAACAGGTCAGAGAGGAGTTCCCCAGACCCTGATCAAGGACGGAGACGAGGAAAAGGCAGTGATAGGATTCCAGCCAGATAAGATCAAGGCAGAGATATAGAGATATATGAGTTCAGTCCTCGGCAGAGTCACAAAGTTCCAGCAGGAAAATGCCTACGCAGTCATAGGCATAATGGTTTTCCTGACGCTAGCGATGCTTCCAGGTATATTCAGACTGGAGACAGTCGTGGCGCTGGAAAACATGATGCCTCCAGAATCTGAACCTGTCGAGGAACTTAATAATTTAAGAGCCGAAGGAATTGGGAAAGATGCCATCGCACTGGAGATAAAGGTAGGCCTTACAGAAGAAGGCCCTCAGTCAATAAACGATCCTGCGGTACAGGAATATATTCAGACGACTCAAGACAGCATACAGGAAATTCATGGAATAACAAGCATACAGTCACCCCTCAGAAGAGATGAACTTGTCTATGAAGATGGCTCGGTCGCTGTAATCGCATTAAACAGCTACATGGGCGATAACGGGGATCGAATGGAGAGAATATTCAGAGAAATAGAGGTGGAATCATCCTATAACAGGCCTGAAGGCGTAGAAACCCAGGTAGTAGGGGTTCCTGCAGTACAGAGCAATCTGGGAGATATGGTCGAACGCGATAGAAATGTTACGACCGGAATGGCGATGATAATGGTATTCCTGATTACGTTAGGCCTCTTTCGAGGATCGTTATCTGCTGCAATAATGCCTATGATTATTGTGGCGTTGAGTGTGGTCTGGCTTTATGGCACGATGGGCTATCTCGGGATGCCTTTGTCTACACTGGCAGGATCTGTGGCCGCGCTGATAATAGGGATTGGAATTGCTTACGCAATACACGTAAGCAATATCTACAGATTCAACAGGAGAGATAAAGGTATTGATGACTCACTAGTCGAATCTATGGAAGATATAGGGACTTCAATAATTGCTTCCGCAATAACGACTATATCCGCATTTATGGCGTTTCTAGTGGGCGATATGCCTGAAATGCACCGATTTGGAATGACGATGTCTATGGGCATCGGCTATGCAGTCATATTCACAATATTCTTCCTACCGGCAGTATTCACCGTTGAGGAAAAACTAATGAAGAAAATCAGAGACTCAATACACTGGAGGCATAACTTCTAATGGTAATCGAAAATTCAGCAGGCAAGCTGGTCGAAAAACAGGTCGAACATCCTATCAAGATAATGATAGGCCTCCTGCTTGTCACAGCTTTAATCCTTCCGGGCGCCTTACAGATGGAGATCAAGCCCAGCACCGAAGCAGTCCTACCAGAGGACGATAGCTCTGTCCAGGCCTTAGATGGTCTCAGATCAAAGTTCTACGGAGATTCGACATTAATTGTTTTTGAATCAGAGGATGTTAGAAACGTCGAATTAATGAAGGATGTTGAAAGAATAGAAAATCGCCTTGTAAGAAAGGAAAATATCCGGGGAGTGAACTCTCCAGCAGATATTGTAAAGATGCAGTACGGAGAGATACCGGAGTCCAAGGATAAACTCGACCAGATAGATTACAGAGAGACAGTCTCAAACGATTACGGGACTATGGTGGTTACGGTGACAGCAGATACCCAGGCTAACTCGGATGAGATACAGAAACTGAACGATGACATAAACCAGGCCTTAGAGACTGTTGATAGAAAAGATCAAGCGACTTTGACAGGTTACAACATGATAGATCTCGCAACTTTCCAGGTTATAATTCAGGACTTCATCAGGATAACCGGAGTCTCCTTCCTGGCAGTTATGGGAGTGCTTTATGCCACCTTCAGAGATATAAAGAAGATGCTGTTACCTCTCTCGGTCGTCATGTTCGGACTACTCTGGATGGTAGGCCTCGGAGGCTGGTTTGGCGCAGACCTCACAATCATCTCGATGGTATCCGCAGCGATGATAATGGGGCTTGGAATCGACTTCGGTATACACGTGACCAAAAAATTCTACAAGACCCAGGGAGGAAAGGACGGACTTAGCCAGACGATGGTCGAGCTCTCGCGAGGCCTTGTAGGCGCATCATTCACGACCGCAGTAGGATTCCTCGCACTGTTGTTCGCAGAGCTTGCAGGAATGCATTCCCTCGGCATCTTCCTTTTCACAGGAATAATAGCATCTTACATCGGTTCCACAGTGATGCTTCCAACCCTGATAATCCTGATAGAAGGCAAAAATTCATTCAAAATAGACTGAAAATGATACTATGAAACTACAGCTACAACCAACAAAAGTTTTCGCAGCATTCCTGGCCTTTTCTTTCTTCTTAGGCCTTACAACAGCAGCACCACAGGTAAACGGAGTAAGCACAGATCCAGCATTCATATCGGCAGGAGATGAGGCGACTCTATCCGTAAACATGAGAGAAACAGATTATCCAGACAAGGACTGGGACGATGACATGGAGTTGAAGGCTCGTCTGGAACCGGGTAACAAACTTGCAAGGGAAAATTCCATCATCACGGATGACAGAGACAGGTCCATCGGTTTTCTTTACCCTGATGGGGTATGGAACCAGAACTACCAGGTCAAGTTCAACGGAGACGCCCCGACAGGAAACTACGAGTACAGGGTCGCGATACAGTACCTGGAAAATGGAGAGCCAGTCAAGATTCAGACAGAAGACGGCTCATACAACGTCACATATGTGGAGTACTTCGAGGTTGATGTCGACAAAGAGGGAGTCGAACTTACCTCGACAGTCGAATCGACAGAACCGAAGAATCTCAGGCCTGGAAACAACTACGCAACCACTACTGTAAGAGTCACTAACTCCGGGAACAAACCGATAGAGAACATCGAGTTAAGTCCTGAAACACCTGATTTAATCAGGCCTGCTTACTCGAAAGATGAGAAATTCTTTATCGGTAAGCTGAATCCCGGAGAATCCTCAAATCTGGATATAAGCATCAATTTAGATGAAGAAATAGAGCCTGGAAGACACGTTATCGATCTCAACACTGTTTACGAGGACGAGGACAGCAACGAATACAATCAGGTTCTGCAAACACCTATCAGAGTAGAAGGAAGGCCTGATCTGGAGCTTGAATCTGTAGAGAACGTAATGGCGGCAGGAGCGACTTCAAATCTCAGACTCGAGATCAGAAATGATGGAGCGCATACCGCAGAGTCAGTGACTGCTAGGGCTTTACTTGAGAGAGAGCAGCCTTTTTCCCTGGATACGAGAAGCGACTACATTGGAGACATTGAAAGCGGGGAGACAGCGGAGGCAGTTATGGAGATAACAGCAGATAGGACTGCGACATTGAAAGATCATGAAATCAAAGTCCAGATGAGAGCGACCGGAGACTCCGAGGAAGGTGATAGATCAGTTTACACCTTCACAGAACACCAGGAGGTAACACTTGAAGGCAGAACACGATCTTCGCTTATCTATATAGGCCTTGCAGGCGTTTTCGTGGTTCTGACAGGAGTAATTTACTGGAGGAAAAAAGGTTCAGACAGGAGGTGATACTGATGAATCCAACGCGTAACAAACATAGTTTTGTGAGATTCCTTGGAGGGTCTGTAGTAACTATAGGACTCGGTCTTGGACACTTTGTCGATCATAGGCTCTTCCTAATAGCGCTCTTTGGTGGTTTAAACCTGTTACAAAGTTCTATAACAGGTTTCTGTCCTCCACACGAACTTTACAAAGAGTATATAGAGTAATAGCTCTCTTTCACCAATTTTTTATTATTCTTTTTGGACACAAAAAATTTTGTAATAAATTTTTTCCTTAGTAAAAAATGGAAAAGGCATTTTATCTAAGTTTTTCAGGCCTCTTTGGTAGTACCTATGTTTTACTGCGTCTGTAGAACTCAACTGACATATTCTCCATTTTTCACCCTCAGTTGCTATAACTCCGAAACCATATCACAGTTTGCTTTCATAGAAAGGAATCTCCATGAAGGCCTGGAAATGGGTCTCTGAGTACAGTGTAAAAGAGATTGAATTGCTAAGAGATAATTTCATTATAGGCATCTAAGAACTGATGGCATGACCTATTTCTCACCAGATTTATTACTTATACCTGCTTTTTCTTGATGTATGGCGGAGACGGTAAACCTTGATGTCAATGGATTCTGGAAGAGGCTGACCGGAATCACAGTCCTTCTAACTGTTTTCATAGGCCTTGTATCCGGAGGTTTCCTGACAGTTCATAGCCTTGTTACGAGATCTTACTGTGACTGTAGTTTTTCCCTGCTTTTAACGGTTACAGCAATGTCCATTACCGGAGTAATAGTGGGAATAAGTATTTACTATTATTTAAGCGGTTCTTTCCAGGCACAGACGAAAAATATTCGTGAAAATGCCTTGAAAACGGTTCGATTCCTCCCATCTGAGCAGAGAAAAATAATGAATTATCTGATCGATGAGAGCGGTGAGGCCTTACAGAAGGATATAGTTGAGGAAACTGATTTGGGAAAGGTCAAGGTTTCTAGGAGTTTGAAGAAGATGGAAAAGAGAGGCATTGTAAAGCGGGAGGAAAATGGTATGTCGAAAACTGTAGAGGTTATAAATGATTTTAGAGATGTACTGGTTAATCGCTAGGTTAAGGTAGNGTAAGGAATTATTTCAAAAGTCTTTGTAGCCAATTTTTGAATGTTCGTTATGGTTGAACTTAGTCGAACAGTCAGGCATTTTGAGCCTCAATGGTTTGCTATACCGATGGGAATCGGCGCATTCACCATTACTTCTAAGATTTCAGCACAGATTTTAAGTTCCGAGATACTTCACAGCCTGGCCTTGGCCTTGACAGGTTTGACAGTATTTCTGACAGCTGGTTTTGCTTTTCCATGGTTTCTAAGATTGATTAAGTATTTTGAAGAAGTTAAAGCTGATCTCAGTCACCCTGTAAGAAGCCAGTTCTTCCCTACCATGCCTATATCCCTTATACTGGTAGGGATAACAGTTCAAAGAACATTATCCATGTACAGCCCAGAAATTGTTGAATGGGTCTCATCCATGCTTTTCCTAACAGGTTCTGCCGGAATATTTATCTCCGGCATAGTACTTACAAAGATTCTATTCACAAATACAAATATAGGGACTGAACACGGCGTTTTTGCATGGTTCATACCGCCTGTATCCCACATCATAATTCCTGCGTTAGGATTTATGCTTTTATCTTCAGGCCTATCCGGACCAATAGCTGAAGCAGTATATATTATCTCTTTAACAGGTCTAGGAGTCGGAACATTCATGTTTTTGTTCTTAACTCCTATCATTCTTTACAGGTATGCTTATGAAGATCTCCCTGATTCTAAACTTGCACCGACATTCATTATAGGCCTAGCTCCTACATCTGTGCTCATAATTAATGCAGAGTACCTCATAAAAACCATTCAATCAGGTTTCCTGAACTATGACACCGTCATCATCAACATTCTTGAACTGGCAACTGGAATAATGTGGGGCTTCTCAAGTTGGTGGCTCATCCTTACAGCAGCTATCATAATCCATTACATCAGAAATATAGAGCATCCTTTAGACTTCACATGGTGGGCATATACATTCCCTCTCGGAGCATTCACAATATCCACATGGGTAACATCACAGGCCTATAATCTTCAAGTGTTAGAGCCTTTGATAATCCTCCTTACAGCGATATTGGCTTCCATTATAATCTTGAACACAGCTTACACTGTAAAAATAATTAGAAACGGTAAGGCCTTCCCATTAGAGTAAAGAAGTTGTTGTACTTACTGAAAGGCCTTTTTACAGTTTCTGAAACAAGGGTACTTAAACCGTTTCTCAAAAGATACTGACATGGACAAGAGGAAGCTGCTTCCATTATTCCTAGGTATAGTCTTTCTCACATCTGCATCCGCCCAGAATATAGAAAGCACCGAAATTGAAGGCGCTGAAAACATAACTGAAAACAAAAAGCCGACGGTAGTATTTTTCTATTCCACGACCTGTCCGCACTGTCAAGAAGTGAAAGAATTTCTAGATGAACAAAACAACTCCGAATTCAAATTAGAGGAATTTGAGGCCTCTAAGTATCCGGAAAAGTTCTCGAATTACGTGAAAAACCATTCTGTACCGGCAAGGTATGCAGGATCAGTTCCTACAGTTTTTATAAGTAACGATTATGCTGTCGGCTCAAAAAAGTCGATTGATTTAATCAAAGAAAAAACAGGCCTGAAACAACCACAAAATACAGGTAAAGACACGGAATCGGGAAAAACTGGAGATAATAAGGAGTCTGCAGGCCCTCTTTCAGAGCTCGGAGTTTTAGGTTTGATAGGTCTCGCAGTAACAGATTCTATAAATCCCTGTGCATTAGCCGTATTACTGATACTTATCGGATCGATAATGGGCGGAAACCTGAACAACCAAGTAAGAGCTTTAAAGTCTGGGGCAGCATTCACAGCAGGAATATTCCTGTCGTATCTCTCTATGGGCGTTCTCCTAGTATTCGGTATTAAAGGAGTTCAAGACATAACTTCTATAGGCTTTGAATCGGTTTATCTCTTCTTCGGAGGCTTCGCAGTCTTTGTCGGCCTATTAAACGTTAAAGACTACATCAGCCACGGCCTCGGCGGATTTGTCATTGAAGTTCCTTACAGCTGGAGGCCTAAAATGAAATCATACCTAAAAAAGGTGACCGGTCCCACAGGAGCGTTTATCACCGCAGTAACTGTTTCACTCTTTTTACTTCCCTGCACTTCAGGCCCTTACTTTATAGCAGGCGGAATTCTTTCAGGAATTGCATGGAACACAGCGGTACCCCTCCTGATACTTTATAACGTAGTATTCATAGCTCCGATGCTTTTAATCCTTGGAGGCCTTTACTACGAAAAGACAGAGATAGAAGAAATCAAAAAATGGAGGGAAGACAACATAGAGGAACTGCATCTGATCACAGGCCTGATACTGATTGCCTTAGGGCTCTTGCTTCTAATTTCTTCAGTTCAAATTTAAACAGCAAGAAAAAAATGTGGGAAAAAATCTAGTTTTTGTTCACTGAGATACTGGTCTCATGCTGAAGATTATCGCTGACAGGGCATCTTTCCTCAGCTTCCTCGATTAAAGAGGCCTCTGTTTCAGGATCTGTATCGGTTTCTACCTCTATTTCTGCATTTATATTTTGAGAACCTGCTCTTTCGCCTTCTCCAGCCATAAATTTTCCCAGATCGATATCTCCTGTTACGTTGATCTCTAAGTTTTCTACCTCTATCTGTTTCTGGTTGGCGATGTGATGGATTGTAACGTTAAGGCATCCTGCAAGGCCTGTAAACATGTATTCAAGCGGGTTAGGGCCTTCGTCTTCTCCTCCGAACTGTGAGGGCTCGTCTACTACTGCTTCATGGCCTCTCTCTTGTACCTGAAGTTTTGTATCTGTCTTTGCCTCTGATATGACCTCGACGTGTAACTCGTCTCCCATAATTATCAAAGTAAAGTTGTTTATGGTTGTTTATACAATCTTTGAAATCATCGATTGGAGTAAAGTAATTTTTCAAATGGATTCTTGCAGTTACCGTATCCAGTATCAAAGGTATCTTTCAGAGGCCTTGATCTCTCAGATATTAACTTGTATTAAGAGATTTTAGCTTTATTCTTTAGGAGGTATAGATACAAAAGATACTTCCCCTAGCTTATTTAATCCTGGCATTTCCTCTATTTCCCTCTCTCAAATTATCCTGCCCCCACGAAAGCATCTCTTGTACAAGAGGCATGAGTTTTTCCCCGAAATCAGTTAGCGAGTAAATAATCTTTACAGGTTTTTCATCCTCAACATTCCTGTCGATTATTCCCTGTTCCTCCATCCTGTCTAGGTTGTTGCTTAAAGTCTTGTTTGTGATACCCCCGACATCTTCCTGTAGCTCGGAGAAACGGGCCTCCTCAGCATTATAGACGCTATATGCGATCACCGGCACCCATTTATGTCCGAGAATTTTGCTCGTAGACTTTAACGCACACCAATCCTCTGATTTACACCAGACCGGAATCTTCTCTTCATCATTGACCACCAGGTATCTCCCCCGAAACCATGTATTCAAATCTAAACTCAGGCCTTTAATATCGTTCGGACACAAAATATCCATATGATTAA
>P_1C_Liq_1_UnCtyDRAFT_1000356_pt1 | contig 10655 bp, 12 predicted proteins | sample Pon1CUnioCityCA_2_FD_10230 | JGI IMG/M metagenome (IMG submission 10230) | reverse complement strand
GACGATCACCCGCCCCTCGCGACCGACCTGCCGGGTCATTCCCTCGCTGAGATCGCCCGTACCGGCCGCCAGATCCAGGACCCGCTGCCCGGGCCGGGCATCGATCAGTCGCAGCGCCTGGCTTTTCCAGAAACGGTGCAGGCCCGCCGACATCAGATCGTTCATCAGGTCGTAGCGCCGGGCCACCGAGCTGAATACCTCACCGACACGGCGCGCCTTCTCCTCCACCGGTACGCGCTGGAATCCGAAATCGGTCTCTTCGCTATGCTGGCGGTCGACTGTGGTCATGCGCCCTTACCCCCGTTGCGCTGATGGCCGGCATCGGCCAGGGCATCCAGATAGTCCTGCCAGTAGGTTGCCTGATTTTCGCCCAGATCGTAGAGCAGATCCCATGAGTACAGCCCGGTATTGTGACCGTCATCAAAATCGATTCGCAGGGCGTACTGGCCCACGGGTTCAATCCCGACGATGCCCACCGACTCCTTGCCGACCTGCAGGATGGCCTGCCCCGGGCCGTGGCCGCGTACCTCGGCAGATGGCGAGTAGACCCGGAGATATTCCGCGCCCAGTTCGAAATGCTGGCCATTGTCGAAGTGGACCTCCAGCATTCGGGAACGGCGGTGGAGGCGGATATCCGTCGGCACATGGCCGGTCTCGCGGCGTGCGGGGCGTTTCATGTCGACCTCAGAGAATGTACCGGCTGAGGTCTTCATCGCCCGCGAGGTCCGCGAGCTGTGCGTCCACGTATTCGGCGTCGATGGTGACCGCCCCGCCGCTCTGATCCGGTGCGCCGTAGGAGATGGCCTCCAGCAGTCGCTCCATGATGGTGTGGAGCCTTCGCGCACCAATGTTCTCGGTCCGCTCGTTGACCTCCCAGGCCACGCGGGCGATCCGGTCGACACCCTCCGCGGTAAAGGCGAGCTCCATCCCTTCGGTGGCGAGGAGGGCCTGGTACTGCCGTACGAGGGAGGCGTCCGGCTCGGTGAGGATGCACACGAAATCCTCCACCGAGAGGGAGTCGAGCTCCACGCGGATGGGCAATCGGCCCTGCAGTTCCGGGATCAGGTCGGAGGGCTTGGAGACGTGGAATGCACCGGAGGCGATGAACAGGATATGGTCGGTATTGACCATGCCGTGCCGTGTCGAGACCGTACTGCCCTCGACCAGAGGCAGCAGGTCGCGCTGGACGCCCTCGCGGGAGATATCGCCGCCGCTGCCCTGCTCGCTGCGACGCGCGACCTTGTCGATTTCGTCGATGAACACGATGCCGCTCTGCTCCACGGCCTCGATGGCCTTCTGCTTGATCTCCTCCTCGTTGACCAGCCGGGCCGCCTCTTCATCGCGCAGCACCCGCCAGGCGTCGGCGATGCGCATGCGCTGGCGCTCGCTGCGCTGGTTGCCGAGATTCTGGAACATGCCCTGGAGCTGACTGGTGAGCTGCTCCATTCCCGGCGGCGCCATGATGTCCAGGCCCGGTTGCTGTCCGCGGACATCGATCTCGATTTCGCGATCGTCCAGTTCGCCCTCGCGCAGCTTCTTGCGCATCTTCTGCCGGGTGCTGTCCAGGCTTTCGTCGGCCTCTCCACCGCGGGCCTGGGGCAGGAGCGCGTCGAGAATACGATCCTCCGCCGCGTCCTCTGCCCGGTTCGCCTGACGGGCCATCTCCTGCTGGCGGATCATCTTCACGGCGTTGTCCGTGAGATCGCGAATGACCGACTCCACGTCGCGGCCGACATATCCCACCTCGGTAAACTTGGTCGCCTCGATCTTGATGAACGGTGCGTTGGCCAGCCGCGCCAGACGTCGCGCGATCTCCGTCTTGCCAACGCCGGTGGGACCGATCATCAGGATATTCTTGGGGGTGATCTCGGGCCGCAGCTCGGCATCCACCTGGAGTCGCCGCCAGCGGTTGCGCAGGGCATTGGCGACGGCCCGCTTGGCGTCGCCCTGGCCAACAATATGCTTATCCAGCTCCTGGACGATTTCGCGGGGTGTCATTTCGCTCATCAGGCTGTCCCGTCGCCGAGGGTTTCAATGGTCAGGTTATGGTTCGTATAGATGCAGATGTCAGCGGCAATGCCGAGCGCCCGCCGCACAATGGTCGCGGCATCCAGATCCGTCTCGGCCATCAGCGCCTGGGCTGCCGCCTGGGCGAAACCCGAGCCGGAGCCAATGGCCATGAGATCGCGCTCGGGCTCAACGACATCGCCGTTGCCCGAAATCATCAGCAGGCTTTCCCGGTCGGCCACCATCAGCAGCGCCTCGAGTCGCCGCAGGGCCCGATCCGAGCGCCAGTCCTTGGCCATTTCCACCGCCGCCCGGGTCAGCTGACCCCGATAGCGCTCGAGCTGGCCCTCGAAGCGCTCGAATAGCGTGAAGGCATCGGCGGTGCCCCCGGCGAATCCGGCCAGTACCCGATCGTGGAAGAGCCGACGCACCTTGCGTGCGTTGCCCTTCATGACGGTGTCACCCAGTGTCACCTGGCCGTCACCACCGACGGCGGTCTGGCCATTGCGGCGCACGGCGAGAATGGTGGTGCCATCAAACTGCTGCAAAACGGTTCTCCGGGCGTTGCTGTACTGGCGTTCAGGACCCGTCATGGTAACGCAGCCGCGCCGAATCCGGGCTACTTCCGTTTGCGTCGTGCCCGGGGATGGGCGCGGTCGTAGACCTCGGCCAGATGCTGGAAATCCAGATGAGTATAGATCTGCGTGGTACCGATATCGGCATGGCCCAGAAGTTCCTGCACGGCGCGCAAATCGCCGCTGGATTCCAGGAGGTGTGTGGCGAATGCGTGTCGCAGCATATGGGGGTGGACCGGCTGATCCAGCCCCCGGGTACGGGCCAGTTCGGCGAGGCGGGTCTGTATGGCGCGATGGGAGAGACGGCCACCCCGGCGGCTGACGAACAGGGCCGATTCCCCCGGCCGGGCCAGTTCGTCCCGCACGGCGAGCCAGCCTCCGAGTGCCTCCCGGGCCTTGCGACCCACCGGGACGATACGCGTTCGGGCGCCCTTGCCGATGACCCGGAGCTCGCTGGGCTGACCCGCGGCATCGGTGATGTCGAGGGCGGCGACTTCGGCGAGGCGCAGGCCGGCGCCGTAGACAAGCTCGAAAATGGCCTGATCGCGCTGCGTGAGCGGATTGTTCTGCGGCGCTGCCGTGTCCGGCGCATCGAGCAGTCGGGTCATGGCGTCCACGTCCAGTGTCTCGGGCAGTCTCCGGCGCTCCCGGGGCGCCCGGATATCCGCGCCGGGGTCGTTCTGCGCGAGCCCCTCCCTCTGGAGGTAGCGATAGAACCCGCGCACTGCCGAGAGTTGCCTCTGCAGAGAGCGCGGTGAGAGTCCGCGGCGGTGGCCGGCGCTGATCCACGCCCGGACATGAGCGCTGCTCACGGCCCGCCAGTCATGGGCATCCGTGCCGTCCAGGAAATCGGCGAACGACTCGAGATCGCGGCGGTAGTGTCGGCAGGTCAGCGTCGAGAGACGACGCTCATCCCGGAGATGGGCGAGGTAGGTATCGAGAGCCGGCTGCAGCCCGGCCGCGGTCAACCGGACTCCCCGTTGAGGGAACGGCGCAGCACCCGCGCCACCAGTGATCCCAGCTGGCCGAGAAACACCGTGCCCTGGTCATCATGGTAGCGGTCGGGATCGCGGCTGCCGATGGCGATAAAGCCCCGCAGGGGCGTCTCGTCCATCGGGATCACGGCAGCTGATGCCAGTGTCTCTGCCTGATCGCCAAAGATCAGTGCCAGGCGCTCGGCGTCGAGGCTGCCCAGAACCGGTGTGGTGCCGGGGAAATGCTCTTCGAGTTGCACGGCTTCGGCGTCATCGGGGGCAAGCACTGGAACACCCCCACCGGGGAGGCCATTGCCGATCAGCAGCACCTGCACGACATCGGCGCGGAAGTCCTGTCGCAGGCCGTCCCGCAGTGCCACCAGGACGCTCTCGAGGTCTTCCGCGGCCAGCAACTCCAGGGTAAAGCGATGCAGCTGCTCGGCCAGCCTGTCGTTGTCCCGGGCGATGTAGAGCAGTTGATCGAGCCGCTGGGACAGTTCGCGGGCCTCCTCGCGCAGGATGGATACCTGGTACTCGATAAGGGAGACCGCGCCACCGCTCTCGTGGGGGATGTCCAGATCAACCAGCACGTCCCGATGACGCCGGAGCAGATCCGGGTGTTCGCGCAGGTAATCGAGCACCTGGCGTTCGTCGAGATCGTTGCCCGTCTCCGCAGATTCCGTGGTTTGCCTGCTCATTCCGCCCCCGCCGCCATTGTGCCCTCGAATACGGGTACCGCCGGGCCGGTCATCCACACCGGTTCCCCCATGCCGCCCCAGTGTATCACCAGCCTGCCGCCGGGCAGGTCCACTGTGACCCGAGGGTCGAACCAGCCGTTGAGAATGCCGGCGACCACGGCGGCACAGGCGCCCGTGCCACAGGCGAGGGTCTCGCCGACACCGCGCTCGTAGACGCGAAGCCTGGCGCTGTCGCGATCGAGGACCTGGAGGAACCCGGCGTTGACCCGGTTGGGGAAGTCGGGATGTCGCTCCAGCAGAGGCCCGAGGCTTGCCACCGGTGCGTTGTCCACGTTGTCCACCCGCAGCACCAGGTGCGGGTTTCCCATGGACACGGCGGCCACCTCGAACGCCTGCTGCTGGACTTCGAGCGGATAGAGCGCCTGCCATTCTGACGCCCGGAAAGGGATATCCGCCGGCGTCAGCACGGGTGGGCCCATATCGACCCGGACCATGTCACCGGCGAGCAACTCCACCCGGGTGAGCCCGTTGACGGTCTCGAGTGTCATCCGCTCGTCTGCCGAGAGACCGTGATCCTTGAGGAAACGGGCCATGCAGCGCACGCCATTGCCACAGTGTTCGACCTCACCGCCGTCGGCGTTCCAGATCCGGTAGCGGAAATCGGCTTCCGGAGCCCGCGCCGGCTCGGCAAGGAGCACCTGGTCACAGCCGATGCCGTAGCGGCGGTCGGCCATGCGACGGACCCGCTCCGGTGTGATGTCCAGCGGGTTGGTGATGCCGTCGAGCACGACAAAGTCGTTGCCCAGCCCCTGCATCTTGGTAAACCCGAGGCTCATGGCATCTCCAGCAGTCGCTCGCCCTGCCAGAGGGCCTCGAGGGGTTCACGCTCGCGGATGAGATGGGCCCGGTCGCCGTCGACCAGTATCTCTGCCGGCCGGGGGCGGGCGTTGTACTGCGAGGCCATGACAAAGCCGTAGGCCCCGGCCCCGTGGATGGCGAGCAGCGCGCCGGGGACCAGGGCGAGCGAACGGGCCTTGCCCAGGGTATCCGCGCTTTCGCAGACCGGCCCGACGATATCGTAGAGGCGCGGCTCGGCGTCTACCGGCTCGGCATTCTCGATGCGCTGCCACGCGTCATACAGCGCCGGCCGGAGCAGATCCGTCATCGCGGCATCGACAATCGCGAAATCCCGATGACCGGGCTTGAGGTATTCCACCCGGGTCAGCAGCAGCCCGGCCTCGCCCACCAGCGCGCGGCCGGGCTCCATGAGCAGACGCTGCGGGCGACCCGCGAGCAGGGGGGCAAGGCGCGCGGCAAGATCTCCGGGTGTCGGTGGCTGTTCGTCCTCGTAGCGAATCCCCAGGCCTCCCCCGATATCCAGATGCGACAGACTGATCCCGGTATCGCCGAGGCGGTCGACCAGCGAGAGGCTTCTCGACAGTGCGTCCGCCAGAGGGTCGAGTTCGGTGAGTTGCGAGCCGATGTGGAAATCCAGTCCCGTGACGCGGATACCGGGCATTGCCGCCGCCTGGCGGTAGATGGCCTCGGCCCGGTGGATGTCGATACCGAACTTGTTCTCCTTCAGTCCGGTCGAGATGTAGGGATGAGTGCGGGCATCGACATCGGGGTTGACGCGCAGTGACACAGGCGCCTCGAGCCCCTTGCGAAGGGCGATCGTGGCGATGCGCTCGAGCTCCGCTTCCGACTCCACGTTGAAGGCAAGGATGCCCACGTCCAGCGCCCGGATGATCTCCGCCTCGGTCTTCCCAACGCCGGAGAACACCACTTTGCCGGGGTCGCCGCCGACCTCCATCACGCGGGCCAGTTCGCCGCCGGAGACGATGTCGAAACCACTGCCGAGGCGAGCCAGGAGCTGGAGAATGGCGAGGCTCCCGTTCGCTTTTACCGCGTAGCAGATCAGATGGTCGCGGTCGGCGAAGGCCTCGTCGTAGGCTCGCCACGCGGACTCGATGGCGGCTCGGGAGTAGACATACAGGGGCGTGCCGAACTGCTCGGCAAGGGCCGGGACCTCGCAATCCTCGATGCGCAGGACGCCATTGTCACGGGAGAGGCTCATGCCGTGTCCTCCGGGCCGGCGTACGCGCGGGCCTCGGGCAGATGGAGATCGCCCTTTACGCCGCATCCGGTCAGCAGTATCAGCAGTACGAGCAGCAGGCAGGACAGGATGCGCATGATGATCCGGGCTCGGCGTTTGGAGTGGCGCGATAGTATAAAGCCGGTAGCCTGCGATTCCGAATACACGCGACGCTGAGGGAGAGGAATATGGCGGATGAGCTGCTCAGGACGGTCGAACTGGGGCCAGCGGACGCGCGCCACAGCGTGATCTGGCTGCACGGGCTGGGCGCCAGCGGGCACGATTTTGAACCGATCGTCCCCGAGCTGGGCCTGCCGGCAGACAGTTCAGTGCGGTTCGTTTTCCCGCATGCCCCGGAGCAGCCCGTCACGCTGAATGGTGGTCTGTCGATGCCGGCCTGGTATGACATCTACGGACTGACGGCAGGGACGCCTGCCGATGAGCGGGGCCTTGACCGCGGGGCCGGCTGGATCGAGCTGCTGATCGATCGAGAGGGCCGGCGGGGTGTCCCGCCGGAACGCCTGGTCCTGGCAGGGTTTTCCCAGGGAGGCGCTCTGGCGCTGCATACCGGGCTGCGCTACGCCTCAGGACTGGCCGGGATCATGGGCCTGTCAACCTATCTGCCGCTGCCGGATCACTTGGCGCAGGCGCGAGCGGCAGCCAACCGCGATACGCCGGTTTTCCTTGCCCACGGCCATTACGATCCGGTGCTCTCCCATGCGTTGGGCATCGCCTCGCGGGATGCCCTGATGGCTCTCGGTTATCCGGTCGACTGGCATGACTATCCGATGGAGCATCAGGTGTGTCGAGAGGAGATTGATGACATCGGCCGCTGGCTGCGCCGGGTTCTGGCGCTTTCGTCTTAGGGCGCCGGGGGGGCAGCGGCTCAGCCTGTTGCGAGCCGCTGCCGCGCCGCTCTCACCTGGATGCGCACCTGAGCCGGGGCCGTACCCCCAACATGGTCCCGGGCGGCCAGCGATCCGTCCAGCGTCAGGACCTCGAAGACGTCCCCGTCAATGACCTTCGAGAACTGCTGCAGCTCGGCAAGCGACATCTCGGCCAGATCGCGCCCCTCGGCCGCGCCGTAGGCGACCGCCTTGCCAACGATTTCGTGCGCGTCCCGAAAGGCGACGCCCTGCCGGACCAGGTAATCGGCCAGGTCTGTGGCGGTGGCAAAGCCTTCACGGGCCGCGGCACGGGTACGGTCGCGGTTCACGGTCAGGGCGGGGACCATGTCGGCGAAGGCATGCAGGCTGTCACGAAGCGCATCCGCGGCATCGAACAGTGGTTCCTTGTCTTCCTGGTTGTCGCGGTTGTAGGCGAGCGGCTGGCCCTTCATGAGGGTGAGCAATGCCTGTAGCGCGCCATGAACCCGGGCGCTCTTGCCACGGACCAGCTCGGCGACATCGGGATTTTTCTTCTGCGGCATGATCGAGCTGCCGGTGCAGAAGCGATCGGGTAGCTCGATGAAACCGGTCAGTGGCGAGGCCCAGATCACCAGTTCCTCTGCCATCCGCGACAGGTGCGTCATGGTCAGTGCCGCCGCCGAGACGAATTCGATGGCGAAGTCCCGGTCGGAGACAGCATCCAGCGAGTTGCGGGTCGGTGTGTCGAAGCCCAGTTCGGCGCAGGTCTGATGGCGATCGATGGGGAAGGTCGTACCCGCCAGGGCCGCTGATCCCAGCGGCATCTGGTTAAGCCGCTGTCGGGCGTCGGCAAACCTCGCCTGATCCCGCACCAGCATTTCATACCACGCCAGCATGTGGTGCCCGAAACTGACGGGCTGTGCGACCTGAAGATGGGTGAATCCGGGCATGACCGTGTCCGCCTCGCGTTCGGCGAGATCCACCAGCCCGGTCTGGAACCGGAGCAACAGACCGATTGACTCATCCATTACGGTGCGCAGCCACAGCCGCACGTCAGTGGCAATCTGGTCATTCCGCGAGCGGCCCGTATGGAGCCGCTTGCCGGCCTCCCCGATACGCTCGGTGAGCCGCGCCTCGATGTTCATGTGAACGTCTTCAAGGGCCGGATCCCAGGGGAAGTCGCCGGCCTCGATCTCGGCGGCGATCGCATCCAGCCCCTCCATGATGGCGGTGGCGTCGGCTTGGCTGATGACGCCGCAGTCCGCCAACATGCGCGCATGGGCTCTCGAGCCCTGGATATCCTCGCGGTAGAGCCGTCGGTCATAGTGTTCGGAGGCACTGAAAGCGGCGACGAACGCATCCGTTGCCTCGCTGAATCGACCGCTCCACATGCCCTTTGCGTCTGACTTGCTCATGCCCTTTCTTCCCCGTCAACTGAGCCGGGCAGTATAGCAGCCGGCCGGCACTGAACGCCGGATGCGCGGTTCTGTGAACCGGTTGGCGGCGTCGCTCCGACAGCTCGAGCAAGCTTGATCAAGCCGTCCGTCGTCCTGTCGGGCGGCGTTTCAAGCCACCAATGCCTTCGGGAGGACGTAATTGATGAAGATTGTTATTGCCTGCGAACAGTCATCATTGCGCCGGCGACTCGCCCGCCTGGTCGCATCCACACCCGCCTGCGCAGTGAGCGCCGTGCTAGAAGACCCGGCCGGGGTGCCGGATGCCCATCGTAATGATCCGGTCGACGTCGTCGTGCTCGGGATTCGACAGGAGGCCGACCTGCGGGTCGCCGTGGCACTGGCCAATGAGCGCCCGGCGCCGGCCGTNTTGCTGACCAGTTCGTTGACCGACCCCATGCTGCCCCGGCTCGAGCAAAGCGGGGTTGACTACGTCCTGGAGTATGTCCAGCCGGCACGGCTCAAATCGGCCATCCAGAATGCGCGACCGCTCAGTGCCGAGCAGATTGCCCGAATCCAGGCGCCCGGTTCCGGCGGTGAACGACGACATATCCTCTGCCGCCGACGCAATGGGCTGAGCCTGATCCCGGTGGACGGGGTGCGCTGTTTCGTGGCCGACCAGAAATACGTCACGGTCCAGCACGACGAGGGCGAGGATCTCATCGAGGATTCACTATGCCGGCTGGAGGCGGAATTCGGCCCCCGGTTCCTGCGCGTCCATCGCAGTGCCCTGATTGCCCGGGGTGCCCTGCGCGGGCTGGAGAAGGATCTGGAGGGACGCACACAAGCGCTCGTCGATGGGAGTGACGAGCGCCTGCCGGTGAGCCGGCGGCGCCTGCCGCAGGTCAGGCAATGGCTCAGGTCCGCGGCCGGTCCGGGCTGACGGTTTGCCTGATGACGATCTGGCGGTATGGTTGCGGCTGACCGATTCCGGCCGCCGCGGCCGCCGCCAGGCCTTTTTTATGTCCTTAGATCATCTTCGTATCGCCACCCGCCGCAGCCCGCTTGCCGTCTGGCAGGCCGAACATGTCGCCGACCGTCTGAAAGCCCGATACCCAGGGCTCGGCGTCGAACTGGTGCGCCTGTCCACGCGCGGTGATGAGATCACCGACCGGCCCTTGATGGCCGTTGGTGGCAAGGCGCTTTTCGTCAAGGCGCTCGAGGAGGGCATGCTCGCCGGCAAGGCGGATATTGCCGTGCATTCCATGAAGGACGTGCCCGCGGTGGTGCCGGAGGCCTTCCGGTTGCCCGTCATCCTCGACCGCGAAGACCCCTGCGATGCCCTGGTATCCCGCCATTACGGCGATATCGCGGAGCTTCCTGCGGGAGGCCGCGTGGGCACGGCCAGCCTGCGCCGCGAGTGCCAGATCCGGGCGCGGCGTCCCGATCTGGTCGTCGAGTCGCTACGGGGCAACGTCCAGACCAGACTCGCGAAGCTGGATGCCGGTGAGTTCGATGTCATCGTGCTGGCGGCATCGGGATTGCGGCGACTGGGGATGGTCGACCAGATCACCCGGGTTATGCCGCCGGAAGAGAGCCTGCCCGCGGTGGGTCAGGGGGCGCTCGGTATCGAGTGTCGCGCCGACGATTCGGAGGTCGAGGCCCTGATTGCCGGTCTGGATGACCGTGATACGCATGACCGGGTTGCCGCCGAGCGTGCGGTCAACGCCAGGCTGGATGGCAGCTGCCATGTACCGCTTGCGGCCTATGCCGTGCTCGAGGGGGACAGTCTTTGGTTGCGGGCACTGGTGGCCAGCCGGGACGGGCGTCGGGTCCTGCGCGCCGAAGGCCGTGCGCCCCGGACCGAGGGTGTCGAGCTGGGCGGCGCCGTTGCCGAGGATCTGCTCTCCCAGGGCGCCGCTGAAATACTGGCCGAGGTCCATTGAGCGCCCCCCTCGGTGGATGCCGCATCCTGGTCACCCGACCGGCGGGCCAGGCCGAGGGATTGATCCGGCAGCTGGAAGCCGCCGGGGCGACGGTGTTACA
>P_1C_Liq_1_UnCtyDRAFT_1000355_pt1 | contig 10683 bp, 6 predicted proteins | sample Pon1CUnioCityCA_2_FD_10230 | JGI IMG/M metagenome (IMG submission 10230) | reverse complement strand
ATAACGGATGCGGTCAAAAAGAATCAATCGAAAATCGCCTACTACCTCAAGCAATTCCCTGACCGATGGGTGCTCGTTCGTCAGCATATTCGCCCTATTGAACGCCTCGATGATGGTTCACAAAAAAACTTTTTACGTCACAGTTCATGATGAACCTGTTGCAAGTAGCCATCTTCATTGTTTATGCTTAATTCATCTAACAGTGACTTATCCCATTCATGCATTCATTCATTAATCTTTCACTATTTTCGTAATAAAAATATAAAATGAGAGCTCTTTTTATAGTGTCGTTTTTTATTTGTTGGTCATCGTTAATATGTGCTCAATTACAATTGGAAACAATTATGAAGGGGTACGATTTTATCGGTCACCCACCCGAAGATATAGCTTGGTCCGCAGACGGCCGTTCAATCTATTTCGCTCAGCAGCAAAATGATGGTCAACGGCTGGAATATCAGTACCACCTCTCATCTAGCAGAATTGATACCCTTGCTAACAAAACGGAGAGAGTCGAAATGCATGCTGATGCTAAACCCGACTTCTTCGGTTTAGAGATGAACACGCTTTATAGTATTCATGCAGCGAAGAATGTGAAACGTAAGCATTTTGCATCATCGGATAACAAATGGAACCTTCAACATGTCAATGATGCAAATACTGTTTATTTTGTAAAAGATCATGAGCTTTACAAGTTTGATCGTAAAAAAGCACAACTTTTACAGATTACGAATTTCTCTCAGGAACAAGATGCTACTGAAAAAAATTATTTAGAGCAACAAGAACAAATCCTCTTTGAGCATATTTCGTCGCAACAAGAAAACACACGTTCATCCCCTTTTCCCATAAAACTTGATTTAAATGACCGTAAACTGGAAAATGTTCAAATTGATCCCAGCGAAAGGTATATTATCTTTAGAACGGCTAAAAAAACAAATTCGAAGCTGACCCAATACATGCAATTCATCCATCGTACTGGTTACGCTCATGTTAAAAAGGCACGACCGAAGGTAGGCACGGTATCCCCCTCTGAAGAAAAGGTCTTCTTACACGCTATTAAAGAGGATACGACTTTTCAACTCCACTTCTCGAATCTTACCGGTTTGGATCGCGCCCCAGCCTATTATTCGAAATATAAACGAGATTTAACTTTAAAAACGCCCAAAAACCTTCATTTTAACAACGTTTCATTTTCACCTGCAGGTAATCGGGCACTTTTTGTTATTCGAAGTTTTGACAATAAAGATCGCTGGTTAGCGAGTTACGATTATAGGAATGGGCAACTAGAGGAAATAGATCATCAACATGATACCGCATGGATAGGTGGACCCGGAATTAGTTCATGGAACGCTTCAAGTGGAAACACAGGATGGTTTAAAGATGGTAAAAAGATTTACTTCCAAAGTGAAGTTTCAGGTTACGCACACCTTTACACTTATGATTTAGAAACGCACAAAAAAAGCGCTATAACAAAAGGAAACTTTGAAGTTCATGATGTGCAACTCAGTGCAGACGAAAAGTCATTCTACATAACTTCTAATCGTACGCACCCTGGCGATCGTAACTTTCACCGTATAAACATTCGTACGGGGAAATGGTTTCCTATTCTCACGGGACGCGGCGCTCACAAAGTCCATTTAGGACCTAATGAAGTGTATTTAGCCGTTCTTCATTCAAAAAGCAATGAACCATGGGAGCTTTTTTATGCTAAAAATGAGCAAAATACGGAACTTCAGCGGATCACGAATTCACTGAATCCATCGTTTTCATCGTACCCCTGGATCTCACCAGAAATTGTCTCCATTTCAACTTCGGATTCTACGCAATCGAACGCGCGTGTTTACAGACCTGCTGACAGTCTTCACAATGGTGCTGCTGTAATTTTTGTACACGGTGCTGGATACCTACAAAATGCGCATCATTACTGGAGTAATTATTATCGCGAATATATGTTTCACCACCTCCTCATAGAACGGGGTTTCACGGTGCTGGATATTGACTATCGAGCCTCGGCTGGTTATGGACGAAATCATCGGACTGCTATTTATCGACACATGGGAGGAGCAGATTTAGAAGATCAGCTGCATGGTAAATCGTGGCTCGTTGAAAGAGAGGCTATTGATCCTGACCGCGTTGGGATCTATGGAGGTTCCTACGGTGGGTTTATTACACTAATGGCGTTACAAAAACACCCTGGGTCCTTTGCATGTGGCGCTGCACTTCGTTCTGTCACTGATTGGTCTCACTACAATCACGGTTATACTTCGAATATTCTCAATACCCCGGAATTAGACAGTCTCGCCTATCAACAAAGCAGTCCTATTTATTTTGCTGATCAATTATCAGATCCACTTTTGATGTTGCATGGTATGGAAGATAATAATGTACAGTATCAAGATGTGGTTCGATTGAGTCAACGCTATATCGAACTGGGGAAAACGGATTGGAATCTCATCGGATACCCCGTAGAGTCGCATGGATTTAAAACAACTTCTTCCTGGACGGACGAATACCGAAGAATTTTAAACCTTTTTGAAACGCATTTAACTGAAGCTAGAAAATGAAAAATAAAATAGTTGTTTTAGACAACCTTGAAGACATGAAGAAGTCGTACGCACTTTTGTGTAAACTCTATCCATATAATTTTTCGATGGATGATTACATGAATTTATTAGGGGAAATGCGTTCCGTGCATTACAGACAAGTGGCCTGTTTTCATCTAGAAAAAGTGATCGCTATTGCAGGAATCAGTACGGGCACGAAATTGTGGTGTGGCAAATATATGGATATAGATAACTTCATCGTGCAACCTGAATATCGTTCACAAGGAATTGGTGATAAGCTGATGAATTATATTTACGATCTGAGTCGAGAAGAAAACTGTTCTTTATTATCGTGTGACGTCTATAATGAAAATTACAATGCCCAAAAATTTTACATGAACCATGGTTTTATCCCACGTGGTAATCATTTCATAACAATTCATGACAACAATTTAGATCTAGCACCTCACGATTAACAAAAAAATAAAACAAAATCGCCCAATTTTAGTTTAGTTAAGTACAAAAGTTACCAGAAATGAAACAATTTGATATACCGACATTTTACCGTTCTCCGATTATTTCAGAGGTCAAAAAAGTTCGCAAAACATTGGACCCCCGAAAAAAAGATTTTACGCCAACTGTTTTAGACTTCGGCCCCGTGGAAATCTATATTGCACGTCATTTTGGATTTTGCTATGGTGTCGAAAATGCCATCGAAATATCATATAAGGCACTGGAAGAAAATCGTGGGAAAGCTATTTATTTGTTGAGTCAAATGATCCATAATCCAGCTGTAAACGAAGACCTGGAATCACATGGTATCCGTTTTTTGCAAGATACTGAGGGCAATGAATTAATTCCATTTGACCAGCTCTCTAAGGATGACGTAGTGATTGTTCCCGCTTTCGGTACCACCCTGGAAATTGAGCAACTCTTGCAGAATAAAGGTGTTGATATTCAAGCATACAACACGACCTGCCCGTTTGTCGAGAAAGTCTGGAATCGCTCTAAAAAATTGGGTAAGGATGATCATACCATCATCATACATGGAAAACATAACCACGAGGAAACTCGTGCGACATTCTCGCACAGTGCGGCCAATGCCCCTTCTGTAGTGGTAAAAAACCTGGAAGAGACAAAACTACTCGCGCGATTTATCACTAATGAATTGCCAACTGCTGAATTTTTTAAACATTTCGAAGGTCGCTACAGTGCCGGTTTTTCACCAGAACGTGATTTAAAGAAAGTAGGTGTAGTTAACCAAACAACAATGCTCGCCTCCGAGACACAAGAAATAGCAGATTATGTAAAAAATGTGATGATCGATAGATATGGGGCTGATTATCTAAAAGCGCATTTTGCAGATACGAGGGATACGCTTTGCTACGCAACGAACGATAATCAAAATGCAACTTATGGCCTAATGGAAGCTCAGGCCGATCTCGCCTTAGTTATAGGTGGTTACAACAGTTCAAATACCACTCATTTAGTGGAGCTACTGGAAGAAAAATATCCTACCTATTTTATTGAAGGAGTTCATAAAATCGCGAAAAACGAGAAAATTCAAGCATTTGACATTCAACAAAAGAAGGAGTTTGAAAAAGAATCTTTTCTTCCCCACAAGGAAAAAGATAAGATCATTATTACCTCAGGTGCTTCGTGTCCAGACGCTTCCGTGGATCAGGTATTACATCAAATTCTTTCTTTCTATTCAAACACCAATTCTGTAGAGCACGTGCTGAAAACTTTTGCCGAAAAAAATGCTAAATAAGCCTTTCTATGCTTGTTAAACAAAATCTAATTATTACTTTTGCCGCGGGGTAAGTCTTGTACGACCAGCTCCCTCTGAATCCCCCAGGACGGGAACGTAGCAAGGGTAAGAGGTTGTAGCGGTGCGATGCAAGTAGCTTACCCCACTTTTTTTACACTTTCCACCCCATCAATCCTTTAATTTCTTCTGTACTCAAACAGCCCTCAGGATTTTGTTTTGTTATTTCTAATTTCAAATAATCAATAGTTGGGTTGATCCAACTAATGGTTTCATCGTTACATTCATCCACCAGCAATGCTAATTGATAGCGTGTCGTTAATTGCTCAAACAGGTATTTTGCTTTTAATTCCATATTTTCTTGTTCATTCGAATGTAAAGATTTGATCTCCTGCTCTGTTGCATTTAGTTTATTCCTTAGAAATGTCCCGTGTTCTGCACTCGTAGACGCAATGTTACGGATAGTTTCGAGCATGACCTGTAAGCCATCTGACTTTAAAGTTGCTCGCAACATATCGAGCGTCATAATATTACCAGCACCTTCCCATATTGGAAGAACCATAACGTCGCGCATAATTTTTGGCATTACTCCATCTTCGATGTAGCCAATCCCCCCCATAAGCTCCATACTTTCGCGAACGATATAAACACTTTTTTCGGCAGTCCATTTCTTTGTCATTGGAGTTAAAAAGCGATTGAGCGCCTGCGCCTTTTCATCACCTGCATCTGCACGGTCTAACATTTCAATTGTATTCCAGGTAAGATAAAATCCCGCTACATGAAGCGAACCTAATTCCCACAGTTTATCACGGATGAGTGCATGTTCAATTGCTTTTTTACCAAAACTTGTTCGATATAAATTAAATGTATAAGCTTCAATCAAAGCACGACGAGCACCTGAAATAGCAGCAACAGCATTGTAAAGTCGCGATAAATTGATCATATCGGTCATAATTTTAAAACCGTTAAACTCCTCTCCGATAAGTCGACCTTCAGTGCCCTCCAGCATACATTCTGCACTTGCCATGGACCGAACACCCAATTTATCTTTCAAACGCACTATAGGTAACGGATTATCATGACCATTCGCAGTATTCTTTTGAATCAAAAAGATTGATAATCCTTGTGTTCCCGTTTTGTTCTCGTCAGTTCGTGCCAGCGCAAAAATGAGTTCTGCATTCACATTACTGCAAAACCATTTCTCGCCGTACAATTTATAGCGATCACCATCAATTTTCTTAGCTTTTACGATATTTCTACCCACGTCAGAACCTCCTGATTTTTCAGTCAGAAACATAGCTCCTGTATAGAGTTCTCTCAAATTGGAGGTTGCAATTTTCGGCAGCAACCTTTCCCGGTCATCTTGAGCCATGTGCAAATCAATCAATCGCGCAACTCCATCTGTCATGCATAAGGGGCAATATTGCCCCAATTCTGACAATGCGTACAGATATCCTGAAGCAAAACCAGCTCGATGCCGTTGATTGTCTAATAGCTCTCGTAGTTCGGGTTGCCATTTCAGTGAAAACATACCTGATTCAACTGCAATCTTTAGCAGACGATCATAAGCAGGATGAAATTTTACACGATCTACAGTTTTTCCAAAAAAATCACGTTTTTCCAATTTGGGCGGGTATTTATCAGCATCGAGCGATAGCTGATCCATCTCTGAAGCGGCCATTTTGCCCGTATATTCGAGGTAGGGCCTAATGATCTGATAGGCTTCAACTGAAATGTGATCTTTCAAATAGGTTTGAAAAATGAGATCACTAGCGAAAAAATCCTGACTTTTCTTGAAGTGATTTGAAACAACTTGATTTTTAACGCGATCGCTCATAGGATAACTTTAGAAGTGAATTATACATAAAAGTACATAAAAAAAGCTGCCTGCATAATGCAAACAGCTTTTGTTGTAATACTTGAGAAACGCGGTAGTATTATCTCAATACGTTGACAAATCCTTTAAATTCGTATTTATTATCATTCTCCTGATCCACAGCGCGAATTTTCCAGATATAAGTTCCGTCCTTGACGAGGTTTCCACCATAAGTACCATCCCATGCTCCATCGGGGTCATGCGATTCAAAAATTAATTCTCCCCATCTGTTATAGATCTCGAGCTCGAAATCATAAACGTCGATGCCTTCAATGTGTACGCGCCACGTTTCATTAAACGCATCTCCATCCGGTGTAAACGTGTTTGGTGCATAAAGAATTACGTCATTCTGAACACGCACAACGCGTTTCAAGGTATCCTTACATCCGTTACTGTTTTCTACCACTAGAAATAAATCGTGATTCTCCACCTCTTCAGGGTAAGTGAATGTTGGATCCTTAGCTGTGCTCATAGAAGGCTCTGCTCCATCAGCAATCCACTGATAACTGATAATATCATTACCAGACTGGCTGAATGCATCAACTGTAGGTTCAAAAACCGTTGCAGGATTAGGATTAACATAAAATTCAGCTTTAGGGTAATCAAAACCTTCCACCAAATCAGTGAATGTCGTTTTGTAAGTACATCCACGATCCGAAGTAAGCTGCATTGTAACATCGTGCATTCCCTTTCCAAATTCATGCACCACAGCATCAAGACCTCCAACTGTATCGACTGTACCATCATTAAAATCAAACACCGTATAATCAATTGATTCATTCGTATTAGTAGTGTTATCAAAAGTCACTTCAACGGGGAAGCATCCACCTGTAGTACTAGGATTAATGGAAGGGTTCACAGGGTCTGGAAAACGGACAGTTACACACGAATCAGTCTCAGGTGAACCACATTGTTCTGAAAAGGTAACACAATACTCAGCATTGTCTGACGTTGGTGTGGTTACAATGGAATTTCCACTACCTACGTTTGTTCCATTGTTTGTCCATGTAAAATCATATGCACTGCTCCCTCCACTACCTTGAACTTCGAGCGTAACATCATCTCCTTCACAAATAATGGTATCTTTCATCATTGCCGTAATTTGAAGCGCATCAGGTTCGTCAATCGTAATATCCACAGTTTCTGTGCAACCATTATCATCAGTAACAGTCACTGTGGTTGTACCAGCAGATAAGTCCGTAGCTGATGCCGATGTAGAAGTTGAACCTGTCCAATCATAAGTGTATGGAGACGTTCCATCACTCACCTGGATTGTTGCTGTACCATCACTAGCACTGTTACAAGTAACATCAGAAGTATTAACCACATTAATACTAATTGGCGGAACTTCATCGATAGTGACTGTTGCAGTATCCTGACATCCAACAGCTGTCTCAACTGCAACGTTGTATGTACCCGCTGATAAACCTGTTGCCGTTTGCGTCGTTTGATTACCTGCATCGTACCAATCATAAGTAGCACTTGCAGGCGTTGGTGTAATTGTAACCGTTGCAGTACCGTCACTTCCTCCAGGGCAGGATACAAGTGTATTTGTAGTACTTAATGAGATCGGATTATCTCCAATAGTGACGGTTGTAGAAGCTTGACATCCATTATCGTCAGTTGCAGTAACAGTATATGTCCCCGCAAACAAACCCGTTGCTATAGATCCCGTCTGGTTCCCTGGATCGTCCCACTGATAAGTATATGGTCCATCACCACCATTTGCAATGGCACTAGCTTCACCAATACCTTGTGTACATTCATCATCAACACCATTTGCAGCCACACTGATACTCACACCATTGACCCATGCCGTATCAGAAACAGCTCCAACACCAACACCACAAGTAGAACTGGATAGGAAATAACCAACAGTATCTGCAGTAGCATTCGTATTCAAAGTCCCACCATTATAGGGATAGGAATTTCCTTGCGTATCCTCCCAAACAATTCCATTATTATTTGAAGTGGTTACAATTTGATAAGGAATTTGATTGATGTTATAGTTGGTTGGTGAAGTCGGTACAAATTCCCAGGCATCATTCTGAGCTGTCCAAACTGTGTTGTTTCTACCAGGAACTGCTTGACCTACTGAGCCATCAATATTGTTCACGCCATGCGTAGCTGTTCCAGACCCCCAACTGGCACATGTCGTTTTATTTGAAATGTGCGTCTCGATACGATTCGAGCCTTCATAGAGAAGGATTCCACCGGTATAACATTGATTAGGGGTTTGACAAGCCGTGGAAAACATCGATAATCCGTCATAATAAATGACTCCAATACGATTCGGAGCAGTTCCAATCGTCTCGTAATAAATAGTCCCTCCAGCTGGACCGAATAAATCCTGCCATGGCACTAGAATAGAATTTTCAACAGAGGCTGTGTTTGACGGTAATGCATCGACCACCCATGAACAATAACCATTAGCGTTTGCAGCATTGAAGCTTACAACACCATTATCGCCAACAGTAATTTGGTTATAGGTATTTCCATAAAAAGTAAAATTAAAACCTAAATTAATCAAAGGAGTAAAATCATCATCCCCCAGATTATAAGAGTTCGGATTGTTTAAACTAACGACACCAGAACCTACTCCTGCTCCACAAACATCTATGGTTACAGGATCGCCAGCGCACACAGTAATCGAATTACCTAAACATACGGTATTCTGAGCATGACCTGTAAAAAAGGTAGCTGTTGCTAATGCGAGTGTTGTTATTATCTTTTTCATTAATTCTTATAATTCTTGTTTTCTATTTAACAGACGCTTTATATTCTGTTAAGGTTGCTTATTTACTCGTTGTATTTAAAATTAATTCGGCGTTGTTATAAAATCGAGAATTGAAGCGTTGTATTCTGCTAGGCCCATAAAAACTGGAACACCTTCATGGTCAGCGCCTTCAACGCGTTCACCCCTTTTCCAAGGACCATTGTGACGATCATATACAACACTTCCATGCGTATCAATAGACAAAAAATTATCATCAATACCATGCATCCATAACAACGGGGCATCGCTGAGTTTCACTTTGTCAGCATTATTAATATCAGCATCCGTAAAAAAACTTCCCGGCATAGCGACTACTGAAGCGTCCTGTACCATGACTTCACTACTTGCAAAGGGCGCTTCCAATATGATTTTACGAGGACGGAGCGGGTAGCTAATCGTGCTCGTGACATCGCAAACCGGAGCGCTTCCCAAGGAAAAACCATACATCACGAGTCGTTCACTCGTCAAACCTTTATCTTTTAACCATCGAAGCATACCTGCTGTAGAAGAATACATATTTGCTTCTGACGGTTCACCCTGAGATAAACCGTATCCCGGATAATCAAACATTAAAACACCATATCGTCCAAATTGCCCCAGGTGACTCAATAGTTTTTGACGAGACCAATAATAATCCATGTGATCGCGATTCCCATGGCAATAGAGAATAATCGTATCTTCATCAATAGTTGATGTATCTCCTACATATCTGGCATGAACATCTAACTGCTCTCCTTGGTCATCAATTTTGTATTGAAATTCATAAATCGAAGTTAAAGGTACATCATATCCATCTGGTAAATCCAAACTTGTTTCACCTGAGTATTCGTCCAGCTGATAGACAGAAATGGCACTATTATTAAACAGAAACCCGTCCAATCGCTTTCGACATGAAATTAAAGTTATTATTAAGACAACAAACATTATATACTTCATAGCGTGTATTTTAAAAAGTTCTGGTTAATCCTAAAAAAACACCCGTAGCGCCGCGATCTCCCATCACACTTTTGTAATCTACAACGAGTTTATTATTGGTTGAAAAAGGGGCTATCAATTTTAATTCTGTTTTGAAAGACCACCTTTTCCAGTTAAGATTATGTCCAATATTGAGCATGGGAACAACAAAATCTTTTTGCTCCTGACCATGAGCTTTCGTGCCACTTAGCTCCCACCAGGAGCCAATTCCTGCATAAATGAGATTCGAAACGGGGCGATTACTTTTATTAAACATATCAGACTGGACTTGTTCCGATCGATTATACCTCCAGTAATAATGCATGTCTAACTGAGGCCACAGCTTCGTAGTACTTTCTACAACATCCACAGCTAAATTCGATCCAATGTACGTTGAAAAACCATGGCGATGATTAACCGATTCGAGCATCCGAATAGATGCACCTGCATCAAACTGTGCCACTCCAAAAAGAGCACTCGTAGAATACCAATTTCCAGCGACTGTTATGTTCGGGGTTAGTCCGCGTGCATAGCCTACCGAAGTAAAAGGCAGAGGCAGTGTGGCGACTCCAGGCACATCGACGAGCGGCCCGCCAAAACTAGCGCTTACTGCATTTTCTTTGTGCTCAAGCGGTACGACATGACGCGCTGGACCACAAGCGCCCAGCAGAAGAGAACTAATAACAAGAATATTTACGAACTTCATAATAACAAATTTATGATAAATAACTATCTCATTCTGCCTAGTGCTGTCTTTTTTTGAACATCT
>P_1C_Liq_1_UnCtyDRAFT_1000353_pt1 | contig 10739 bp, 10 predicted proteins | sample Pon1CUnioCityCA_2_FD_10230 | JGI IMG/M metagenome (IMG submission 10230) | reverse complement strand
AAATGATCTTATACTTCCCATTTTTAGCATCTTTAAATTCAGGACTAATTATTTTAGCTTTCAATAACTTCGGTTTAACTGACTTAAAATACTCATTCGAAGCCAAGTTAATCACATATTCAGTGTTCTGTTCTTCGATCCATTGATTCAACTGGGCGGTAATCTTCTCCCCCCAAAAGGCATAAAGGCTATCAGCCTGCTTGATCTTTAACTTAGTACCCATTTCAAGCCGATAAGCTTCAATTACGTCCATAGGCTTTAAAATACCATACAATCCTGATAGGATACCGAGCTTATTTTGAGCATATTGCAAGTCCTCTAAATTCAAGGTGTAAGCATCTAATCCTTTGTAAACATCTCCTGTAAAAGCGAATACTGCCTGCCTTGATTGCGCACTTAATTCCTCTTTCGCTTGCCAATTTTGAAAGCGCTCTACATTTAACTGACTTAACTTTTCGCTGATGGACATCAAACTCTGCAATTCAGCTTGTTTAACCTCCTTCATTCGATCTGCTAACAATTTACTTTCTTGCAAAAGTGAGGGTGAGCTAAACTTTTCTGTTGGCAATTCACTCTTGAAGTCAAGTGACTTAGCAGGAGATAATAGATGAATCATGCGTACTTTTTTTTGAGAAACAAAGTTGAAAAGAATAATGTTTGCAAAATCAAAAAAGGGAAGTTATTCCTACCTCCCTTCTTTAAGATTGCGTTTCAATTACTTCTTACTCCATTCTGCAATGTTCGCCTCATTCATCTTAATGTATGGCTGGTAATTGGCTTCATTAGCAAGTTCTAATGAGCGCTTTGCAGTTTTGATCGCTTCTTTATGGTTTTCCATAGCTGCTTGTATTCTGGAAAGCGTATAAACATTCCAAAATTTCTCTGCAATCGCTACAGATTTCTCAGACCAGGCTAAAGCTTGCTCCAAATCACCATTGTGCTCTAAGTAATAACGTGCAGAACTGTTGTAAACACCATAGGCTCCCTCGATCTCATTGATCTTGGCTTTAATGTTATCCATTGCCTGCTTTTGAGCATCTACCTTAATTGGGATCGACCAACTCATGTTGTCCCAAGCAAAAGTCCACAGGGCCATATCTTCTTTAACATTGTCAAAGGAGAAGGTCATGGTCTCTACTTTTCTTTCAAGCTTTTTAGCTTTCACCTCAACCGTTAATACATCATTATCAGGCTCATGAGAATTTTCAGTTACCTGAAGGTCAGAATTGAGCATTACTTCCCACATCTCTTTTCCGGGTACGCTAACCACCGAATAGGTGCCTGCTTCTACCTTTTGTCCCATGATTTTAACGTCTGTGCTAAAAGTAATTTTAGTGGCAGCGTTCGCTCCGGTTCTCCACACTTGACCAAAAGGCTCTAGTCCGCCAAAAACTTCTCTGTCTTTTACACCTGGTCGTGAATACTCGATCTTCACGTCGGTTAGACCAATTCGTTGCATTACCTCACTGTAAGGACTTGGAACAGGAAGTTCTTGAGCTTGAACGAAACAAGCAATACTAAAGATTAAAACTAGGGTNGTTGTAANTTTTTTCATGATTTGATTTGTTTTGGATTTGATTTAAAGAGACAATTAAAATTGATTTTAGTTTTATTTTTTCAAGTGAACAAGCTTTTTAGTTTCAAAAAAGTCCTCTTCATAATAATCTGATAATCGATAAATGGTGTAAGGTCGTTTCAAAACGGAAAACTCCTTCTTTAGCTCTCCTCCTTTCAAAAAGATCATACCGCTAGCCTCTTGATTCCATTTTACTTTCTGCTCAACCCACGGAACAAAGCGCTCGGCTCGAGTTACTGCTCTGCTTACCACATAGTCAAACTTACCTTTGGTTTCCTCTGCCCTTTGGTGAGCAGCTGAAACATTTTTTAAGCCTAAGGCATCCGCTACCTCTCTCACCACTTTAACCTTTTTCCCAATTGAATCGATCAGTGTAAATTCTACTTCTGGATAATAAATGGCAAGTGGAATTCCAGGAAAACCTCCACCTGTACCAACATCTAAAATACGAGAGCCCGCATCAAAATCGAACAACTTAGCAATGCCTAAAGAATGTAAAAGGTGGTGTTGCTCAAAGGCATCCATATCCTTTCGGGAGATCACATTGATCTTTTGATTCCATGTTTGATAGAGTTCTGCAAGACTCTCTAATTGAGCAAGTCGTGTTTCGTCTAAGGAAGAGAAATAATGACGCAGCAACTCCATTTAGATCGACTTCTTACTTTTCTTAATCATAGTCGCAAGTAGGGCGCGTGCACGAAACAGCTGAGCCTTAACTGTACCTAGTGGAATATCGCGCTCTTCTGAAATTTCATCGTAGGAAAGTTCTTTGAAGTACCTTAAGCGCACTAGGCTTTGGTAAGGTTCGTCTAGTTTGTCAACNAGTTTACGCATTAAGGTGATCTTCTGCTTTTCTATGATCCGCTCTTCTGGATCCTTCGTCTTTGCCTCCACCTGTACGCCAGGCTTCTCGCTAATTCCATCATCCATGGTTTCATCGATTGAAGTTGTCTTAAGCCTCTTCTTTCGAATAAAATCAATGCTGTGGTTTGTTGCAATGCGAAACAGCCAAGTGCTGAAGGCATACTTTGGTGAATACTGGTCTAGTTTCCCAAAGGCCTTCTCAAAAGTTTCAATGGCTAAATCTTCAGCATCGCTCTGATTCTTCACCATTTTTAAAATCAAGTAATAAATGGTTTCGCGGTAACGAGCCATAATCGATGAATAAGCACTTTCATCACCTTTTCTGGCAAGTTCTACTAGTGCAATATCTTGCTGCGCTTTATCTGAAAAATTCCGACCTACTTCCATTTCTTTACCTTCCAAACTAAAGTGGATAAGGATACTAAACTGATCCAATGTAAATAAAAGAATTCTAAAAATAACCAAATCGGAACTAAGTCTTCATCTCCCAACCTTTTAGCTATCTTTTTTACTTTCATGAGCTGCATAAACTGTACAAAGCCAAATATGAGCACTGCACCTACCGGGAAATACCACAAATGCAACAGCACAATGAGCAACCACCAAGAATTGATCCTTGATGCCCCTAGCACCACCAAACGAAGTTGATCTATAAAACGGTAGTACTTACCTGCCTGTAATTGCCTTCTTTTCTTATTAAAATAAGCAGTCCACTTTACCTCTCCATCTGAAAAGGTGTGGGTTTTCTTATCGATCAGTAAACCAACAGAGTTCACATTAGCCAATTGATTAACGACAAGGTCATCATCTCCGCTTTTAATGCGTTTCCCAAACAAGGGCTTATAGTTTTTTAAAATACTTTTTTGATAGGCCAAATTCCTACCTACTCCCATGTAAGGATTACCTGCTCTAGCAAAAGAAAAATAATGCACTGCCGTTTGCAAGGCGTCAAACCGTTCAAACAAATTCAAAAAGCTAGAACGTTTAAAAAAGCGCCCATGCCCCAAGACAATTTTATACCGGCTAAGCTTCGTGGCTACTTTTATAAGCCATTCTTTAGAAGCAGGCTTGCAGTCAGCATCTATAAAAACCAAATGCTCATAGCGTGCCTGTTCTACCCCCATTTCGATGGCTGCCTTCTTACCTGCCTTTTCTTCACCTAAATTTAAGATGCGCAACCGTGGCTCCGTTTCAGCCATTTTCTCCAATAGAGCTTGAGAGTCATCATCTGAGTGATCGTTGACCACAATGAGCTCAAAACGACGGTAAGTTTGATCAAAGATGATGGGTAGGTAGGCAGCTAGATTCTCTCGCTCATTTTTAGCAGCCATGATGATGGATAAAGGCTGAAGCTCCGCAATTTGCTTGGGACTAAGCTGCTTTTCGCGGTAACGCGATAAAGGTTGGTAATAGAATAGAATAAAATAGAGGTGCGCGATATTAGCCGCTACGAAGGCGAGAAAAATTAAAGTCTCTGGCTCATAATTCATGTTCATAAACAGGCTATTGCAGAGCGGTAAAGATAGACAGAGTTTTAGAAGTCAATCCGTACTTTTGGCAATCTTTTAAGAAGAAGTATTTTATGAAGTTCGAACTGCAAAATGAGGATACGGAAAGTAAGGCTAGGGCCGGTCAGATCACCACTGATCATGGAACCATAGAAACCCCGATCTTTATGCCTGTTGGTACGGCAGGAACCGTAAAAGGTATCCACCAAAAAGAGCTAGAAGAAGACATTCAAGCTCAAATCATTCTAGGCAATACCTATCACCTTTTTTTAAGACCCGGACTTGATATTCTTGAAGCTGCAGGAGGCATTCATGGGTTTAATCATTGGAAAAGACCCATATTAACCGATAGTGGCGGCTATCAGGTATATTCATTAGCCCACAAAAGAAAGATCAGCGAAGAGGGGGTGCAATTTGCTTCTCATATTGACGGTAGCAAGCATTTGTTTACGCCTGAAAAAGTGATGGATATTCAGCGGAGCATCGGGGCAGATATAATGATGGCCTTTGATGAATGTACCCCATATCCATGCGATTACAATTACGCTAAATCCAGCATGGAAATGACCCACCGCTGGTTAAACCGTTGCATAAAGCGCTTTGATGATACTGCAGACCGTTATGGCTACAGCCAAAGCTTGTTTCCCATTGTACAGGGAAGCACCTATAAAGATTTACGCATTCAGTCGGCTGAAACCATTGCAGCAGCAGATCGAGAGGGCAACGCCATTGGAGGCCTTTCGGTGGGCGAACCCGCTGAAGAGATGTACGCCATGTGCGAAGTTGTTTGTGACATCCTACCAAAAGAAAAACCTCGCTACCTCATGGGTGTAGGAACACCGGTAAATATTTTGGAGAACATAGCCCTAGGGGTAGACATGTTTGACTGCGTTATGCCTACGCGGAACGGCAGAAATGGAATGCTTTTCACCAAAGAAGGTATTTTGAACATGCGCAATGAAAAATGGAAGAACGACCATTCGCCTATTGATAAGGCGGGTGATAGCTACGTTGATCAATTATACAGTAAAGCCTATTTAAGGCACCTTTTGGTTTCTAAAGAAATGCTTGGAGCACAAATTGCGAGCTTACACAATTTGGCCTTCTATTTGTGGTTAGTGAAAGAGGCGCGGGTTCAAATTCAAAAGGGTACTTTTACCCCTTGGAAAAACCGCATGGTTAAACAGCTCGCGCAGCGGTTATAGCATGAAAAAAATTGATCTCTATATCATCAAAAAGTTCTTGGGAACTTTTTTCTTTTCTATTGCGCTCATCATTGCCATTTCCATTGTTTTTGACTTCTCGGAAAATGTTGATGAGTTCATTGAAAAGAAAGCACCAACAGAGGCCATCATTTTTGATTACTACCTCAACTTCATTCCTCATTTTGCAAACTTATTCAGTCCACTTTTTATCTTTATCTCTGTGATCTTTTTCACCTCTAAAATGGCGAGCAATACAGAGATCATTGCCATACTAGCAAGTGGAGTATCATTTAATCGATTACTACGCCCCTATTTTATCGCCAGCCTTTTTTTGGGCATACTCTCCTATTACCTCAATAACTTTTTAATTCCTGAAAGCAACAAAGAACGAATTGAATTTCGCTATACCTACATTAAAAACCCCATCAGGAACAAAGACCGCAACATACACTTAAAGCTTAATTCCAATAGCTACGCCTACATGGAAAGCTACAATGCAAGCCGCGATATTGGTAGCAAATTTTCTCTAGAGCGTTTTGACGATGAAGGCAAACTGCGATACAAGCTCTTGGCAGATTTTGTTAGGTGGGACAGTTCAAAAAATAAGTGGACCATTCAGAATTATTACGAAAGACACATCTACGATGATCACGAAGACATTAAGCGTGGTTACACCTTGGACACGACCCTTCAAATGAAAGTCAAAGATTTTGAGCGTTGGGGTGAAGAAAAAGAAATGTTGAATTATTGGGAGTTGAACGCCAAAATTGCTGAAGAAGAGTTTCAGGGAGATCGGCATGCGGTCATTTTCAAGATCGAAAAGTACAAACGGCAAGCTTTTCCATTTGCTAGCGTTGTCTTAACCTTTATTGGAGTGGCCATTGCCTCGCGTAGGGTTAGAGGAGGTATTGGTTTGCACTTAGCCTTTGGACTTGGTTTGAGCTTTACCTACATTTTGTTCATGAAAGTTTCTCAAACCTTTTCTACCAATGGTTCACTTGACCCTATGATCGCCATGTGGATTCCAAATGTCGTTTTTGGCTTTATTGCACTCTATTTACTGCGGAAAGCGCCAAAGTAGTATTAAGGAGCAGGAGCCTCTAAGTAATAGACATTCAGCTTCCAAGAAACCTCATTTGGGAAAAAGTCAAAGGTTCCTAACTGCTCCACCCGAGCATTCGATAAAGCCTTCTTCTGCACATCAGCTAAACCTTCTTGAAGAGAAGCATAAACAAAGGGATATTCAGCAGGCTCCTTGAATAATTGCTCGCTTGGCCGTTGTATAGCCTTGCCAATAAGCCAAACCACTCTAGGGTCTGCTTGCTCATAATACATGTAAACGGTTTCCTGCTCAATGCGCGGATCATGTCGAATCGAATCAAGGCTGACCCGATCGTAATTATCGTAACTCCATTCGGTTGATTGAGGCAGCACTCCTACACAAAATACAAGCACTAAGCCAAGGGTAACAAAAAAGGAGCCACTAAGGCTATTCTTTTTCCAAGACCACAAACCCACAAATCCAAGCAAGGAAATCAAAAAGAGCGCTATTAAAGTGAGCGTATCATAAGGATAAACATCTTGAATGAGCAGTATAAATGGAGCAAGCAATGCAATTGGATAAACTAGAAAAGTGTGCATACCCATTACTAAACGATCTAGTTTACTTAAGGAAGCCTGCTTCATCTTTACGTAAATGCCGTTTAACAAATAGGCTACCATCAGCGCCATGGGAACTAGCATTGGAAGCAAATAGCGTTCTTTCTTGGTTGGGACAACAGAAAGCAAGATAAAACTGAATACGATCCAAAGTAATATAAAGCGGTATTGCTTAGCATTTTGATCGATTCGGGGCTTGGCATAGCGGTAAAAGAAACTGGCAAGCAAGAAGATCACCCATATACCGATGTATAAAAAGAAATGCAGGTAAAAATAAAAAGGCCTTACGTGGCGTCCGCCCCATGCAGTAAGCTCCTTATTGATCACATGCTCAGAAACCTCAGGCTGATTAAAGGTAACTCCCAGACGCCAAGAAAAGCCCAAAAGCAAACCTACTAACAAGAGCAAAAGGATCTTGTATTTATTTTCTTTCAATTTGGCTCCGTGCTCACTGAAGCCAAAAGCTAGCACAAAAGGCAACCAAAAAGCATATAAACCTACCGGACCTTTGCTTAAGACTGAGGCAGCCATTAGAATAGTGGAAAAGAACAAAGCTTTTTTACTGTTCTTTTCAAAGGCTACTAGCATTTGCCATACGCTACCCAATAAAAAAACATGAGGATAGATGTCCCAACTATTGGTTCTTGCTTGTTGAATGATCAATAAACTTGTTGCCAAAACACTAGCGCTGATAAAGGGCAGGTATTTAGCACTGCTAATGGTCTGGGTGAAGCGATACATAAAGTAAACCATTAGCGAGGCAATGAGGGCGGAAGGAAGCCGCAAGACAAATAGGCTATCAAAAGAGCCGTAGATCATAGCTGAAATAGCGGTTAACCAGGTAGGTAGGGGCGGTTTCTCTAAGCGAGGTTCTAAGTTCATGGTGGTAAACCACCAATTTCCATGTTCAACCATTTCTCTTGCCGAAATAAAGTTTCGACTTTCCATAATGTCGGGAAATCCTGTGCCTAAATTGACAAAGAAAGCACCAATGCATAATAGGGACAGAATCAGAAATTGTATCCTAGCGTTAAAACTCATTGCACTAGTTCGAATCGTTCTTTTGAGTTAGAAACCAATCATAAAAACGTCTGATGCCTTCAGACATTGAGGTCTGGGGATTATAGCCTAACAAAGATTTAGCTTTATCAATGCTGGCATGCGTTACATTTACATCTCCTGCCTGCATGGGCTTACGTATAATGTTTGCTTCCTTTTGCATGGTGGTATAGATCATCCCAATCAGCTCACTTAAGGTAACCGGCGTTTGATTGCCTAGGTTAAGGGTTTCGTAGACGCCGCTATGCTCTTGCAAGTAATTGATGGCTTTGTACACCCCATCAACAGTATCGGCTACAAAAGTGTAGTCACGAGCACTTGCCCCATCACCATACATTTCAATCGCATGGCCTTGGTCGATCAATTTTACAAACTTGTGGATTGCTAAATCAGGCCGTTGCCTTGGTCCGTAAACGGTAAAAAAGCGCGCATTGATCACATCTAATTGATAGAGATGGTGGTAGGTGTAGTTCATTAATTCAGCAGAACGCTTTGAAAAAGCATAGGGTGAGATCGGCTGATCGACCACTGCGTTTTCGCTTAAAGCAGCACCATCAGGATTGTTGCCGTAAACGGAAGATGAAGAAGCAAAGAAGAGTTTTTTACAGCCGGTTTGCACCATCCAATCTAAAAGGTGCTGTGTGCCCTTTACATTTACGTCGATATAATCTGCAGGTTGTTCAATAGAGGGCCTCACTCCTGCTTTGGCAGCTAAGTGCAAAACTAGATCAACTTCACGATTTAAGCATTGGTGCAAAGCATCCTTGTCCCGCAAGTCTACCTCGTGGAAGGTAAAGTTTTCATGGTGTCGAAACGATTGCATGTTTTGCAGCTTAGTCGATTTTGCATAAAAGCGCGAAAAGTTATCGATTCCAATCAACTCATGCCCTTCAGCAAGCAGCTTTTCGCAACAGTGTGAACCAATAAATCCTGCGCAGCCTGTTACTAAGATCTTCATTTCTTCCTCCTTCTACTTTTGTAATACAAAACAACGTTTCTGCTGTAAACTACCATACCAAACAGATGACCAATAAAAATGGGGTAAAACTCCAAATAGATCGAATAAGAGGAGATCAAAATGGAACCGATAATGCTGATCAGCCAAAAGCCAAGTGGTAAAACAGACTTTTTTACTTTTTCTGAATAATACCATTGGTAAATAAACCGACATGAAAAAATGGCCTGCCCTGTTAATCCCCAAGCTAGTAGCCAGATGTTTTGATGGTTGCCCATCATGCTTAAAAAGCTGTACTGCCCACCAAACAAAAGAGTGAGCACCGCACCAATCGGAACTATGAGCACAAACAAACGGAAGTAAAGGGGTAAGATCCGCCATGCTTCTTGCAAACGTAGATTCCTGACATAAATGTAATAGCCAATCATTTGACCACCTAAAATGGTAATGTCTTTGGTTAAAATACTGTATACCACTAATAGGAAAGAGGCAATTAAACTGATCTGCCAAAAAAGTGTCGGGGCAACTACTTTTCCCGCTTTCTCTGAACTGATCCACTGCACAATAAAACGTGCAGAAAACAATCCTTGAGCAATGTAGCCAATGGCATTAACATCAGTTCCGGTCATCCTTTCTGATCTATTTCATACCGAATGTACCGGCTTTTCATCCAACGGAAAGCAAAAGTGTCGAAGAATGGTTTCTTGATCCTGTTCCATAAATGGTACTTGGCTGTTCCCGCATAACGCGGATAATGCTTCACCGGAATCTGCTTAACGCTTCCGCCTTGTAGCTGCACCAAGGCCGGGATAAAACGGTGCATACCATCAAAGAAAGGAATGCGCTTTGCTACTTCAGTTTTAATGATCTTTAGCGGACAGCCAGTATCTTCAATCCCATCATTGATCATTGCCCTGCGAAAGGCATTGGCAATTTTAGAAGAGAGTTTTTTAACTACGGTATCCTTGCGCTTGGCGCGAATTCCGTTGATCAATTCAAAATCATCTAAAAAGTCATAGAATTTCAAAAACTCCATGGGATGCGTTTGAATATCAGCGTCAATGTAACCCACTAAATTGGTTTCACATGCATCAATTCCCGCCTTAATAGCAGTGCTTAATCCTTTATTCTGCTTTAGCTTTAAGTAGCTATAACCTTCGCTTTCCTTGCAAAATTGTTCCACCAATGGCTGACTTCCGTCAGAAGAACCATCGTTCACAAATAAAACCTCAACCGCTATTTGCGATGCCTCCTTAAACTTGTCTAGCTCAGTTTTCAATTGTGGAAGACTTTCTTCTTCGTTGTACAAGGGTACGATAACCGTAAGTTGGTAGTGTTGCATGCTCATGATTGAAAATTGAGGAAAACCAAAGGAAATGTAGCGGGTAAAATTGTTTAGTGGCTGTTAAGATTAGGATGCAAGTTTAACTTTTTGTTAGGGAATTTGAAAATTAAGCCTGTTCACCTAGCTTGGAGTAAGCTATATTTTTAACTGTAAGATTATAGTTTGCATGCCTTCAAATTCTTCAGGCTGTTCAGGCTGCTCTTTAAACAAACCAAACATACAAGAACCGCTTCCACTCATAGCTGCATAAAAAGCACCTGCCTCATATAGCTTTTGCTTGATGTTCGCCAATTCAGGGTAAAGCGGAAAAAGAGAAGCTTCAAAATCATTGTGTAATTCCTTTCGCCACTCAGCAGTTGAGGCCTTTAAAATGGTTTCGAGTGGCCTTGAAAGGGGTTTGGGCTTTATTCCCGCATAAGCTTCTGCAGTAGAAATGAAAAGTTCAGGCTTTACAAGCAAGAGTTGCGCCTTTAGTTTAAAATCAAAGTCGTAATCCAACATCTCCCCTCTTCCGCTCACTAAAGCGGCTTTATTCTTAATGAAGAACGGACAATCGCTGCCCAAGTCT
>P_1C_Liq_1_UnCtyDRAFT_1000352_pt1 | contig 10763 bp, 10 predicted proteins | sample Pon1CUnioCityCA_2_FD_10230 | JGI IMG/M metagenome (IMG submission 10230) | reverse complement strand
TGGCGGGCAGGGAACCATCTGGTTTGGGCTTCGGTTCAGAGTCGACGATGGATGTCAGCAAAGTTCAAAGTTTATAGATTCGTTATAAAACTTGGAATGTTTGCTCTCAGTTAACTCGTTGATATAACTAGTGCTTTATTGATGAATTTGGACTCCAGCCTGTTCATCGTTCCGCTCCACTAGGAGAGCCATCTAGTGGATAGGTTTCCCTAAAAGTGCTATTCGGGTGTCGCCCCGCTTGGTAACTATCAAGCTGGCGGCACCCTTTCCACTTAACTTCAGTTTCTTTCTGAATTGTTCGGGGATTAGATCAACACCCCTTTTTTTGATCTCCAAAATACCTATGGACCGAGCCTTCAGCTGTTTGGCGATCAGTTTTTCATCAAATGGCCAAATCTCTAATATCTCAAACCCCCGCAGCCAAGGAGATTTGATTTGCTCATCAGAGGTTAGGTAAGCAATTTTTTCATCAATCAGTCCCAGACCATTTTCGATACCAAACTCACCCATCAACCCCGACCTGATCAGAGAGGCATCGGGCTCATAAATGTATTTTCCTAGTTCTCGAACTTTGGGCTTTTCTGAAGTGAAACTGTTGGAACCAAACACATGAACCTCACCCTTCGCCAAAAGCCTCGCCTGCCTGATCGAACCCCCTCTTAGCTGGTTTGAATACAGTGTCAACTCAACCAGTTCTCCAGCGTCTGATATCCACTCATAATCAAACTCGTCTCCGAATTGTTTGTAATCATCGGCTGGGCCGAGTTTGATCGCAGTTGGCTTTTTTGAGGCAACCTCTTTGATTAGCCAATCAAGAGAGGGGGAGTAATCAAATTTAGAAACTCTTTGTTTATTGCCGGACGCTCTCCTCCTGGCCGGGTCGGCAAAAAAGGCAGAATGATTTTCAATATCTATCTCTTCGGCATTTTGATGAACAACATTTACTCCCAGCCGCGAACTGTTGAATTGTGCGAATGCAGCTGTCACCTCATCAACTTCGATAGCAGTCACATTCATGCCAAAACTGGCGAAGGCCATTGCGTCACCCCCCAGACCACATCCAAGGTCCACGATGGTTTCGATACCCGCTTTTTGATAGCGGGAAACTCGTTGTGCAGAAACTGTCAGTCTGCTGGCTTGCTCTAGACCCTCTCGGGTGAAAAGCATCTTCTTGGCAAAGGGCCCGAATTTCTTTTCAGCCTTTTGCCTCAGCTTTGCCTGAGTGATGCATGCACTTACTAACTCTGGGGAATGATTTTTTCTCAGCTTGCTGCTAAGCGCGAGCTCATCGCCGAGTTCACCCTGGTCAATCTCATCCAGAAGTTTTAGGGCAGGCTCAGTGAGAAGTGTTTGAGCAATATTTTTCTCCACCAGCTAAAACTACCAATAGCAACACTTGGCACTCACCTTGACTGAGTGCTAATTCTTCTCTAAAGTTTTATTAGCACTCGAATTCCGAGATTGCTAGATAAGTTCTTGAGTTTAAGAAGAGGTCAAAGTGTCGGTTTCAATCAAACCACTAGAAGATCGAATTGTGGTTCGTCCACTAGAAGCAGAGCAGGTAACCGCATCTGGATTGGTTATCCCTGATACTGCAAAGGAAAAGCCCCAGGAGGCAGAAGTAGTTGCTGTTGGGCCTGGCCGTTTCAATGATGACGGGGACCGCATTCCGGTTGATGTCAAAGTTGGCGACAAGGTCATTTTCTCAAAATACGGAGGCACCGAGCTGAAGTATGGCGGAGAAGAATTCCTGGTTCTCAGCGCACGTGATGTGCTGGCAATCGTAGGCTAAAGCCGAATTTAAGAACCCCGGGTACGCCCGGGGTTTTTTATTGCCCTAATATTGCTCAGTGAACAGATTTTCAGAGCCGGTGCTTGGTGCCATACTTGCAGTCCTTGCATATCTGATCTGGGGCTCCTTTCCTCTCTTCATTGACGCCGCGAGCTTTGCATCCCCTTTTGAAGTCGTTGTCTGGCGAGTGGTGTTTGGTTTTGTGCTAGCCGCTGTGATTGTCACTATTACTCGTAGTTGGGGGCCTATCGTGGCCCTGTTTAGAAAACCTAAGAGCTTGATTTGGGTATTCATTGCCGCTGTATTTATTTATGCCAACTGGCAGACGTATGTGTTTGGTGTTGCAACCGGCAATGTGATCGAGACATCTCTTGGTTATTTCATAAATCCTCTGTTCACAGTTTTGCTAGGTGTTTTGGTTTTGAAAGAAAAACTGAGGCCATTGCAGTGGTTAGCACTCGGGTTTGGTTTTATTGCAGTAATCGTGGTCAGTGTTGATTACGGAAGGCCACCGTGGATTGCATTTATTTTGGCCGCAAGCTTTGGAATGTATAGCTTGGCTAAAAATAAAATGGGATCAAAGGTTCGAGCGATTCACAGCTTCACCATTGAAAGTGGAGTTTTGCTTCCGTTTGCAATTATTCAGTTGTTGATTGTTGGAAGCTTTGTGCAGATTCAGTTTGGCGTGGTGGGGGTCGCGGGCACAAGTGCACTGATCGCCTTTGGCTTTATGACTGCCGTNCCNTTGATNNTGTTTGGAGCAGCTGCNAGCAGAATCCAGCTGTCGTCAATTGGGTTCATCCAATATTTGACACCCCTGATTCAGTTTTCNCTGGGCTTGTTTTACTTCGGGGAGGAAATGGGTCCAGTTCGCTGGGCTGGATTCATATTGGTCTGGATTGGGCTGATNGTCCTAACATTTGATGCTTTTAGGGCCAATCGAATGCGAGTGACGGTGGCAACTTGAAACCTGATTGTTACATGTCGTACCCATTTGGCTAAATCTAAGCAAATCAGTTGTAATTTTTATCAATTACAAAGAAATAATGCGTCATTTATCTAAATGTTATGTAATTAGTGCCAAATATGGGAAGTTGATGGGGGTTTCTTGTAGTTAACTTCCAGTGAAGAATGAATTTACTTACTATTCTTTATAGGTCAGCTTTGGCGCGCGCCAGAGCTGTTTTAGCAAAACAAAGGAGCTAACTAATGAGCGCATTTTCACGTTCAGGTCTAGTCAAGGCATCAGCGCTAACCGCTGCTGCAGCCTTGGTATTGGCCGGTTGTGCTGCTACTGAAGAAGAGTCAGGTGGAGCCTCAGGCGAAACCCTACAGCTTAAGATCGGTACCGCACTTCCAATCACCGGAAACCTAGCATTCTTGGGACCACCCGAGGAGGCAGGTGTTTACCTTGCACAGAAAGAAATCAACGAGGCTGATGCTGGCATCGAGCTCGAGGTTGTCTTTGGTGACTCAGGTGACACCGACAACAAGGCTTACGAGACCGAAATCCCACGTCTTCTAAATGAAGATGTAAAGGCAATTTTGGGTGCAGCATCTTCAGGTGTTTCACTTCAGTTCATTGACCAGGTAACTGGTGCTGGAGTAATCCAGTTCTCACCAGCAAACACCTCTGCAGCATTCACCACCTATGACGACGATGGCCTGTACTTCCGTACCGCTCCTTCTGACGTTCTACAGGGTGAGGTTCTAGCGAACCAGATTGCTGCTGATGGTCACGAGAAAATCGCCATGATCGTTTTGAACGACCCATATGGAACTGGTCTACGTGACCGCGTCCAGGAAGTCTTCGAAGCAGCTGGTGGAGAAGTTTTGGCAGCACCGACATACAACACCGGTGACACCAACTTCACCTCACAGATCAACGAGGTATTGGCTGTTGACCCAGATGCAATCGCCCTGATCACATTCGATGAGATCAAGACCATTGCTCCTGACCTAGCAGCACAGTTTGACGCATCAAACTTCTACCTAGTTGACGGAAACCTTTCAAACTACTCAGAGGACTTCGAGCCAGGTTTGCTTGAAGGCGCCAAGGGAACTCTTCCTGGTGTTGACCCACGCGATGTTGTTGAGTTCAACGACCGCATGAACAGCTACTGGGTAGAGCTAGGTAACGATGACCTAAACAACGTATATGCATACGGTGCTGAGTCATACGACGCAACAGTGTTGCTAGCCCTTGCTTCATTGGCAGCTGGCTCAACCGAATCACGTGACATTGCAGACAAGCTGCAGGAAGTTTCAGGTGGTTCAGGTAACGGCGAGAAGTGCACCAGCTTCGCTGAGTGTGCTGACATCATCAACGGCGGCGGAGTCGCTGACTACGATGGTGTTTCAAGCCCAATTACCTTCGATGAGGTCGGTGACCCAACAGAGGGTTCAGTTATTGTCTACCAGTACGGTGCAGACAACAACTACGCTCCACTTGGCTAATTAGTTAGGCAAGAAAAAACCCCGGGGTTCGCCCCGGGGTTTTTTACTTAAACTTATTTTTTCTTTTTGCGACTGTATAGAGCGACACCGATTGCAACTCCTACGGCTACACCTACACCAACTTGGTCTATTGCCACACCCACTGCAGTTCCAATGGCAATGGAGATACCAAGGACTGCCTCTCTAGGCACCTAGGTTTCCTAGATAGAGCTCAACAACCTTCGGGTCATCCATTAGCTCTCGGCCTGATCCGGTAACGGCATCAACACCTTGGTCCAAAACGTAGCCTCGATCAGAGATTTGAAGGCAGCGTCGAGCGTTTTGCTCAACCATGATTACAGTTACGCCCGCCTTGTTGATGTCGGATACACGGATGAATGCCTCATCCTGCCTCACAGGGCTTAGGCCGGCGCTGGGCTCGTCGAGAAGTAATACCTTAGGTTCCATCATTAGAGCTCTCGCCATGGCCACCATCTGCCTCTCACCTCCGGAGAGAGAGCCGGCACGCTGCTTTAGGCGCTTGCCAAGCTCGGAGAAGATTTCCACGACAAATTCAAGCCGCTCATCAAACCTGGAAGGTGCTTGATAAAGACCCATCTGCAGGTTCTCTTCAATGGTTAGCGAGGGGAACACGTTGTTGTTTTGAGGAACGAAACCAACTCCCTTGGCAACCAGCTTGTTCGCTTTCAAGCCAATGATGTTTTCGCCGTTGAGCTCAATTGAACCCTCACGAATTTTCACCATGCCAAACATGGATTTCAAAAGTGTTGATTTTCCAGCACCATTAGGCCCGATGATTCCAATCAGCTCACCTTCGTTTGCATAAAGGTTGGCGCCATTTAGGATATTCACCCCTGGCAGGTAGCCAGCGTAAAGATCCTTGATTTCAACTACTGGCTGAGTCACTTTTTTTCTCCATCGTCAATAATGTCAATTCGACCGGTAACGACCCCCAGGTCAGTCTCCTGGTGGCTTCCAAGGTAGGCATCAATAACAGCCTGTTCTTTCATTACCTGATCTGGTGGCCCCTCTGCGACAATTTCACCCTCCGCCATCACAATCACCCAGTCGGCGATGTGACGAACCATGTGCATGTCGTGCTCAACGAACAAAACTGTCATACCCTCTTTTTTGAGGTCAAGGACGTGCTCAAGCAAGCTTTCTGTCAATGCAGGGTTCACACCCGCCATTGGCTCATCCAACATCACCAGGGTGGGGTTGGTCATCAGTGCTCTAGCCATCTCCAGAAGCTTGCGCTGCCCACCCGAGAGGCTGGCTGCGAAGTCTTCCTTTTTCTCATATAGCTTGAATCTTCTCAGCAGTTCTTCGGCACGCTTTTCAATCTCCGCCTCTTGCTTGCGCCAAATCTGTGGAATCAGTGATCCCAAGATTTTCTCGCCGGCCTGATCGGTTGCNCCCAATTTCATGTTTTCNAACACGGTTAGCAAACTAAGCGCCTTGGTTAGCTGAAANGTTCTGACCTGTCCAAGCTTCGCAATCTGGTGACTGCGCATACCGGACAAGGACTTGCCGTTGAATTCCATGGTTCCCGTGTCGGGTGAGTCAAAACCGGTCAAAAGGTTGAAAAAGGTTGTCTTTCCAGCACCATTTGGACCAATTAGGGCGGTAATTGCACCCCTTGGGATTTCCACGTGTTCAACATTTACAGCGGTTAGACCACCGAATTTGCGAGTAACGTTGGAAGCTTTCAGGATTGGGTCTACCTTGGCAACACCTGGGCTTGCTTCCCCTACGTGCAATCCTGTTGCCTTTACTGGTTCACTATTTGACAAAGGTCAACTCCCTCTTGTCTCCGGCTATGCCTTGAGGGCGATAGATAACGATCAACATCAGTCCAATTCCCACCAGGATAAACCTAAGCGTGGAGGCCTGCTGGCTGGTGAGGCTTTCTAGGATGCCACCCTCCTGTGCAAGTGCTGGCAAGACGTTGGTCAAAAACGCCTGTAGCACCCAGAAGATGATTGAGCCTAGAACCGGACCGAATACTGTTGCTGCTCCACCGAGTAGCAAAGCAGTCCAAATGAAGAATGTCAGCGAGGTTACATAAACAGTTGGATTCACGGCACTTGGCAGAGCATAAACAACACCACCCATGGCACCGAAGACGCCACCGATGATCAGTGCTTGCATCTTGTAGGCGAATACGTTCTTCCCCAACGCTCTAACCGCATCCTCATCCTCGCGGATACCCTTGATAACTCTTCCCCATGGACTTCTGGACAATGCCCACAGCAACCAAATAACCACTGCCAAAACAGCAAGTGCAAAGATTCGAACCCACCAGTCTGTTTCGGAGTATGTGAATGGTCCAAAGCCGTAGGTTCCCTCTGGGATTGGGTTGGCTGCTCGGAAGCTGTCGTGGTAACCAAACAGACCACTGGCGCTTCCTGTGAAGTCATCGAAGGTGTTGGTCAAGAACAGCAAACGTGCAATCTCGGCGGCAGCAATTGTCACAATCGCCAAATAGTCTCCTCGAAGCCGAAGTGTTGGCGCTCCCAGCAAAATTGCAAACACAATTGCTGCTGCAATGCTGACCAGCATTCCACCCCACCAGGGGAGATCAAATCTCAAAACGCTGATTGCGTAACCATAGGCACCAATAGCCATAAACCCTGCAATACCGAAGTTCAAAAGCCCCGCAAAACCGAAGTGCATTGCAAGCCCGAGGCTTGCCAACACAAAGGCAAAGGTTACCGGGCTGAGAATCGACTCAACGGTGTTTGAAAGTATCTGTATCCAGTCCATTTCAGCCTTCCTAACCTATTCGTTCCTTGGTGCCCAGCAATCCTGTTGGCTTCACCAACAAAACTCCAATAAGCACAATCAGTGCACCCACGTACTTAATGTCTGGTGCCAAAATCAATGTCGATGTCTCGACCATGATTCCCACAATCAATGCACCGATTAGCGCACCGAATGCAGTTCCCAATCCGCCCAGCACCACTGCTGCGAAGATTAGAAGCAAAATCTTTTCACCCATGTCCCACTTAATTCCTGGTCGGAAATAAGCCCATAGGATTCCACCCAGTCCAGCAAGGGCACTGGCTGTGATCCAGACGTAGCGAATTACTCGGTCAACATCAATTCCACTGGCAGCTGCCAGGTCGATGTTGTCGGAGATTGCCCTGGTTGCCTTTCCGGTCTTGGTCATGGTCAACCACAGAGCAAAGGCAATCAGAACCACAATCGAAATTCCCATGGAGGCGATGTCGGTGGTTGAAAGAGTCAGGGTTCCAAATAGCTTGAATGACTCGCCACCCAAGCTTGGTAGCTGAGAGGTCGAACCACCGATAAAGAACTGGAAGACATAGCGCATAGTCAAAGCCAAACCAATTGACACAATCATCAACTGCACGATGCCAAGACCCTTGCGCCGGAGCGGTCGCCATATGACCACATCCTGAGCAAACCCTGCAAAACCGCTAACTGCAACCGCTAAGAGAATTCCCAAGAACGGGTTGATATCCAAGCTTGCAAAGAACAGAGCCACAACCGCACCAAGGGTCACCATTTCAGCGTGGGCGAAGTTTGACAATTTAGTTGTTCCGAATACCAGCGAGAGTCCAACACTGGCCAACGCCAACATCAGTCCGAAGTTAATTCCATAAACCAGTCGGGTGAAAAACTGGGGCCAAAGTCCAACAGCTGTTCTTTCACCTTCACCGATGAAGTAGTTGGTTACTACTGTCCCGGTAAGCCCAAACTCAATTTGTTTGATCGGGCCACCGTCTTCAACCACCGCAATGCCTGGTGGCAGAGTTTCCTCGTTCAGGATCACCTCGTAGGCGCCCCGCTCGGGAACCCCGATCACCCAGCGCCCATCGTCTCCTGTGACGGTGGAAGCTTCGTAGCCATTGCCACGAACGGTGATCTCAACACCCCCCAGGGACTCACCGTCAAGCTTTACGTTTCCAAAAACTCTGTCGTCAAATTCAGTTCCCACTTCATCGGCTGTTGCAGATACGGGGAGGGCGAGTAACAGCATGATCGCCGCGAATAAAGCCGCGATTACGCTTACTGCCCGTTTCCTAGTCTTACTCAGTTGCACTGAGGCTCCTATCGGCTGTGAATCATATGCCCACCAGTCAAATGACCACCCCTCAAATCACGAGAAAGTGGCCATCCCAGAACGCGTTCCCATAAAAATACACCGAAGTTATTGGTTTTAGGAACAAATAACTACATTTAGTTACAAGTTTGAAACTTTGACTTGGTGGGTAGAATTAAGCAAAGACCATGAAAGTGCGCACTAAATGACAGAAAATGATCCATTCGGGCTAATCGGACTCACCTACGACGACGTGCTTTTGATGCCAGGTGAAAGCGATGTTGTGCCAGCTCATGTCAACACCTCAATTCAGTTGACCAAGAACATCAGCTTGAGTATTCCGGTTTTATCTTCTGCAATGGACACTGTCACCGAAGCACGGATGGCTATTGCCATTGCCAGGCAGGGGGGAATCGGAATTATCCACCGAAACCTTTCCGTTGACGATCAGGCGTCACAGGTTGACTTAGTCAAACGAAGCGAAGCTGGCATGGTTACTAACCCGGTCACCACCTCTCCTTATACCTCTATTCAAGAAGTTGATGAGCTTTGCGGCCGATATCGCGTCAGTGGTCTGCCAGTGGTTGACGAGGACGATGCACTGGTGGGAATTGTCACAAACAGAGACATGCGTTTTGTTCAAGAGGTTCAAAGAACTACAACGCTGGTGAAAGACATCATGACTTCTATGCCGCTGATTACCGGTCGAGTTGGCATAAACCCGGACGAGGCAATGGCGCTGTTGGCTCAGCACAGAATTGAAAAGCTTCCCCTGGTTGATGAAAATGGCAGACTGCGCGGGCTGATAACAGTCAAAGATTTTGACAAGAGTGAGAAATACCCAAACGCCGCCAAAGATCAGCGAGGCCGACTGCTAGTAGGTGCAGCGGTTGGAGTTGGCGCCGATGCGTGGGAGCGCTCAATGGCATTGATTGAATCGGGAGTTGACCTATTAGTTGTTGACACCGCTCATGGCCACAACTCGGGCGTATTGGAAATGGTAAAAAAGCTCAAGGCTGAGCCATTTGCTAAAAACACCGATGTTTTGGCAGGAAATGTTGCAACCACAGAGGGAGCTCAGGCAATCATTGATGCCGGAGCGGATGGTGTGAAGGTTGGAGTTGGACCGGGTTCGATATGCACCACACGTGTCGTTGCAGGTGTTGGCGTTCCACAGATCACAGCAGTTCACCTGGCAAGCATTGCTGGCAAAAAAGCAGGAGTGCCAATCATTGCCGATGGCGGGCTGCAGTATTCGGGAGACATCGCCAAAGCTCTGGTTGCTGGCGCGAGTGCCGTCATGATTGGTGGATTGTTGGCTGGAACCGATGAGGCACCTGGCGACATTACCTATGTAAACGGCAAGCAATACAAGACTTATAGGGGCATGGGTTCGATGGGAGCGATGAGTTCGAGAGGAACTCAGCAAAGCTATTCCAAGGACCGTTATTTTCAGGATGATGTTTTGCGCGAAGACAAACTGGTGCCAGAGGGTGTCGAGGGTCAAGTCCCCTACCGTGGAACAGTGCCAACCGTTGTTCACCAATTGATGGGTGGCTTGCGTGCATCCATGGGTTATGTCGGTGCTGCAACGATTGATGAATTATTAACAAAAGGAAAATTCGTGAGGATCACTGCTGCGGGACTTCGGGAGAGTCATCCGCACGACCTGCATCAAATCATTGAGGCTCCGAACTACGGGACTCGTTAGGGAAAAATGGCCGAAATTGAAATTGGGCAGTCAAAAAGAGCAACCCGCAGTTATTCATTTGATGATTTAGCGATTGTTCCAACCAGAAGAACTCGTGACAGCGAGGATGTGAACATTGACTGGAGCATTGATGCGTTCAAATTCGAACTACCGGTAATTGCTGCGCCAATGGATTCAGCCATGTCTCCGGCTCAAGCGATTGCCATAGGCAAGCTGGGTGGCCTGGGGGTTTTGGATCTCGAGGGTTTATGGACTAGGTATGAAGACCCAGCTCAGCAATACGAGGAGATCATTGCCTCCGATGAGCACAGTGCCAACGAAGTTTTACAAAGGATTTATTCAGAGCCAATCAAACCAGAACTAATAAATCAACGTCTGAGTGAGATTCGTGATGCGGGAGTGACGGTCGCTGGTTCACTCAGTCCCCATCGCACCGCTGAGTTTCACGAGACAGTGCTGAATGCGGGTGTAGACATCTTTGTCATCCGGGGCACCACCGTTAGTGCAGAACATGTGAGTGAAAACTCCGAGTCTTTGAATCTCAAAAAGTTTATTTATGAGCTAGATGTGCCAGTGATTGTTGGAGGTGCTGCCACCTATCAAGCAGCAATGCACCTAATGCGAACCGGTGCAGCTGGCGTGCTGGTTGGCTTCGGTGGCGGTGCTGCTAGCTCAACCAGGCAGATTTTGGGAATCCATGCGCCAATGGCTTCGGCCGTCGCTGATATCGCCGC
>P_1C_Liq_1_UnCtyDRAFT_1000350_pt1 | contig 10831 bp, 9 predicted proteins | sample Pon1CUnioCityCA_2_FD_10230 | JGI IMG/M metagenome (IMG submission 10230) | reverse complement strand
TTCAAAGAGAACTTCTGGGAAATGGAGGTCGGTGATCTCAATGACATCATTTCTACGATTGATGCGAAATACTAAAAATTAAAACAATGAAGATAAATAAGCTTGCTCCAACTTTTTTGCTCTTGCTGACAACTGCACTTGTGATTGCGGCTTGTAAGAAAGAGGATGAAGAAGGGGATAAATCCAGTTTCGACAAAAAAGCATTGCTCACCAATCTCTCGGAGAATATGATTCTTCCGGCAGTGAACCAATACAATGAAGATGTCAATACTTTGTTAGTTGACTTTCAGGATTTCGAGCAAAATACAACGGCACAACAGCTGGAAATTGTCCAGGAAAGTTGGAAGCAGGCTTACTTATCGTGGCAAACGGTGAAAATATTTGACTTTGGTCCGATTCGCGATATTGGCATGAAAGGCGCAACGGCAACATACCCCATTGATACGAGTCAAGTTAATGATAATGTACAGTCGGGCAGTTATAACCTCGCTTCGCTTTCTAACGTAGATGCTATTGGACTTTCAACGGTAGATTATTTGCTGCATCGACAAGGTGCTCTCGACTCACTTCAAAACAATGCAAAGGTTGTTGACTACACTGCTGATGTTATTGGAAAATTGGTCGATGAGTCCAACACAATTACTACAGAGTGGTCTTCCTATCAGTCGACCTTCAACAACTCAACGGGAACCTCTTCGACCAGTGCATTTTCGAAGTTGATCAATGAATACAATCGCGATTTTGAACTGGCCAAAACGGCAAAAGTGGGAGTTCCTCTGGGTAAGCAAAGCCTCGATGTTCCGCTGCCTAATTATGTTGAAGCGCGATATGGAGATCTGTCATTCGACCTATTGAGAGCTAGTCTTGTTGCTTTGAAAAAGGTGTACAATGGACAATCTTTTGAGACGGGCAATGATGGTGTAGGAATGGATGATTATTTGGTACATCTTGAGGAAAACGATCTCGACAACATGATTGATTCAGGTTTTCAGGAAATGATTGATAAAACTGATGAGTTTTCGATGACGTTGGAAGATGCCCTGGAAAACGACACCCAGCGCATGAACGAATTATACAACATGCTTCAAGGTCAGGTTGTTCACATCAAAACGGATATGACATCGGCTTTTGGGGTTTTAATTACCTATCAGGATAATGATGGGGACTAATGCAAAAGCTATTGAATAAAAATATATCAAAGGCCTTATTCAGTAGTGTCAATATTGCTCCATTGGTGGTTTTTCGAATCATCTTTGGAGCTTTGTTGTTATATGGATCGATACGCTTTGTGGCGAAGGGTTGGGTGCATGAGCTGTATGTGGCCCCAGATTTTTATTTCGGCTATCTAGGGTTCGAATGGGTAAAACCACTACCAGGCTCCTGGATGTACCTGCCTTTTATTTTGATGATAATTGCCGCGTTACTCATAATTCTCGGTTGGAAATACCGTTGGTCTTGTTCGGTTTATTTCTTGTCTTTTACCTACGTGGAGCTGCTGGACAAATCGAACTATTTGAACCACTATTATTTTGTCAGCCTGATGGTCTTTTTAATGATCTGGCTGCCAGCGCACCGGAAATTTTCGTTAGACACGTACTTTCGACCCGGATTGCGATCAGAATCCACTACAGCCTGGACCATTAACATATTGAAGTTTCAACTAGCTATGGTCTATATTTTTGCAGGAATTGCAAAGATCAATTCCGATTGGCTCATGGAAGCTATGCCTTTAAAAATTTGGTTGCAAGCACACCACAATGTTCCTTTGTTAGGGGAATATTTGCAAAAAGAATGGGTGGCTTATGTTTTTAGCTGGGCGGGTTGTTGTTACGACTTGTTTATTGTTTTCTTTTTGTTGTATAAATCCACGCGTATCTGGGCTTACACTTTCGTAATCATATTCCATCTGGTGACATGGTTGCTTTTCCCAATTGGTGTATTTCCATGGGTGATGATTTTCTCAACTCTCATCTTTTTTAATAGTGATTTTCATCAAACAATTTTGAATGGTTTTCGACGTATCATGAATTCATTCAGTTCCATTAAAAGGCACCAAAAGCCGGAAACTTCGAAAATGGAGGGAAGGTTAAGTCCGCAGCGAAAAGCTTGGATCACCGGTTTGATTAGCATTTATGTTTTATTGCAAATTGCGGTTCCGCTCCGACACGTATTCTATCCAGGGCATCTCTTTTGGAACGAAGAGGGATTTCGGTTTTCGTGGCGCGTCATGCTCATGCACAAAGAAGGATATGCCACGTTTTTTGTGGAAGATCGGTCGACGGGAAGAATGTCTGAGATTGATAATTCAGGTTATCTGACGGAGACACAAGAAGATCAAATGAGTACTCAACCTGATATGATCCTTCAATACGCAAACTATATACACGAACAATATCAAGGAAAAACAGTTACTTATCGCGGGCAAAGTTTTACTTTTGAAGATCCGGCTGTACGCGCACAAATATATGTATCGCTGAATGGTAGACCCTCGCAACTATTCGTAAGCAAAAGGCATGACCTGACAGCTTTTACGTATGATTTAAAACATCGAGACTGGATAGAACCTTTTAGCAATTGATGAATAGAGGAATAATCATAGCATTAATAGTGTTGAGCACAATGAGCGTTGTTGCTCAAGAAGATACGCTGCGCGGGAATGTAGTTGATGGGCAAGGGGCTTCTATTCCCGGGGTGGTTGTGATCAATCAGCGCACGGAAGAACGAACGCGAAGCAATTTAGAGGGCCATTTTTCTCTACTGGCGATTGAAAAGGATACATTATTGTTGCGTTATGCGCTTTATAAATCACAAGAACATGTCGTTGGGTCAAGAGATTTTAAAAATAAATTGACCATCGCCTTAACTTACAAGACACAAGAAGTAGCAGAAGTCGAAATCACCCGAAAAAGACTAGCTGAATTTAATGTCGGCTATATGCCACCAGTGAAAGGTGTGCGGCTCAATAATGGTACAAATGCAATTATTCAATTGGAATCGCTGAGCGGTGCTAAGTCATTAGGAAATCCACGCGAAGTTTATGCAAAAATCCCTGGACTCAATATTTGGGAAAACGATGGCGCAGGTATTCAGGTTGATATCGGAGGAAGAGGGTTGAGCCCAAAACGCACAGCTAACTTTAATACCCGTCAAAATGGTTACGATATTAGTGCTGATGCGCTAGGATACCCTGAAAGTTATTATACGCCTCCTGTTGAAGCATTGAGCAACATTGAAATCGTTCGAGGATCTGCTGCGCTTCAATTTGGAACACAGTTTGGCGGTTTACTTAATTTTGTAATTCGTGATCCAGTTGATCACTCTCCTTTTGAGTTCACTACGCGAAATACTGCTGGAAATTATGGCTATTTGAGTACTTTTAATCGCGTTTCAGGCTCAACGAGTCGTTTGGAGTACCAAGCTTACCACCTCTACAAGCGCGGTGATGGATATCGTGAAAACGGTAGTTATTATCAACACCAAGCATTTGCTGAATTGAGTTATTACTTGACGGAATCCTGGAAAATTGGAATGGAATTCACACACATGAATTACCTTGCCAAACAACCAGGTGGTCTTACAGATAAAGCTTTTGAAGAAGATCCGAGACAAAGTATTCGCGAAAGAAACTGGTTTGGTGTGAATTGGAATTTACTGTCGCTGAAATCATCTGCAGAATTGGGTGAAAAAGGGACTATTGATTTTCGTGCTTTTGGTATGGTTTCAGACCGCAAATCACTTGGTTTTTTAGGGAAAGTGACACAAACGGATAACAGCGATTCACGTGAAATGATTTACTCTGATTTTCGCAATGTGGGAGCAGAATTGCGCTATTTACAGAAGTATTCGTTGGTGGATAAAGGAGAAGATGCGTTTCAAATTAGAGGAGCATTTGTGGTTGGTGCGCGTTATTATCAGGGAGAAACGCAAACTCGGCAAGGACGAGCAGCAGGAGGTGATCGGGCTGATTTTACTTTTCTGAACCCCTCCGATGTCGAAAATTCATCCTTTACCTATCCGTCCACCAATAATGCCTTTTTCTTAGAAAACACATTTTTTATCGGTGAAAAGTGGCGATTGAACCTTGGGGCACGTCTGGAATATATCGATACGCGTTCTAAAGGTTTCTATAAAAAATACAGTATTCATCCTATTAATTACGATACCTTGCAAGTGAACAAGGTGAGGGATTCTAATCGCGTTCAGCGGACTGTTCCTTTATTTGGTCTTGGAACGACCTATAAATTGAATTCGAAATCCTCGGTTTATCTTAATTTGACACAAAACTACAGAGCGATCAATTTTAGTGATATCCGAGTTAATAACCCCAACGTTCTTGTGGACACGACGATCCGTGACGAATATGGGTTTACTGCCGAATTGGGCTTTCGTGGCTTACTCAAGGATTATCTGCTCTACGACATAGCTGCCTTTTACTTGTTTTATGGGGATAAAATTGGTATCGCTCCGATTCCCAACTCCATTAAAAAGCAACGAACGAATATTGGTGATGCGCAAAATTACGGACTCGAAACCTTATTGGAGGTCGATTGGGTTGAATTATTAAAGGTTGATGATAAATGGGGAGTGAAAACATTTGTCAATGTAGCTTATATTGAAGCCAACTATATTTATTCTAAAGAACCGAATTACGTGGGTAACAAAGTGGAATACGTAAGCCCTTTGACATTGCGCTCTGGAATAACAATGGATTATGAACGATTAAGATTAAAAGTGCAGGTCAGTTATAACGCACCGCAATTTTCAGATGCATCAAACGCTGTAGAACCATCTGGAGATGCCGTGATCGGACAGGTTCCTGCGTATACTGTTTTTGACCTCTCTGGTCGCTATAAGTTTAAGAAACACTTTCAAATTGAGTTTGGGGTGAATAATTTACTCAATGAGACCTATTTTACGCGAAGAGCCACTGGTTATCCCGGTCCAGGTATTTTACCCGCACAAGGCATAAACCCTTATTTTACGTTGCAGTATCAATTTACAAAATAAGCCGATAACCAGAGGATGTATGTGACGTGTTACTTGACATAGTCCTGTTTGTGCACCAAAAAATACTGGTCATTATCAATTTTAAGGTATCCGCGATCGTAACAGAAAATATATTCACTGCCTTTTTTCGTCTTATAGATGTTCGTGAAATAATGAAAATTAAAGCCTTCTTCAGCTAAAGTGATTGCATCGACTGTCTTTTTCCCGTGTGGATTAAGACGTTCGAGAATTCTTCTGTTTTTACGTAAGATATTGTTAATTCGACGCATGTAGTTGTTGGCGTCTTCATTAAGCTTATTATTATAGGCGTTCCTGCAATAGTCACAGCAAAACTTTTGATCGCGACGACCATTGAGCGGAGACGAGCATTCCAGGCATTCCCTCTTTTCGTTTGCGTAATTCATAGGTTTATCTGAGTTATTGTTGAATAGACTCTCAAGGTAATAAAAAATATCAATTTATGCCCCCTATCAACTATAGATAAAATCATAAAAACCCATAAGTATCATTAGTTCAGAAGCTTAACATAAATTAACAGCGCCACGGTAATGCAATGCTATTACAATCAACATCTTTGTGGGTATAAGAAAGTGAAACTATGGATGAAAATAAACCTTCTTCAGCGACGCCAGCTGATGCGATTCGACAGCTATCAGAAGAAATAAAGCAAGAGGCACCATTGCTTGAAATGGTGAACAAAGAATTGAGCAAGGTAATCATTGGACAGGAACGCATGATGGAGCGTTTACTGATTGCATTGTTGGCTGATGGGCATATCTTACTGGAGGGTGTTCCTGGTCTTGCCAAGACGTTGGCTATTAATACACTTGCTAATGTTGTAGGTGGAGATTTTAGTCGCATTCAATTTACCCCCGACTTATTGCCTGCCGATGTGACGGGAACTCAAATTTACAATCAAAAAACACAGGCGTTTTCTGTGACGAAAGGCCCCATTTTTGCGAATTTTTTGCTGGCAGATGAAATCAACAGAGCTCCGGCAAAGGTGCAGTCGGCACTGCTTGAGGCGATGCAGGAACGACAAGTAACAATTGGTGATGAAACGTTTCGTTTACCGTCACCTTTTTTAGTGATGGCTACGCAAAACCCTATCGAACAGGAAGGAACGTATCCACTTCCAGAGGCGCAGGTCGATCGTTTTATGCTCAAAGTAAAATTGGATTATCCAACGGCCGAGGAAGAAATGCTCATCTTGCGCAATAACGTAAGAAGTGAAGGGTTGAATAACGCCGAGTCTGTAATAAAGCCAGCCGATGTTCTGAGATTGCGCGCTCTTGTAAAACGCGTGTACCTCGACGAAAAAATTGAAAAGTATATTATCGATATTGTTTTTGCCACGCGATATCCTGGAAAGTTTGAACTTTCTAATCTCTCGCCACTAATTGCTTTTGGAGCATCTCCTCGAGCGAGTATTAACCTTGCGCTGGCCAGTAAGGCCAATGCATTTTTAAATGGAAGGGCATATGTGATACCGGAGGATGTTCGGGCAATCGCACCAGATGTCATGCAACACCGCCTTGGTTTAACCTACGAAGCTGAGGCAGAAGGAATTGATGCGCCAACGATCGTTAATAAAATATTGAGTAGAGTAGAGGTACCTTAAAACATGGACACTAAAGCATTACTCAAAAAAGTCCGCGAAATTGAAATTAAAACGCGGAGCCTTACCAAACAGGTGTTTAGTGGAGAGTATCACTCTGCATTCAAGGGGAGAGGAATGGCTTTTTCGGAGGTGAAAAATTATCAATTTGGAGATGATGTTCGCAATATTGATTGGAACGTAACTGCTCGATTTAATGAGGCGTTTGTAAAAGTTTTCGAAGAGGAAAGGGAATTGTCTGTTTTCCTATTAATAGACGTTTCAGGGTCGGGAAATGTCGGGACGACCCAGCGTTCTAAGCGCGAACTAATGCTCGAAATTGCTGCAGTGTTATCCTTTTCTGCTGTAATGAATAACGACAAAGTAGGCGCTATTTTTGTTTCTGACCAGATGGAAAAATATATTCCACCTAAAAAAGGGCGTTCTCACGCACTTATGATTCTTCGGGAACTCATTGATTTTAANCCGCAATCTAAAGGCACTAAACTGAGTGAAGGACTAAAATATTTTAGAAATGTCGTCAAAAAAAGGAGTATTTGCTTCTTGATGAGTGACTTCTACGATGAAAACAATTTTATGGAAGGTTTGAAAATCGCAAATAATAAGCANGATATGGTGGCGCTGCGCGTTTTTGATCCTTATGAAAAAGAATTGCCCAATCTCGGAATTGTAAAACTGTACGATTCCGAAAAGGGTACGGTGCGCTGGGTAAATTCCAGCTCTGCTAGCGTGCGTAATCGCTATCGTAAAAGCTATGAAGTATTTGAGAAACAACTATCGGATGATTTTAGGAAAGCAGGTATAGATCATGCCTCTTTGGCAACGGATGGGAAATACCTGGCAGCACTGAATCAGTTATTCTTGAGTCGCGTATGAAGCACTGGACCCAACATATCATTTTATTGGTGTTTACCACTGCTATGTTCACCGTTTTAGGGCAGCGAATACAGACGCACGTTGACGAGAAGCAAGTGCAAATTGGCGAGCCTTTTACCCTGACTTATTCGATCCAAACAAAGAAAGCCATAGATAGCATTCGTTATGATCACTACGATCATATCTTTCCAGGTAAAATGAATGTTTCAGCTGACACCTTGGGAATCACAAAGCCCTATGATGTTGAGATAATAGAGCAATTTTCTGATACGACGTATACAGAAAATGACTCAACGGTTTGGAAGGGTAAATATCGTCTTGTAGCTTGGGATAGCGCATATGTTGTACTGCCCCCTGAACGCGTATACCTCAATGATAGTCTGCATTATTTTCCAGCTCAGTTGGTGGCCGTTTCGAGTCCCAATGCCGATCCAGGTAAGCCTTTGCGAGATATTCATGAGGAGTTTACAGAGGTGCCAGAAACACCTTTGGGAGTTGTACAGTTTTTGAATACACATTGGTGGTGGATGGCATTGGTAGTGCTTGCAGTCATCATTCTTATAGTACTGCGATTCAGAAAACAGAAAAAAGATGTGATACAACCGATTTCATTGCGTCATGAATTTATTCAAAAGATTGATGAACTTGAATCATCGAAGCGGTATGAGGAAGATTTGAAAGAATACTATTACGATTTATCTCTATTGCTCCGGCGTTTTTTTGCTCGCCATTATAGAGAGCGTGTCCTTGATAAGACCTCGCGTGAGGTGGAGTTTTTATTAGCGCAAAAAAACGTAGAGCGGGAAACGATACAAGTAGTCAGTAAAATTTTAAACCAATCGGATATGGTGAAATTTGCGCGCTCCACTCCGCCGGTTTCAGATGTTTTTGTTATCACGGAAGAAGCGCGTCGAGTCGTCAATGAAATAGCAGATTTAGATTTGGATCAGAATGAGTAGTTATCTGTTAAATATACAGTTGTTGGGGTATGAATTCCTATCGCCGAATTGGTTCTGGTTGCTTCTTTTGGTTCCTCTATTCTTGTGGCTCAGGTATCGAGCACTTGAAAGGGGTAGCGGCATCATGAAATTTTCACGTTCTTCACGCGATTTGAAAAAGTTAGCTTTTGGCCCTATTCGATTACTCATAGGAGCGATATACGCAGCTATTGGATTGGGGCTGATCTTTTTGATTATAGCGATGGCAAAACCCTTTCAGCCATTTTCTGAAGACGTCGACAACGATTTTACACAAGGTATTGATATCATGATTGCCATGGACATTTCAGGAAGTATGATGGCTACCGACTTTTTACCAAACCGCCTTGAAGCAGCGAAAGAGGTAGCCAAAGAATTTGTCGATGGTCGTAAGTCTGACCGCATTGGCTTTGTGGTTTTTGAAGGCGAAGCTTATACGGCATGTCCCGCAACGCGCAATTATGATTACCTCAAAAAGACCATAGATGATGTACAAACGGGGCAAATTGACGCAGGTACGGCCATCGGAACAGGTTTAGGAACTGCAGTTGCACGACTGCGAAGTGACAGCCTCAAGTCTAAAGTTGTGATTCTTTTAACCGATGGCGAATCGAACAAGGGAGAAATCACACCAATGGCAGCTGCTGAGTTGGCTGAAAATAGAGCTATTAAACTTTATACGATTGGTGTCGGAAAAGAGGGTTATGCTTCTATGCCGGTTAATACACCCTTTGGACAAATAACGCAAAATACGCGCGTCAATATTGATGAAGATTTATTGACTGAAATGGCTGATATTACGGGAGGGCAGTACTTCAGGGCAACGGATAAAAGTTCGTTGCGCGATATTTATCAGAAGATTGATCAAATGGAAAAGAATAAAATTATTGATAACACCTATAAAAAAGAACCTCCTGTACATCCAGATTTATTTTTAATGATGGGCTTGGTATTCCTTTTTTTAGGATTTATAGCTGAACAAATGATTCTTAAAAAGCATGGCTAAAAAAAGATTTACATATCGTAATCGTGCCTGGTTGCTCGCCGTAGTGGGTTGGGAAGTCGTGTTCTGGACCTTGTTTTTTGCGATTATTGAAGTGTTGGGTGTTTTTTCGCAGAGCCGTGGTGAAGAACGGCTCGAGTTTTTGCAACCTGCTTATGCATGGTTGTTTTCGCTTATACCAATATTCGTAGCTGCATTTGGATGGATGATGTATCAGCGCCACAAGTTGGTCAAGCGATTGCCAGAACCTGAACTCGTTTCCACTTTTCTGCAGCCAGTATCTACTTTAAAAACGTTCTGGCGCTACTTTTTGCTGCGAAATGCTATCGCATTTATAGTGATTGCACTTATGCAACCGGCATTCGGGAGTAGGGAAGTGAATGCTACTGCTAACGGGGTAGAACTTATTTTTGCGGTCGATATTTCCAACTCCATGAATACACGAGATATTGAAGACGGTTCTACGCGGCTTACTGCTTCACAACGAGCGATGCACCAATTCGTTAATCAGTCTTCTGCTGCAAAAATTGGATTGCTCGTATTTGCTGGGAATGTTTATCCGCAACTTCCACTTACAGCTGATAAAACAGCTGCAAAAATGCATATTGATGAGTTATCGACGAGTATGATTTCCAATCAGGGTACTAACATTGCGGCTGTCTTAGAGGAGGCGAAAGATTTTTTCTCCGATGAGGACTTAAAGAAAACATTAGTATTGATTACTGATGGAGAAGATCATGAAGGAGGGGTTGACCGTGTGCTCGATGATTTGGCTGATAAAAATATTCAGTTACTCGTGCTGGGAATTGGTTCGGAAAAAGGGGGGTTAGTTCCGCGTTCTGAGACCGTGACGAATCAGTATTTTAAAGATGACCTGGGAAGAACTGTCATTTCAAAGGTCGATAGAGCCATGATTGCTGACATCGCTAAACGGGCTGGAGGAGATCATCTCGTTTCAAATGCACCTTTCCCTAATGTGAATCAACTTTTAACGCAAATTAACAGCTCAAAGTCAACCAAGGAAGTAGATTTGGAGTTTAATATAAAGGAGAATCGCTATCAGTGGCCACTTTTTGCAGGCTTGTTGATGCTTTTTGTACTGTTAATTTGGGAATTGATTTCCTTGAAAACGACTGAAAAATAAGGTTGAATGAAGAATGCTATCATCATACTACTAGTACTTATTTCTGGTGGAATTGGAGCTCAGCAATGGCAAGATTCGCTAAAAATGGGTAAGAAACTCTATCAAGAGGGGAAGTATGAAGCTTCTTACAAAAAGTTGCGAAAAGCTCAGGAACTTGCACCTGCTGATGTAGATTTGTCACAGGACATTGGAAATGCGGCCTATCG
>P_1C_Liq_1_UnCtyDRAFT_1000348_pt1 | contig 10885 bp, 10 predicted proteins | sample Pon1CUnioCityCA_2_FD_10230 | JGI IMG/M metagenome (IMG submission 10230) | reverse complement strand
CCCGCAAGGGCGGCCCGGTAGAAGGCCTCCAGATCCTGCCGGGACGGCGCCAACGGCATTAACGCGATGGCCGGAGCCCGCCGAGGCCCCGATCAAGATCCGTCTGGATGTCGGCGAGATCCTCCAGCCCCACCGATATCCGCACGAGCCCCTCCCGGATCCCCATGGCCTCACGCTGTTCCGGAGACACTCGACCATGGGTGGTGCTGGCAGGATGCGTGATCGTGGAGCGCACATCCCCCAGGTTGGCGGTAATGGAGAGCATGCGCGTGGCATCGATCACCTGCCATGCAGCCTCTCGGCCACCCGGCACCTCGAAGGAGACGATACCGCCGAAGGCGCTCTGCTGTCGGGCAGCGAGTGCATGCTGCGGATGGTCCGGCAGCCCGCTGTAGTGAACCCGATCCACCGCCGGGTGATCCTTCAGCCAGGCTGCCAGCGCAGCGGCCTGCTCGCTGTGCGCACGCATTCGGAGGTTGAGCGTCTCCAGCCCCTTGAGAAAGACCCAGGCATTGAACGGGCTCATGCTGGGGCCCGCCGTGCGCAGGAACGGGAAAATGGCCTTGTCGAGGGTCTCGGCGTCGCCGACGACCGCCCCGCCGACGCAACGCCCCTGGCCATCCAGATATTTCGTCGCCGAATGGGTGACCAGGTCCGCCCCCCATTCCAGTGGTCGCTGCAGCGCCGGTGTACAGAAGCAGTTATCAACGGCCAGCAGGGCGTCATTGGCGTGGGCCACCTCCGCCAGGGCGCGGATGTCGGCAATCTCGGTGAGCGGGTTGGAGGGCGTTTCCAGAAAGAGCAGCCGCGTCTCCGGCCGCACGGACGCCGCCCACGCATCGACGTCGGTGGGCGAGACGAAATCCGTTGTCACGCCAAAGCGAGTCAGATGGTTGGCAAACAGCGATGCCGTGGTGCCGAACACGCCCAGCGAACAGATCACATGATCGCCGGCACGCAGAAGCCCCATGCACATGGCAAGGATCGCCGCCATGCCAGAGGCCATGCCGATGGCCCGCTCACCCCCTTCCATCGCCGCCAGGCGGTTTTCGAAGGCGCGTACCGTGGGATTGGTGAAGCGGGAGTAGATATTCCCCGCCTCTTCGCCGCTGAACCGCGCCGCCGCCTCCGCCGCGCTGCGAAAGCTGAAGCTGGAGGTCGGGAAAATGGCCTCGGAATGCTCCTGCTCCGGCGTCCGCTCCCAGCCGCCGCGCAGACCGATGGTATCGGGCCCCCAGCTCATGAACGCACCAGCCCCAGTTCATTGACGGCGTTGCTCTCGCCGGCTCCATAACGCACCGCATCGGCGCGCCGGGCCTCGAGCTGCAACAGGTAATCGACGCTGATATCGCCGGTGACATAACGGCCATCGAAACAGGAGCAGTCAAAACTGCGCAGGGCCTCATTGCCCTCGCGGACGGCTTCGACCAGATCATCGAGATCCTGATAGATCATGTGATCCGCGCCGATCGTGCGACGGATATCCTCCACCGAGCGCTCATGGGCCAGCAACTCACGGGCGGCCGGCATATCGATGCCGTAGACGTTGGGGTACCGCACCGGTGGCGCGGCCGAGGCGAAGTACACCTTGTTGGCGCCGGTATCACGGGCCATCTGGATAATCTGCTCGGACGTCGTCCCGCGCACGATGGAGTCATCCAGCAGCAGGACATTCTTGCCCTTGAACTCGAGCTCGATGGGATTGAGCTTCTGGCGCACCGACTTCTCGCGCACCGCCTGGCCGGGCATGATGAAGGTCCGGCCGATGTAGCGGTTCTTGATGAAACCCTCGCGGTAGGTGATGTTGAGATCGTTGGCGAGGTCCAGGGCGCTGGTCCGGCTGGTATCCGGGATGGGGATGACCACGTCGATATCGTGATTCGCCCACTCCCGGTTGATCTTGCGCGCCAGCATCCGGCCCATGCGCAGCCGCGATTTGTAGACCGAGACATCATCAAGCATGGAATCCGGCCGGGCGAGATAGACGTATTCGAAGATGCATGGCGACAGCCGCGTTTCCGTGGCGCACTGCCGGGTATGCAGATTGCCATCGAGGTCGACGAATACCGCCTCCCCCGGTGCGACATCACGGATCAGCGTAAAGCCGAGCACGTTCAGGGCGACACTCTCCGAGGCGATCATGTATTCGGTCCCGGCCTCGGTCTCGCGGCTGCCAAAGCACAGCGGGCGAATTCCGTGGGGATCGCGAAAGCCGAGAATCCCGTAGCCGTTGATCATCACAATGGCCGCATAACCACCATGGCAGCGTTCATGGATCCCGGCCACGGCGTTGAAGAGATCCGACTCGTTGATGCGCAGCTTGGCGAGCTCGCCCAGCTTGTGGGCGAACACATTGAGCAGGATCTCCGAATCGGAGCTGGTGTTGATATGGCGGAGATCCTCGAGGAAGAGATCCCGCTTGATTGCCTCGGCGTTGGTCAGGTTGCCGTTGTGGGCAATGCTGATGCCGTAGGGCGAGTTGACGTAGAAGGGCTGGGCCTCCGCCGAACTGGCGCAGCCGGCGGTGGGATAGCGGCAATGACCGATGCCGGCGTTGCCCTGCAGCTGCATCATGTCCTGGGTGCTGAAGACGTCGCGAACCAGGCCGTTGTCCTTGCGCAGATGCAGCCGCCCGCGGTCGAAAGTCATGATGCCGGCAGCGTCCTGGCCACGATGCTGAAGGACCGTCAACCCGTCGTAGAGGGCCTGGTTGACAGGGGATTTGGCAACCATGCCGATTACGCCACACATAGATTCAGCTCCCGCTTTCAGTGCTCTGCTGATTATTCGCCTGGCAATACGCCTGCCAATAGGCGTATGCCGCGATGCCATTCACCGGCGCCTCACTGACACCGGGCATCCGGCGGGCCTGGTTGAGCCAGTCGCCCACCTGTTCGTGACACACCCACGGCTGGTAGCCCCGGGCGATCACCGATTCCTGCCACCAGGCCTCCCGCGGAATGGCCGTCAGGCCCGCACCGAGGATGATCACGCCCACCAGCAGCAGCCCGCGGGCGGCGCCGAAGAGGATGCCCAGCATCCGGTCGGTGCCACTCAGACCGGTGCGGCCCACCAGCGCCCGGGCCACATAACTGATCAGCGCGCCAATCAGCAGCGTGAGGATGAACAGTCCGGCGAACCCGGCCACCAGCCTCAGCATCGGCGATGACAGCCAAGGCGCCAGCTGTTCGCCGAGCTGCGGTCCGTAGCGCAGGCCAACCCAGAAGGCCGCCACCCAGACCGCCACGGAAATCACCTCGCGGACAAACCCGCGGATGACGCCAATGAGCACGGAAACGGCGATGACGCCGAGAAATGCAAAATCAAGCCAGTTCATGGGTAATCCGAGCGATCAGTATATCAGCCGGGCCCTTCACGGCTCGACGACGAAGCCGGGAAGTTCGTGATTGTCCGCCAGCTGCTGGGCGATCCGCTCGGCGGACTCGGCGTCACCCAACGGCCCCACCTGCACACGGTAGGTCAATCGCCCCTCCCGCTCGTCCTCGTGGACCCGCAGCTCGATGCCATCATCACGCAGACGCGAAGCCAGGCTCTCGGCGTTGTCGGCACTGGCAAAGGCACCCACCTGCACATAAAGCACGTCGGCATCGGCCACCGTGGCCGCATCCGACGCGCCCTCATCCTCCGCAACAGCCTCGGCAACGGGTTCCGGCTCGATATCGATCGAACCCGGCGGCTCCGCCGCGTCGGGCACTGCGCCCGGATCGCGGGGCGCCGGTTGATCCGCCAGGGCCCGACCGGGCTCGGGGGAATCCAGCATCTCCTCGCCGGGCAGTGCCGGCCCGTCCTCGACCATCGGGGGCGCGGGCATATCCAGCTCGATGTCGACACGGGTCCGCTCCACCGGCCCGCTGAGAAGCATGGGCAGAAAAATGACCCCCAGTGCCACCAGCACCACGGCACCGATCAACCGTTGTTTGAACCGCTGTTCCAAGGATCGACTCCGACCAACCTGCCTCCTTCAGTTTCGACCTGACCCGGAAGCGTTGCAAGCACCGACACCGATGCGCATGAATGCCTCGACCACGCGGAACGAGCCCGCCGCCACCATGAGGTCGTCCCCGGTGGTGCGTGCCTCCATCTGCTGCCGGGCGCCGGCGGCATCACCGGCACCAATGACGACCTGCTCATCCCTCTCCAGCGCCGCCGTGATATCGGCGCAGGAATGGCTCTGCGGGTCGCCCAGATCCAGCACGTACCACTCGTCGACCACCGGGGCCAGGCGATCCAGCAATGGCGCAATGGGCTTTCGTGCCATCAGGCCGAATGCCATCCGCACCTTGCCGTCTGACCGGTGGGCCGCCAGTCGCTCGGCCAGCAACGCGATGGCCGACGGGTTGTGACCCACATCCAGCAACCAGCCCGCACCGGGGCCCGGCGCCCGTGCCTGGCGACCGGCAAGCCGGGCAGCGGTCAGTCCTGCCCTGATCGCTGACGGGTCGACGGCAAGCGCGGGATGGGCCCCGCTCACGGCCATGACGGCGCCGGCCGCATTGGCCAGCGCAGCATCTCCCATCCAGCCGGGTCGTGGCAGATCCGCATAGCGGCGATCGCCATGCCACCACGTCCATGCCTGGCGGTTGGCGGCGTAGTGATAGTCACGACCAAGCTGCCAGAGNGGTGCACCGATGGCGGTGGCGCGCTCGGCGATACGCCGCGGCGGGNGGGCATCGGCGCAGACCACGGGGCGCTCCGGCCGGGCGATACCCATCTTCTCGCCGGCAATCGCCTCGCGGTTATCGCCCAGCCATTCCATATGATCCAGATCGATGGTCGTGACCACCGCCAGATCGGCATCGAAACAGTTGGTGGCGTCAAGCCGGCCGCCGAGACCGACCTCCAGCAGCCAGGGACCGGCTCCCGACTCCCGGAAACACCAGGCCGCGGCGAGCGTCGCAAACTCGAAGTAGGTGAGTGTAATGTCGCGACGGGCGGCATCAATGGCCCGGAATGCATCCAGGATCGCGGCATCCCCGACCGGCGCGCCGTCAATCCGAATGCGCTCGTTGTAGCGCAGCAGATGCGGAGAGGTGTAGGCCCCGGGTCGGCAACCTGCGGCCCGGTAAATGGCCTCCAGGCAGGCAACCGTACTGCCCTTGCCGTTGGTGCCGGCCACGGTGACGACGGGGGCGGAGGCCTCGCGCAGCCCGAGCCGGTCAGCGACCTCGGTAATCCGCCCCAGACCCAGTTCGATTTCGCGGGGGTGCAGGCCCTCGAGCCATGCCAGCCATGCGTCGAGGGATTCCATCGCCACCGTGTCGGTCAGCTCTGTGCCAATTCCGCGGTCGGAGGTGGATCGGCATGGGTCAGCATGGCCAGGAGGGCGGCAAGCCGTTCACGCTGCTCACGCCGGTCGATAATCAGATCGATGGCGCCATGCTCCAGCAGGAACTCGCTGCGCTGAAAACCCTCGGGCAGGGTCTCCCGGACGGTCTGCTCGATCACCCGCGGGCCGGCGAATCCAATGAGGGCGCCGGGCTCGGCGACGATGACGTCGCCCAGCATGGCCAGACTGGCGGAGACACCGCCCATGGTCGGATCGGTGAGGACGCTGACGAATGGCACGCCGGATTCCGACAGGCGTCGCAGGGCGGCACTGGTCTTGGCCATCTGCATCAGCGAGAACAGCGCCTCCTGCATGCGTGCGCCGCCACTGGCACTGAAGCAAATGAATGGCCGACCGCTCTCTCGCGCCCGCTCCGCGGCACGCACGAAACGCTCGCCGACCACGGCACCCATCGACCCGCCCATGAAGTCGAACTCGAAGGCACAGGCCACCACCGGAAGCCCGTGCACGGCGCCGGACATTGCGATCAGCGCATCCTTTTCGCCCGTGGCCTTCTGCGCCTGGGCAAGGCGTTCCTTGTAGCGTTTGGAGTCCTTGAAGCGGAGCACGTCCTGGGGCTGCAGGCCCTCCCCGATCTCCTCCCGCCCGTGCTCGTCGAGGAACACATCCAGTCGACGGCGCGCGCCGATCCGCATGTGGGCAGCGCACTTGGGACAGACCTCGAGGTTACGCTCCAGCTCCGGCCGGTAGAGCACGGCGCTGCAGGACTCGCACTTGGTCCACAGCCCCTCGGGAATGCTGTGACTGCGCCCGCCCTCGGTGCGGATCCGCGAGGGCATCAGCTTCTCGAACCAGCTCAAGACGAGGCCTCCACGGCGGGCTGATCGAGCCCCTCGCGCAGATCACGCGTGATCTCTTCCACCGCGCTGCAGATCGCCGCGTCGTCACTCGCATGCTCGGCGATTCGCGAGACGATGGCGCTGCCCACGACCACGGCATCGGCCACCCGGCCCAGACGACCGGCATCGTCGCCGTTCCTGACCCCGAAGCCGACACCCACCGGCAGCTGCGTCGCCGCCCGAATCGACTCCACGTGGTCGGCCACGCTGTCGACATCGAGGGTGGCCGCCCCGGTAACGCCTTTCAGGGAGACGTAGTAGACGAATCCACGGGCATGGTCACAGATCGCACGGATTCGCTCCATCCGCGTGGTGGGCGCAATAAGCCAGATGGGATCGAGGTCGTGCTCGGCCAGCGCCGCCACCAGCTCGTTGCCCTCCTCCGGCGGGAGATCCACGGTCAGCACACCGTCGACACCGGCTGCCGCGGCATCCCGGGCAAAGGTCTGATAGCCGATCTGCTCGATCGGGTTGAGATAGCCCATCAGAACCACCGGCGTATCCTGGTCCTCGCGACGGAATTCCCGGACCATCTCCAGGACACCGACGAGCCCCGTGCCGTTTTCCAGTGCCCGATCACAGGCGGACTGGATGACCGGCCCATCGGCCATGGGATCGGAGAACGGCATGCCAACCTCGATGATATCGGCACCGGCGGCCACCAGGGTCTTCATGACCGGGACCGTGGCGCCCGGGTGCGGGTCGCCGCCGGTGATGTAGGTCACCAGTGTCTTGCGCTGCTCGGCGCGCCGCTGCTCGAAACGGTGGGCAATACGACTCATAGCTCCATCCCCTCCACCTCGGCGACGGTGTTGATGTCCTTGTCACCGCGGCCGGAACAGTTGATCACGATGGTCTGATCCGGCCGCATCCGCGCGGCCAGCTTCTCGGCATAGGCAATGGCGTGGGCGGTCTCCAGCGCCGGGATGATGCCCTCGGCACGGGTCAGGCCATGAAAGGCCGCCAGCGCCTCGTGATCGTCCACCGCCACGTAATTCACGCGGCCGGTGTCTTTCAGCCAGGCATGCTCGGGGCCGACACCCGGGTAGTCGAGGCCAGCCGACAGCGAGTGGGTCGGCATGATCTGGCCATCCTCGTTTTCCATCAGATAGGTCCGGTTGCCATGCAGCACGCCCGGCCGACCCGCGGAGAGCGGCGCGGCATGACGGCCGGTTTCGACGCCTTCCCCGCCGGCCTCGACGCCGTAAATGGCCACCTCCCGGTCTTCGAGAAAGGGGTGGAACATGCCGATGGCATTGGAGCCGCCCCCCACGCAGGCCACCAGCGCATCCGGCAATTCACCGTGCTGCTCCAGGCACTGCTCGCGGGTCTCCCGGCCGATCACCGCCTGGAAATCGCGCACCATCTCCGGATAGGGATGCGGCCCGGCCACCGTGCCGATGATGTAGAAGGTGTCATCGACGTTGGCCGCCCAGTCACGGAAGGCCTCGTTGAGCGCGTCCTTGAGCGTTCGGGTACCCGACTCCACGGGCACGACGCGCGCGCCCATCAGCCGCATGCGGTAGACGTTCACCGACTGTCGGCGGACATCCTCCGCGCCCATGTAGACCACGCATTCCATCCCCAGGCGGGCGCAGACCGCGGCCGTGGCCACACCATGCTGGCCGGCCCCCGTCTCGGCAACAATGCGACGCTTGCCCATCCGGGCGGCAAGAAGCGCCTGCCCCATGGTGTTGTTGATCTTGTGGGCGCCGGTGTGGTCAAGGTCCTCGCGCTTGAGGTACAGACGTGCGCCTCCGACCTGGTTGGACCAGTGCTCGGCGAAATACAGTGGCGTCGGGCGGCCGACGTAGTGCTGGAGATCGGAATACAGCTCGGCCTGGAATTCCGGATCCTCGCGGAAGCGCACATAGGCCCGGGACAGCTCCTCGAGCGGCGCCATGAGCAGCTCCGGCACGAACCGGCCCCCATAGGGACCGAAATGACCGAGCGGGTCGGGAAACCGGCCGTAATCCGCCGGTGCTTCAATGGCCTGAATGACGTTCGACACGGTAGACCTCTTCAATGAAGGCGGCGACCCTGCGCCTGTCCTTGATACCCGGGGCGGACTCGACGCCGCTGCTGCAGTCAACGCCCCAGGGTGTGGTTGACCGGATGGCTTCGGCCACGTTGTCGGCGCGAAGCCCGCCGGCCACGATTATACGGTGACTGGCGGGCAACTCGCGCCCCCAGTCAAAGGATTCGCCACTGCCGCCCGCGGCGCCGGGCGGATGACCGTCCAGCAGGAGCCCGGATGCCCGCGGGTGTGCCTCGGCAACGGCGCGGGGATCGCCGCCGGCCATGCCCACCGCCTTCAGGTAACGGTAACCGAACTGTTCGCAGAACGCGGCAGACTCGTTACCGTGAAACTGCAGCAGATCCAGTGGCACGCCTGCGATCGTTCTGCCCACGAATGCTTCATCGGCATCCAGAAACAGCCCGACCGCCGTCACCAGCGCTGGCAGGGCCTCGACAATGCGCCGTGCGGCGTCGATGTCGACACAGCGTCGACTGCCCGGATAGAACACCAGACCAATTGCATCGGCCCCGAGTTCGGCCGCCACGACACCGTCCTCGGCGCGGGTAATGCCGCAGATCTTGATTCTCGTACGCACTTCATCATCTTACCCGCCGGTCTGAACGCAGGCAAAAACCGGTCCGGGCGGGGGCCCGGGGAGGCCGAAGCGCTCCGGGTAGCCGACACCCTGCAGGTAGAGACCCTCCGCCGGCGCCGTCATGCCCGCCCGACGCCGATCGCGGGCGGCCAGCACCGTAGCCACCCAGTCATCCGGTTTCTCCCCGGCACCCACTAACATCAGCGTGCCGACGATATTCCGCACCATGTGGTGCAGGAAGGCATTGGCGGTGATGTCGAAGGCGATGACGCCGTCATGCCGTGCGATGCGCAGTGACTGGATGCGGCGGACCGGATGGTGCGCCTGGCAGGCCGCCGCCCGAAAGCTGCTGAAATCATGCTCGCCGATCAGGTCACCCGCCGCCGCCTGCATCCGTGCCGCATCCAGGGGCTTCCAGGTCCAGCCCACCCGATCACGCAGGAGGACGGGCCGCAGGGGCGTATCCAACAGCAGGTACCGATAGGACCGGTAAAGCCCGGATCGGCGGGCATCGAAATCATCTCCCGGCCAGGCCACCCAGCGGACACCGATATCCGGCGGCAGGTGGGCGTTGACCCCCCGCACCCACGCCCGCCCGGGTCGGACCACCGGGGTATCGAAGTGCACGACCTGGGCGCAGGCATGAACGCCGGCATCGGTGCGCCCTGCCGCAACCACCTCCACCGGATGCCGGGCAATGGCGGCAAGCGCCTGCTCGAGTCGGGCCTGCACGGAGTCGGCATGATGCTGGCGCTGCCAACCGCTGTAGCCGCTACCGTCATATTCGACGCCGAGCGCGAGGCGGGTCATGCCCGGAACAGCGGATGCTCCGGCGACAGGATCCGACCCTTGCGGGCAACATCCTGCCAGCGCTCGTCATCATCGTCATTGATCTGGGCCTGCAGCACGTGCGCCTCCGACTCGAACCCGGCGCGGTCCTCGCGCATGGCCAGCACGTCCAGAAGCTTGAGCCGCAGCTCGATGCTGTCGGGCTCCTCACCCAGGGCATCGTCGAGCACCGCCTGGGCCTGTTCGAGACGGCCATAGGCGATCAACTCACTGGCGCGCTCCAGCGGTTCAATGGGTTCGGACCCGGCGCCGCGGACGCTGGTCTCGCCGAGCGTCGTTTCGACCAGGGACTCTTCGGCCACCGGCCGACCCGACCGGGGGCGCCAGTCCGAAGGCAGGGTCCTGTCATCACGACGCTCGGTCCGACGTCGATGGCGTCGCCGCCAGGCCATCAGCGCAACCAGAATGACCAGGCCGCCGAGCCCGGCAAGCCATGCCTGCACCCAGGGCTCCCGAACGGCGTCCCGGGGGTTGGCCGTTGCCCAGGCAAGCTTCTCGCGGAGCCACTCCAGCACCATGGCCCCGGTGATCTCCGGTGAATCGACAGTTGCTTCCCGGGAAGGGGCCGGGGAGGCCGGATCGCGGGTGAGCAGCGTCTCGAGACGGGCCATATCCGCCTGCAGAGCGAGCAGCGTCCCTCGCAGGGCGCGGTTATCGGCACTCAGGCGTTCATTGGAGGCCTGCACGCGATCCAGCTGCGCTTCCAGCTCGGCGAGGGACACCTTGGTGACGCCCTGATCCGACCCGGGTGCCGGCGCCTGTTCCGATCCGGAGTCGGGCGCCGTCGGTTCCGTCGGCTCCGGCGGCAGAAGCCGAAGCGGGGCGCTGTCGGGGGCGGACTCCGACGGCACCGGGTCGTCAGGGCCATCGCCCGGCGTCGGCGACGGGTCGGTGACGGTCGCACGCAGCGGTTGCCCCGGCCCCTGCCAGGCATTCAGCTGGCGGGCGACCTCGCGATTGGCCGCGGCCCGATCCGGGAACCGCAGCGTCCCGCCCAGCGGGATACTCAGGGTGGTGTCGCGCTGCAGGGCGTTGATGTTGTCGGCATTGAAGCTACCCGGGTTTTCCGCCAGCAGGGCGAGCATCATCTGGTTGGTCGCCACGGCCTCGGGTCGGACCGTCTCGGCAATGCTGTAGAGCGTATCGGTGGCGCGGGTCGGGCCATAGCGCAGGTTCGAGCCGCTGTTTGCCTGCAGCATCGTCCCGTCGCGCTC
>P_1C_Liq_1_UnCtyDRAFT_1000347_pt1 | contig 10897 bp, 11 predicted proteins | sample Pon1CUnioCityCA_2_FD_10230 | JGI IMG/M metagenome (IMG submission 10230) | reverse complement strand
TTGTTGAAGAGAATCAAAGAGCAGAGCAGTATGCCGAGCAAAAAAAGAAGGATTTTGAGAATACCACATCAAAAGAATCTGAGAAGATACGTGGAGAAGAAGATTACTATGTTAAACAATTAAGGAGACGATTGTAGATAGTAACCCTATATCGTAGTACTCAATATATAGTAATGTGATAAAAGCAAAGAGGAAGCTTGGGACAAATGGAATACCATACTTTACTCTAAGTGTGTCGAGAGAAGAATTTTTAATACGTTCTAAATCTTCTTCTGATACACCTGTATTTCTTGGATGTACATGGCCATCAGTCACAGGGACTGATTCAACAAGCCAGTCACCAAGGACAACATCTTGTTTAGTAACATCCTCAACAGTGAGTATCTGTTCAGCTCGTTGCAAGATATACGTTGCTGCTAAGCTAATAAAGAGAACACTTATACCTATACTAAGAATGAGTTGGTAAGAGGATGGAATGAAGACGTATATGGGGATGAGACTAAGCAGTATTGCTCCTCCACTCATTAGGGGAATATATGTAAGAGCTGGATGTGTTTGAACAAGTTCTCTCCAATTTTTCACAATAAGATACACTGTCCAAACCATGCCGTATAAGGAACCTAAAAAGAACAAGAGAAATACGTACGTGATGATAGTTGTAGGGGGCCAACGTGTTAGGAACGTTGCTACCCCCATGAGTAGCTTTGTATCTCCACCACCCCACATATGCATATACATTAAGGCCAGTCCAAAAAGGTAGGCTGAAACAAGACCGCCAATACTATACAGTAAAGGGAGCATATTAGTTGTTTGTAAAGATATATACGCTGCATGTGTTAAGCCTGCAGCCATAACAAAATATGAAAGTACGTCTGGTACTTCTCGTATTCGAAGATCCTCTAAAGATGCAAGGACTAATAGGATAAGTAAGAAAACAGTGATGCTAATTGGTAGCATGATATACCCTGAATCCACCTTGTTTATCAAGAACCTCTACGGTGCCAAATACATCTTTCATTTTTTTGTATAACATTTTACCTCCTTTTTTGTGTCTGGCAACAAGTGAGAAACACCCATTTTTTTCTAAATAAGTGGGTGCTTCCTCGATGAATTCGTAGCATTTCTTTCGACCAGCAGCCATGGGAGGATTGGTAAAGATATGTGTGAACGTATCAGATATATTTGTGTATGCATCGCTCTGTTTTACGGTTCCAGAGATGCCATGTTTTTCAAAGTTTTTCTTTGTTATAAGGACTGCTCGTTTATTTATATCTACAGCTGTAAACTGTGCTTCTGGGTTTTGTTTGCTTAGTACTGTTGAGACTACACCTATACCACACCCCAGGTCACAAATCTTTGTTCCTTGGATAGGAGCGGTTTCTACAAGTAGTTTTGTTGCATTGTCCAAGTGGTTTTTGGAAAAAAGTCCTTTATCACTCCATACGGTTATTCGACGATTATTAGCTACAATGTTTATCCTAAATGGTTTGTGTATTTCTTCCTTGCTATCAAAGTAGTGATCACTCACTCTCTATAACTCCTGTTAATCTATACACAAGAGCGTCTGCTGCTTCTATTAGGCCTCTTGGTTCATCTGATCGTAGCTGAATACATGTTCCATTCACACCTATCTCTGTTTGGTTTCCTTGTTCCATCGTTATAACAGGCGTTGTAGGCGTTGCATTTTCACATGTTATGACTGGTGCGGAGGGCTCTATACCTGGCTGCATGAACGCACCTTCAGTTGCCACACCGTAAATATATGATGTAACTCTTGATATTTCTAATGCTGCTATTCCTGCTTCTCCTCGCGTACTAAGTTCCTCGCTTATTGATATGTATACTGTACCGTTTGTTTCTTGTGCAAGTCGTAAAGGTAAGGATAGTTCATTGTTGTATGATATGTTTTCAACTGTGCTAGGATGGTTTCTGAACTCTATAACAGTATCTCCTTGGTTTGTAAGCAGTGTTGTTTCAAAGGCATTTTCGCTTTTTTGTTCAAAGATGTACCCGTTATATGTTGTAGTTGTAGGCTCTGCATCTATGTAAAATACGTATAATCCAAGGAATAATATCCCTATTATAACTGCTACTGTTAATTTTGTTGAAACCATTGTTCCTCTTGTTTCCTCTTGTTCCTCCGCTACTTCAACAACGTCTCTTTCTTCCTCATGCTCTTTTTCTTCTTCCATATTCCTATATTAAGTCGTATTGTGATAAAACAATGTGGTCTTGAACTGTTAGAACTGACTGGTCTGTTAGACTTGTTTCATAGCAGTTCTGATCGGTGTTTTGGAAGGACTGGTTTCCAGTAATGGTAATAGTTATTATAGACTCATTATCGCAAACTCCTTGTCCTGTTGTGACAGGTACCAATAATCGTTGTGATAGGTCTTGTTGCATTTGTTCTGCTATGAATCCTTGTTGTTCAGTACTTGTTGGAGGTGTTACTACGCGTAGTTCTTCAACTGTGTTAAAATTCACATCGGGGTAGTCAAATCGTTCTATGGCTCCAGGAGAAGAATAAAATCTTACTTGGCTACCTTGAATGTTTGCTTGATACTGTTGTGTTTCAGGTACGTACGTGAATGTTATATCCTGGTATGTAACTGTTGAACCTGGAGCTGAAGAACTTGTAGGGTTTTGATCTGGGCTGTAAGAGAATCCCACAACGCTGAGCCCCATAAGTAGTGCGAGGAACAAAGGCATTGCAGTCTTTTTTACTTTTTCGTTCATATGTTTGGTTATAGCTGTAAATGTTTATAAAAATAGTTGTGTGTTTCTCAATGTATGAAAAAAGATTTTAAAGAAATATTCAGAGAACGTGTAGAGAAAAATCCTAAGAAATACTATGCTACGGATATACTGAGAAAATATGGATTTCAAAGAAAGAAATGTGTTGAATCCGGGCGGTTCTTTTGGACAACTGATGATGATAGAGATATTTGTGGAGATGCTGATGTTGTAGGAAAGTATACCTTCTTAGAGGAGAAAATTGCAGGAGAAGAACTGACATATATAGATGTATGGAAGAACTTCAAACAGTATTTTGAGGAGAAGGGTTATACTGGTGTTGACCGGTACCCTGTTTCTGCTAAGTGGAGAGATGACACTGATTTTGTCGCGGCAAGTATTTACAATTTTCAACCTCACGTGGTAAATGGTAGTGTTGAACCACCTGCTAATCCTTTAGTCATACCACAGCCCTGTGTTCGATTTAATGATGTTGAGAATGTAGGCGTGACTATGTCTCACACAACGAGCTTTGTGATGATTGGACAGCATGCATTCAAGACGCAAGAAGAGTGGGATCAAAACAAATACTTTGAGGACTTACTAGTATGGTTTCTAGATAACGTTAACATACCTAAGGATGAGCTTATTCTTCATGAAGATGTTTGGGTTGGAGGGGGTAACTTTGGGCCATGCATGGAGTTTTTTTCAGGAGGGTTAGAGTTAGCTAACCAAGTATACATGATGTATGAAAAGACTCACCGTGGTCATCGAGAACTCCCTATTAAAGTGCTAGATATGGGTATGGGGCATGAAAGAGTTGCTTGGTTTACCTCTAGAAGTAAAACAATGTATGAAACAATGTTCCCAGAAACATTGGGTAAAGCTAAAAAACGTGTCAAAACAGAATTTGATGAAGCCATCCTTGATAGATTCATACCGTATGCTTGTTTACTAAATGATGATGAGGCAGAAGACATAGAGCAAGTCTGGGAAAATATTAGCTCAATTGTTAATATGCCTAAAGAGGATGTAAAACGTAGAATAAAACCTGTTAGTGATATGTACAGCGTTGTTGAACATGCACGCACACTCTTAATATCTATACATGATGGCGTGTTACCTAGTAATGTTAAAGGAGGACATAACTTACGAGCTATTCTCAGACGAGCCTTGAGAATAATAGAAAAAAATAGCTGGGATGTGACATTAGAGGAATTAGTGTCTTGGCATAGCTCTGAACTAAAACCTCTCTTTCCTGAGTTATCAGAGAACCTTGAGAATGTCCAAAAGATTCTAAGACATGAAGAAAAGAAATGGGAGCAGACGAAGAAAAAACAAAAGAGGCTTATTAACAAAACACTAAATGAAGGAAATATAACTGAAGATGTGCTCTTGGAACTTTATGATAGTCACGGTATTCAACCCAGTGAAGTCATAGAAAGAGCTAAAGAACAGGGCATCACTGTTAAAAAGCCAAAACAGTTCTGGAAAAAAGTTAGTGAACGGCATGATCAAAACATTGAAAACAAAGAAGCCGAAGAAAAACGATATGAAGACATTGAAAAAACTCACAGATTATACTACGATTCATATGATTTATTTTCATTTGAAGGGACAGTGTTACACTGTGAACCTGTAGAGGACAAAGATTTACACAGAGTTATTCTTAACCGAAGCGCTTTTTATCCTAAGAGTGGAGGGCAACTACATGATAAAGGTGTGTTAGGTGATGGAGACGTTGTATTTGTAGAAGCAGTACAAGATGTAGTTGTTCATTATGTTACCAAAGAACTACGTGAAGGCGTTGTTGTTAAAGGCGTTGTTGATAAAGAAAGACGTATCCAGTTGACACAGCACCACACCGCAACACATATCATAACAGGTAGTGCTAAAAGAGTTTTAGGCCCACATGTGTCTCAAGCAGGAGCATCTAAGAAAATGAATAAAGCACGACTTGACATCACACACTACGATGCGCTAACACCTCGAGAAGAACAAAAGATAGAAGAAGAAGCACGAAGCATTATTAGAGAGAATCGCCCAGTAACACATACATTTTTACCACGTACAGAAGCAGAACAAAAGTATGGATTTGAAATTTACCAAGGGGGAGCAGTTCCAGGAAAAAATATACGTATTGTTAGTATAGAAGACTATGATGTTGAAGCATGTGGTGGGACACACGTTGAAGTAACTGGGGATGTTGAAGATATAAAGATTCTTAAGTCAACAAAGTTGCAGGATGGCGTTGTTAGGCTTGAATTTGCAGCTGGAAAAAAAGGGAAGGAAGTTCTACGTAGAGAAAGAGAACGTATAGAAACATTGAAAGACCTTCTTAGTGCAAGGCATGAATCTCATATTCCTAGTCGAGCCAAAGAACTGTTTAAAAAATGGAAGAAGTCTCGTAAAGGAAAACTCGATACCTTACAGCTTGAAAAAACAGAGGAGTTTGAAGGAGATATAGTAAAAGAGACTGCTAAGAGGTTAAAAACTCAGCCTAAACATGTCATAAAGACTGTGAAGAAGTTCTTGAAGCAAACGGAAGACAACCTTACTGAGTAGTTATAAGCACATCATCCTCTCGTATAAGGACTGTGTGTTCAGCTTGACTTACAAGCCCGCCTGATTCTTCGACTAGTGGAGGATGACCTTTTATTACTCCTTGTTGTTCGAGTTTTCTAAGTGCATACTTTGTTTTCCCCCATCCAAACGTGTTTGCTAACCACTGTGATGCGAAAGGCAATCCTTCATATGTTTTTATCTCTTTGTATATAGGCCTAGCAATTCTGTCTCTTACTTTATGTTCTTCAGCTTCTTCAAACACAGTTGGTTTTCCACTGTGATACACTGACCCATTACCTTCTGTTATAAATGGCTCTATGGCGATTAGCATCCCTGGTTCTAATTTACTAGTATTTCCATTATCGTAGTTAGGTATTGTTGGAGGAACATGTGCATCGTGTCGATCAAGCCCGTGACCAGTAAGGTTTGTCACTGGTTGAAACCCTTGTTTCTTTGTTTCTCTAGCTATTATTTTTCCCACGTATCCAATCTCTATTCCTGGTTTTACTTCTTGTAAAACATTTTTTAGAACGGTGTGAACCGCTTTTCTCAACGGATGTTTTCCTACTACAACTGTTCGTGCAGTATCTGCTAAGTATCCATCTATTGAAACACCTACATCTACTTTGCATATATCCCCTTGATCAAACGTGACATCTTCTTTGCCCGGGTAGAAATGTGCCGCGGTTTCATTCAAGCTTATCTGAGGGGGGAAAGCAGGCTTAGCATTTTCTTCTTCTATTTTATTTTCTATTACCTGTAACACGTGCTTCATAGATACATCCTTTGCTATTAGATCTTCAGCTATATCTAAACAAGATCGTGCTATGTTTCCTGCTTGGACAAGTTTTTCTTCATCAGGGTTTCTCATATATGTATGTAGTTTTGTATAGTATTAAAATGTGTTAGTACTCTTTTACTTCGTTAGAGTTATTCCTCATGCTTTATTCTTTCTTTTTCCCAGTATTCAGTTATATTTTCTTGTAGTTCTAGAATTGTTGGTTGTATTTTGTTCCACGTGCCTAAGACATTCTCTATTTCTTGTGCTCGTAAGGATTCATCATTTTTTAAGTTGCATAGTGTTATTTTGGATAGTTGTGCTTGGTACGTATCAATTATTTTATTTAGGTCATCTTCATAGCTTTCAAGAATATCTGCTTCTGAAGATAGCACTAAACTCTTTGAGGGGAGTAACCGTTTATGTGACCAGTTAACCCAGGATGACAAAACATTTGATGCCTTATACAGTACATGTTTATCTATATTGTTGGGGAAGAAATGTTTTTCTTCGAAGTGTAAAATTATACTGAATGCATCATCTAATTCTTTAAAGGTTATATCTAAGTTGTGTTTCTCTGCGTATGCTTTCCAAGCATCTTGAATTGGTTCTTTATCCATACCTCTATGTAAAACTTAGTTTTTCTTATACTTTCTTGTGTAATAGTATTAAATACGACGCTATTTTTTATTACACATATGAAAGACCGTATAATGATAGTTGATAAGGATAAATGCAATCCTGATGGGTGCGGAGGGTATCTTTGTATGAGAGTATCTCCAAGTAACCGAGCAGGAAAAGAAGCTATTGTAAAAGACCCTGAAGATGGGAAAGTAAAAGTTAATGAAGATGTTATTTCTGAAGCTGATAAGATAGCTGCTAATAAATGCCCGTTTGATGCGTTACAAATGGTTAATTTACCAAGTGAACTAGATCAAGATCCTATTCATAGATACTTACCTAATGGGTTCTCTTTGTATAATGTACCTACACCTATTGATAACAATGTTGTTGGAATCTTAGGACGTAACGGTATTGGAAAGAGCACAGCTTTACGTATTGTAGGTGGTGAGATGCCCCCTAATTTTTCCCAAGAAGAGAGTGGAGGATACCAGGAGCTTATTAACAGGTATAAAGGTACTGAAGCTCAAAACTATTTTACTCGGTTAGCAGATGGAGATGTTGTTGTTGCAATAAAGCCTCAGCATGTTGATAAGATTCCGTCTATGTTTACAGGTACTGTTGAAACATTGTTAAAAGGAGTGGATGAGAGAGATGGGTTTGATAAAGCTGTGAAAAGACTGGATATTGCTCATATTATTGATAGAGATGTTTCTAAGATTAGTGGAGGAGAACTACAACGAGTAGCAATAGCTGCTACGATGCTGAAAGATGCAGATCTTTACTTATTTGATGAGCCTACCTCTTACTTGGATGTTAAGCAACGAGTCATGATGAGTAGGTATATCAAAGAGCTGACGGATGAAGGTAAGAATGTATTACTTATTGAGCACGATCTTATCATCCTTGATTACTTGACAGACTTGACTCACTTAATGTATGGTGAGACGGGTGCTTACGGTGTTTGTAGTTTAGCTAAAACTACGAAAGCAGGTGTTAATATGTACTTAGATGGGTTTATCCCTGAAGAAAATATGAGGTTTAGACAAAGCAGTATTACGTTTGAAGAGAGAAGTAAGAACAGGTCTAGCAAAGATACTGAAGTTATTAGTTGGAGTGATTTTGAGGCGACCTTGGGTTCTTTCACCCTTGAAGCAACACCTGGCACTGTTAACAAGAAAGATGTTATCGGAATTTTAGGGCAGAATGGTACAGGGAAGACAACCTTTATGAAAGCACTAACAAAAACTATTGAAAGCACTGTTGATGTATCAGAGGATATATCGATTAGTTATAAGCCTCAGTATTTAGAGAAAACTGATGAAGTTGTTAGAACTTGGCTAGGACCAAATGCGAGGAAGCATAAGAACACTGTTTGGAAACCTTTGGGTATAAAACCACTTTTAGATAAACCTCTTACTAGTTTAAGTGGAGGAGAACTACAACGAGTAGCAATAGCTAAGTGTCTCTGTGCTGATGCTGATATATACTTACTAGACGAACCATCTGCGTATCTTGATGTAGAGCAACGTCTTGCAACAAGTAAGATGATTCGCAGTCAAATGACGGATAGAGATAAGAGTGCCTTAGTTATTGATCATGATTTACTCTTTATAGACTATATTTCAACAAAACTCATGGTGTTTGACGGAGACCCTGGACAAAGAGCAAAGGCTAAAGGACCCATGCCTATGGAACAAGGTATGAATATGTTCTTAGAAGAACTAGGCATAACCTTTAGACGAGATCTTCAAAATGGTAGGCCTAGGATTAACAAGCCTGGGAGCCAGAAAGATAAGCAACAAAAGCAACAAGGTAATTATTACTACGAGAAATGAATAAACAGGTATTGCACGGTGTATTGGGAAGTATCTTATTAGTTCTTCTTCCTGTCATGATGTTAGTGTATACCCCGGATCTTACTATACGTATTCAAGGCATGTATGGTGAAGAAACAACTGTTGCTAATCAAACGGTTAGGTATGTTGCAGGACAAGACGAACTTCCAAATGAATATACATCGGCTGAGCAAACACATCTTAGAGATGTTTCTTTTCTTGTTAAGATAGCTACAGCGATTTTCATAGGTATTATAACATGGTTCTTGTTAGAACAGCGTTTTCCTTTTACTAAAAAACAACTGAAGATACTTAGTGTCCTCCTTGTTAGTGTAAGTATTTTTTCAACAGTTTCATTTTCTTTTTTCTTTGATGTATTTCACACAGTGTTCTTTGAGGGGGAGACGTATCTTTTTCCTTCTAATTATCTTCTTGTTACTTTGTTCCCTTCATCTTTCTTTGAAGCTCTAATGAGAGTAGTTGTTGTTACATGGGGAGTGACTATTAGTTCTCTGTATTTTTTTGTTACTGTGCGACGATGAGCGTGCTTGTTAGAACAACATCATCCTTACTTCGTATATTATCTATGACGAACTGACCGATTTCTTGAGGATTCTTCATCTCTACAAGGACAATAACATCCCATTCTCCAAATACTACGTTGATTTCAACAACGTTCATATTGTCTGTGAGGTGTTGCACCAGGTTCTGTTCTTGTGCTGACTGAGTCTGTATTAGTATATATGCTAACATCGTGCTATTTTCCTATAGAATGATAGGTACCCTGTATGTGTTCTTTGCGTATTTCTTGGTCGTGATGCACCATGTTCTACCTTCCATTCTTCTTGTTTAACACTCACTGTTTTTTGGTGTCGTAGTTCTTTAGGTGCTTTTTTAACAATTTCTTTAAACTGTGTAACGTGTACTGTGTAGAAGGCAACTATACCCCCTGTTTTAAGCGCTTTTACGACCGTTTGTATACTTTTTTCGGGTGTAGGTATATCTACTAGTGCTGCGTCGTAAGCAAGTCTCTCAACGGCTTTATGATTATGTGCATTTTCGTTGTGAAAAGAAATATTGTTAAGACTCATTTTCTGTGTGTTCTTTTTTGCTAAAGAAATATTCTTCTTTGATACATCATATGTATCAACATGGTTAGCTATGTTTGCAAAGAACGTTGTTGCTTTTCCACTTCCACACCCTAGTTCTAACATAGTTGTTTGTTTTGTTACTGGTATGTGTGCAGCTACTAGGCCTAAGTCTTTATCACTTATTGTTTGAGGCCCTCTTTCTAAATCATTATATACATCGTGTTTTGTAGCTTCATGTACGCAGAGAGAATGGTTTTTCTTATTGAAGAATCCTTCTTTTTGCAGTTCTTCTTTTGTTAATTGAAACGTGTCTGCTTGGAAGGTTTCATTATCTGTTTTGTATTTTGAAAATGGGTGTATACGTCTTTGTTTACCATTACTATCTTTAACATACTTTGGGAATCGATAGATTATTCTGTGTTTATCCATATATTTATATTATATTTTGTAAGATATAAGGCCTTCTGTTGTTATACTTGTCAAGGTATCTTTATGAACAGCTACGTTTAATGCATCACCTGGTAAGACTATTTGAGGTAGTTTTTCACCACTTGTATAATTATATCGTTGTATGTTACCATAATTTGCAGCAACGTACACGATATCGTCATGGTAGTATATGTCTTCTACAGGGAACCCAACACGAGTACGTCTATCTTGAGGTATAACCTGGAAGGCTTTATTATAGACGAGAAATCTTTCTTTCATGTATTCTGGGGGTGTCATAGTGAATGAGGACTGTGAATCTTGTTTTGACACCGTCACTGTATCATTGTATACTGTGTAGGTAGTGTCATCTTCTGCGTATATGTGTTGTGTTATTCGTTCTACTTCGTTTATACGTTGAGGAAACGCAGGGTTTGAAACGTCAAATACAAAGTATCTGTCGAGAGCTGAAACATAAAGGTTATTGTTGTTTACTTGTATGTTTTGAGCGTCTCGCATAGACATATCTGTAAGTAGGAACGGTGACACAGGGTCTTTAAGATCATATATTTTGAGTCTATCTTGTGTTAAAACATACATTGTATTTTCTGAGTATGCTACATCATATGATTCACTACTTAGAATTGACTGTAGGAGTAACCTGCCTGGGTTCTGTATGGAATAGAACGTTAATTGGGATCCTACACTTATAAGCGTGGCATCGGAGGCTATAAGTGTATCTACGTTGTCTGGTGCGGGGAGGGTATCTGTTGCTTCAGAAGGAACTGTTTCTGCTAACTGTAGGGACCCTGCTGTTGAAGCACTGTCTTCTAAGTCTACTTGAT
>P_1C_Liq_1_UnCtyDRAFT_1000346_pt1 | contig 10897 bp, 9 predicted proteins | sample Pon1CUnioCityCA_2_FD_10230 | JGI IMG/M metagenome (IMG submission 10230) | reverse complement strand
ATACCTTCCATAGCTATACCAACGGATAGGTTGTAAAATTCATTATTGTACTGAATCACATCCTGAGGCTTTTTGCTCGAAGTTTTCCAAAATGAATTCAAAGCGCTGATACCTATTCCATTATTAGCTATGTTCATTGTTGTATTTCCTTCGAAAACATTTTTTTCGATGATAGCCATGGCATTTGTTATTTCAATGTGTTGCACATTATTAATGGGACGGTTATAAGTAAATAAGTTATTTGATATTACATGATTGATTTGATGCGCCCGGTAACCCTGGATATAAATCCCTGTTTTATTATTGATAAAATCAGTAGACTGAACATGAATGTTTCCCCCAAAAGATGATTGTTGGTTAAGGGCAGCTTTGTGGATATTAGCGACACCTATTTTTGCATTTTTAATCAATGAATTTTCCATGTACAATTGACCTGACTGATTTTTAAAATTTGAAACTACCTCTATTCCACCCCATTCTGAAAAACCGCAAGCTTCAACTTTATCAATGATTACGTTATTCAGTTCTAAAGTTGCATCCTGTGTTACAACGATTCCTGAAGCAGGATAGTCAGACCGTTGTAAATCAGCATTTGGAGTAAATTTCAATGTTTGGTTTTCCAATTTAAAATCAACCCCAGATTCGATAACAACAACACCTTTAATCTTGATAACACCATCATTATTTAAATCTTCTAATTGATCTGTGGCATCATTAATCAATATACTATTGGAATAATCAAATTCCGGTCCTTGCTTAATGAATGTAACTGTGTCATTATAAGCACAACCATCCGGTGCATTTATTGTGTAAGAATAACTCCCTGTTTGTAAATTGTAGCGATTCCACGCTGTACTTCCATCCGACCACTGGATACTGTGTGTATTAATATTACCATTATTCAGTGATATTGAGATTCCCTGAAAACTATTATTACATAGCGTTTCAAATTTTTGAACATTGGGTTGAATAGGGTGTGTATTCTTAGCCATTTGTACAGCAGCAGCAGCATTTAATCGTCCAGCACCGAGTTGACCCGCGTATTGTGGATTCACACTGTCGACATCATCAGCAGTAGTTAATAGTATGTTCTCAATAGCTGCAGGTGAAAGACAAGGATTGACATCCAACATAAGACCGACTGTACCAGAAACAAGTGGAGCAGCAAATGAAGTGCCACTTCCAAGAACGTATTGGTTGTTCCCTATAGCTAAAGGCATGTTGTATCCAGGAGCTACCAAATCAACGGAGCTGTTATGTTGATGTGTACTGGAAGGATCATTCTGGACGGCTTCGTGATTATCGTTTGCATTTACACTTGAAACTGCGACAACATTATTAAAAGCAGCAGGATACACTAAATGTGTTGGACCACCGCAAGTACCTCCATTTCCTGCTGCGGCAATGATCGCAGTTCCGTTTTCCACCACTTCATCGATAATAGATTGGTAGTACGCGTTGTAAGAACATCCAGAAGCCCAGGAAACATTAATGACACGGATACCCGCATAAGTAGCTGATAGCATAGCGTTGTAATTCATAGAGTAAAGCGACAGAGAACTATTGAATCCAATAGCACTTTTACCAACTCCATTGTCTGTATCTCCCGCAGCATTAATTGCAACAGCTGTTCCGTGATTCATGTTATTATTGGGTGTGGCATGGATGCTCGCTATTTTGGATTGAAGATCTTCGTGTAGTGTGTCAAAATACGTGTCAAGTATTCCAATGCGTACCGCTGGCGTTCCTTTCGTGATATCCCAAGCAGCTTTTGCGTTAATGTTTGTCAACGCATAGTCGTTTGAAAATTCAGTTGAAAAATCATTCGTTGAATAAAGGAGTTCGAATGGTTCAATCATTACAGGATTATCTAAATTAACCATACGATCAACTTTGGCAAACACAGCTGTAATATTATTAGCAGTAATAGCGTAAACCTTCTGAAGGTCTGCTTTTTTACTTGCTGGAACTGCTTTTTTGATTGTTGCTTGTGGATATTGTCTTTGCAACGTCTTTAAAGCATCTTGCTGTTGAACGGTTACCCAAAACGTCTTTTCCTGACTCAATGTGATGAGTGTAACCAATAGTGCGATCAATGTTGTAATTCCTTTGTTCATAACGATTGTTTCTGGTTCAAATGTAGACCAGTTCAACCGCTAAGCCTCCCTATTTTACTGATGATAAAGTGAATTGAGCAATTCAGTATACGCGCTTCTAAGTACTATTTTCATTGCAGGTGTGAAAAACATATTAGGTACTTTGCTTAGTTAAGAATAAGTAGTTTTACGTAAAAAAAAAAGGAGGCACTTCCGTACCTCCTATACCAGATGGGGTTTGAAACATTTACATGGACTCTTCAGCGCGAATTGCGCCATTTGAATAATTTATTATACGCTGAAGAACACCGTCTTCGTTGTAAATGTATCGCTTCCCATCATAGAGTTCTCCGTTTTTTATAACCCCATCCATGATCACTTCACCCGCATCATTCTTAATTAGTTTTTCTTCCAACTGCGAGTGCTTGTTTTCTCTTTGCAAATCAAGGCAGACTAATCGACTAATGGCGGTATGATAATCCTGACCGCACTCCTCTGCATCTATTGAGAATTGCTTTCGAATTTGTCCATTATTATCATACCAAATAATTGTTTTTAGCGCTCCAAATTTTGTATACCGAAGTGCTTCTCCTTGACGTTCTCCATTATTCGCATAATAGATAAACTCGGGTTGACCTGTGGGATGATAATAATAAACAGTGTCCTCTTCTTTACCTTTATTGTTATATTTCGCTTTGTATCGGAGCGTTCCACTAACATCAAAACGCTTCATTTGGCCATAATAATTACCATTACGCACATTTCCAGTTTCTTTAACAATGCCATTTGGGTGAAATTTGAGGTATGCTCCGTTCGGCTCTCCGTTTACAAAATTTCCTTTACATTTTGGCGTGACACCATCTTTATAATATAAGATCCATTCACCAACTTTTACACCATTTTCATAATTTCCTTCGGCTATTTTACCTTCCATAGGATAGCCCAATTGTGGTTGATCATATCCTTTGTACACTCTAGCACCTTTTTCTGGAGTTAAACCGTCCAGAGACTTGATAATCATATTTTGAGTGTTTCTGTAGCACTCGTCTATACTACTTTCTTGTCCGATTAAAATAATTGGAAAAAAACACAACATGAAATAAATTGACTTTCTCATACCATTAAACTTTTAAGTGAAGCTGCAGATCTTAATACGGGAATCAAACATGATTTGTGAATTGATTTTACCATCCAGAAATCAAGTTTCTCTAATTCATTACGATTCTTATAGAAATCAGAATATTCCAAAATCTCTCGAATTAATTTTTGTTTTGTGCTCGGATAAACTTGTGTCATAACTTTAATTATTAACTGATTCTGGAACAAATTTAAGGTGAGCGGTATCCATTTTCATCATTGAACAGGTAGAACGATGACGAATTGAGCATAAGAACATAACAAGAGCTACGTACAATTTAGCGGTCTCTCAAAGAGAATGTTTAGATGAACTAACCAGACCCGTATACGTAATTTCACTTAAATNAAGTTAGNCTAGGTAGTACATATAGGGGATATAAGAAAGATGTGTGAGTCTCAATTATCGAAAAAGTGAGAACTGATTTAAACGTATCCTTTATCGCGAGCCCAAATACTCAATTGGGCAGAATTCGGAATATTAAGCTTTTTCAAAATATTATGGCGATGGGTGTCGACTGTGCGATTTGAAACACTGAGTTGTTCACCAATATCACGAGAGGTAAATCCTTTGGCAATCAACTTCACGATCTCTATTTCTCGGTTTGTCAATTCGGGTTGTTCTTCTTCTCCACCAAACATGGATTTTACAAATTTTTCTTTGATTTCCTCACAAATATATTGGTTACCGCTATGAACGTCATTGATTGCTTTTATCAACTCCTCTTTCGAACTATTTTTAGTTAGGTATCCTTTCGCTCCATGATTTAACATCTTTTTCACTAGAGCTGTATCATCGTGAATTGATAAACCAATAATACTGGTTTTGGGAAGTGTATTTGAAATCTCTTTGGTAGCCTGGAATCCATCACCTTCCTTCAGGTTAATATCCATGAGAATTACTTCAGGCCGATAAGATTTAGCCAGAGCTATCGCATCACGCTCACCTGCAGCTGTACCTATAACTTCAAAAGATTCTTGTTCTTGAAGAACGGCGGACCAAGCTTGTGCTATTAAATGGTGATCGTCTACGATTAGAATTTTTACTACACTCATAATGTCAGATTTACAACGAAATTAAATTATTTTTTGGTAAAATTTCAACTATTTTATGATTAAACTCAGTTTTTGAGTTTAGAAATACTATTTTCCCTCAACTTTAAGCGTAAAATAAATCGAACTAATACGAGCTAAACAACCTTTTATAATATCTACAAACTGTTCATTTCATTCCTTAAAAAATTAAAATTGGAGCGTCAACACAGTGTAAAAAATCGGCACACCATTTTAAAAATTCAATCTGCAGTATTCAGTGAATGTTATGTGTATAAATCATAAAAAAAGGGCGGGATTATACCGCCCTTTTGTCGTGATTTCTAAAAATTAATAATAAATCAATCTTCTTACTTTCGCCACATATTTTGCCAACCGTATAACCTGTTTGGTGTAACCATATTCATTATCATACCAGGTGTAAAGCACCACATTTTTACCACTTGGACCAACAATAGTTGCAGGGGAATCAAAAACAGAACAACACGTATTTCCGATGATATCATTCGAAACTAATTCTTCATCGATGGAATAATGAATCTGATTCACGAGTTCACCTTCTAATGCCGCCTTTCGGATAGCATCATTGATTTTATCAGCGGTGGTTTCCTGGTCAAGTTGCAAGGATAGAATCGCAAGCGAACCATTGGGTGTCGGCACTCTCACCGCATTGGCTGTCAATTTATTTTCAAGGTCTGGAATAACCTTAGTAACCGCTTTTCCAGCTCCTGTTGAAGTAATGACCATATTGATTGCAGCAGAACGCCCACGACGGGGTTTTTTATGCATATTATCCAATAAGTTTTGATCATTCGTGTAGGCATGAACCGTTTCAATGTGACCTTTCTCAACACCGAATTGATCATTGATTACTTTTAATACGGGCGATATGGCATTCGTTGTACACGAAGCAGCTGAATATATTTTTTCAGTTTCGATATCTAGTTCATGTTGATTAATTCCATATACAATATTTGGAATGCCTTTTCCAGGGGCAGTCAAAATAACTTTTGAAACACCTTTAGCCTGACGATGACGTTCCAAGTCTTCCCTAGTCGTAAAGGCTCCCGTATTATCAATAACCAGAGCATTTTGAATACCATGTGCTTCGTAATCTACGTCCTCTGGATTTTTAGCTTCAATCAACTGGACACTTTGTCCATTAATCGTAAGTACCTTTTTATCAATGTCGAGATCAACAATACCATCAAAAGCTCCATGAACGGAATCATTTCTAAACAGCGCAGCCCTTTTTGTAATTGTTTTTTCAGATGTATCGCGCGTCACAATTGCTCGCAATCGCAATTGTTGTCCCTTACCCGCCTGTTTAATTAATTCCCGGGCAGCCAATCTACCAATACGTCCAAAACCGTAAAGCACAACATCGCGCGGTTCAGGTTTAAAACGATCTTTACCTATAAAATCTTTGAGTTGGTGTTTTAAAAATTCGAGTTCACTAGAAAACTGATCCTGAACTTCCTGATATTCGAATGAAAGTTTACCAATATCTAATTTCGACGGGGCCAGATCTAAATCGAGTAAGGCTTCGGCCATAGAAGAAGTTGCAAAAACGTCAATGGGTTTTTTCACCACATTATCTGCGTATTTGTGCAGGTTCATAATTTCAGAAACCGTAAGGTTGACCAGGTGATTTCGAAAAAGGACTAATTCAACACCTTGATCATAAAGTAATTGACCAGTCTTACTCGCTAATTTAACAGCAGCACGTTCCCTTTTGACGTGTGCATCCAAATTCTCTTCGTAACCAATTGCAGGGTTCATTTGACTATTTATTTGTTAAAAATTAATTATTTATGTAAAAAAAAAAGCTGCCCAAATTGAGCAGCTTTTTATTGCTTTCTATCCTAAATAAGCCTTTAAAAGCTTATTCCGCGATGTATGACGCAGTCGACGAATGGCTTTTTCCTTTATTTGTCGAACGCGCTCACGTGTGAGGTTAAATTTCGATCCAATTTCTTCGAGTGTGAGTCCGTGGTTCATACCTATACCGAAGAAAAGGCGTATAATCTCTCTTTCTTTATCTGTCAATGTCGACAATGAACGCTCTATTTCGCGCTGAAGCGATTCAGACATTAATAACGTATCGGCTTTCGGAGAATCCGAGTTCGCCATAACATCCATTAGCGTACCGCCATCCTCATTTGTTGTCAATGGAGCATCCATTGAGACATGACGACCTGAAACGTTCATACTTTCCTTGATTTTATCTTCAGGGACTTCTAATGCTTCTGCTAGCTCTTCCGCAGATGGAGGTCTTTCATATTCTTGTTCCAGTCGCGAAAATGCTTTATTGATTTTGTTGAGGGAACCCACCTGGTTCAATGGCAAACGAACAATTCGAGCTTGTTCTGCCAACGCTTGTAAAATCGATTGACGAATCCACCATACAGCATAAGAGATAAATTTAAAACCTCTCGTCTCGTCGAATTTCTGAGCCGCTTTGATGAGTCCTAAATTTCCTTCATTAATTAAATCAGGAAGCGTGAGACCTTGATTTTGATATTGCTTCGCCACCGACACAACGAATCGCAAATTGGCACGTGTCAACTTCTCAAGTGCTCTTTGGTCACCTTGCTTGATCTTTCTGGCCAGTTCGACCTCTTCATCTGCAGTAATAAGTTCTTCTTTACCTATATCCTGCAAATATTTATCAAGTGATTGACTCTCGCGATTGGTGATCGANTTTGTTATCTTTAATTGTCTCATGCTCGTTCTTCCTTACTTTAGTGAATGAAATAAAAGTGTGGCAAATTTACGTCAATTTAATATTTCTACAAAATTTAATTTATATGAAAATCCGCCGGACTGGTTTACCGACGGATTCTCTTTTGATGAATGATTGGTCTTCAATCAGTGAATTGAATCACCTATGAAATGGCATTGGTTTGATCTAAAGACCAAAACCTACGTAATCTTTACGACCGCTTTTAGTCATAATTTCCAACAGCACTCCATTGTTATTTTTACTATTAAGTGCACTTGTCAGATCTACTACTGTAGTTACCTCTTTATTATTGACTTTAGTGACGATCATACCCTCAGTAAGACCTAAAGAACTCAGTTTACCTGCAGATATAGAAGTGATTTTAACGCCGTGATCAATATCTAATTCGCGCATTTCATCTTCTGTTAACGCTCCAAATGTTGCTCCAAGCGCTGAATAGCGTTCAACTTCCTCCTTAGACTTCAGTTCTGTACTACCTTCTTTATTGCGCAGAACGAGTTTTTTGGTGAGTACTTGATCATCTCTTCTTATGGTTACAGCTACTTGATCACCGGGTCTTCTCTTACCTATTTCTTCTTGTAACTGTGAAGGTGAGTTAACCTTTTTACTACCTACTTTCAATATGATATCTCCTTCTTTCAGACCTCCTTTTTCTGCACTTGAACCTTCATTCACCTTGCCGATATAAACACCGGCAGTGCTTTCCAATTCTTCCTGATCCTTTAAGGATTGGTTGATTTCTTGAATCTGTACCCCTAGAAAAGCGCGCTGAACCATTCCATAGTCAATGATATCACTCATGATCTTAGACACGAGCCTGGAAGGAACTGCAAAGGAATAACCTGCATAGTTTCCAGTTTGTGATGCAATAGCTGTATTAATACCAATCAGTTCCCCATTTGCATTGACAAGAGCACCTCCAGAGTTTCCTGGATTGACAGCAGCATCAGTTTGGATGAAAGACTCAATAGGAATAACTTCCTTATTTTGCTTACCAATGATATTGATATTTCGCGCTTTGGCGGATACAATCCCTGCTGTCACGGTGGAATTAAGATTGAAGGGGTTTCCTACAGCTAAAACCCATTCTCCTACTTTTACGTCATCGCTATTTGCAAATGACATTGGTTCTAAGTTAGAGGCATCGACCTTTAAAACGGCTAAATCTGTGGATGGATCTGTTCCGACAATTTCTGCAGAATAAGTCGTATTGTCATTCAACGTGATTTCAATGTCACTCGCATTACGAATAACGTGATTGTTAGTGACAATGTATCCATCTTCAGAGATGATCACACCAGATCCAGAACCTTCTCCAAACTGCTTACGTTCACGGCCTGCTCCAGGACCGTAAAAGAATTCGAGAAATGGATCTCGCTGGACATATTTCTGCACAACTTTTGTCTTGACGTGCACAACAGAGTGAATACTTTTCTCACTTGCTATTGTAAAGTCCGGTGAATCGTGAATGTCAAAAGGGGCAAAATTGACTGGACTGACAGGTGCTTTTTGATCGTTAATTTCCGTCTGCATCATTTTCGAATCCTTGACCGTATCGTCCATTGTCAATAAAAACAGCCCTAAAGGCAAGACACCTCCAAGAATTCCCAAAAATAGACTGTTTGCTGATTTTTTGATCATTTTTGTTTTCATTTTATTATTTTTTTGAAAATCTACTATCAATAGTAACGCCATAGATCACAAATATCAATGGTTTTGCTGTTAAAAGTTGTTAACCAATAAATGACAATTATCATGACATTAATCGCGATCAATTACCCTCCATTAAACTGATTTTTACTAATTTAGTCGTCTAATTACCCTATGAAAAAAGTGATCATCTTCGTAATTATTGTAGTGTCTGCCTTTCTTTTAGGACGCTATACAGGAGATAATCATCTTACTGAAGGGCAACCAGAAACCTCCACCGAAAAGGTTTATATTGATCGCATCAAGGAAAAAATAATTCACGACACAATACGTATTGAAAAGTCTGTGGTCGTTGATGAACAAGCCAAAGACACTTCTAAAAATACTCAAACAACTGGTTCTCAAGACTCCGTCGTTAAAAAAGATACTTCTAAACAGGATGACAGCACAATGATTGATCCTGCTATAGTCGAAGAAGAATTATTAGAACGGCGAACAATCATACTTCAGTGGAATCCTAGAGATTCTGTTGGTGTTTCAGAATTATTAAATAAAAATGCGCAATCGTTCAGTCGTGAAATAATTGTTGAATTTTGGTCGAATCCATTGAACATAACGGGCTACGAACTTAACCGAAATAAATTGAAGCTATTTGGTTTCCACCCCGAAGAAACGATACAACTGGAAATTAAGGACGACGATCGAACGTTGTTTTTGCATTCAGAATCGTTACATTTGCGACTTGAGAAAACAGAGCAATTCAAGTCACTGCAGTTATAAATGAATATACCTTTTAAAAAATTTCAAGCAACAGGGAACGATTTTATCATGATCGACTGTTTGGATACCAGCGAGTTTGAACTCACCACGCCCCAAATCACGCAACTATGTGATCGTCGATTTGGTATAGGTGCTGATGGCGTTATTTGTCTTTATGATCATGATGATTTTGATTTTGAAATGCGGTATTTTAATAGTGACGGATCCCGCAGTTTTTGTGGCAACGGGGCGCGGTGTGCCGTTCAATTTGCGAAAATGTTGAATTGCTTTAAAAAGCGCGCTCATTTCCTAGCCGTGGACGGTGTTCATTCGGCACAAATAGACAATGGGATTATCGCCCTGCAAATGGCAGCAGTCTCAGTGATTAAAAGCACCAAAAATGCTTTTACGCTCAACACAGGTAGCCCTCATTATGTGCAATTTGTAAAGGAACTAACGACGTGGAATATTGTGGAATTTGGACGTAAAATACGCTATAGCGATCCATACAAATCCGATGGAATTAATGTGAACCTTGTTGAAAGAATACAGGAAGATCAATTGGAAATGCTCACCTACGAACGCGGCGTGGAAGATGAAACCTTTTCTTGTGGAACAGGAGCGACTGCAGCAGCATTAGCCCATTTCTATGAACAAAAGTTGAATGGTCAACAGCGCGTAGGGATAAAAGTTAAAGGAGGAAAGCTTGCTGTCGAGGCGAATTGCGATGAAAGCAGGTTTAATGACATCTTTTTAATCGGACCAGCAAAAGAAGTGTTTTATGGATCCATTGCAATATAGTATTCCCTTCGATGAAATCGAACATCTGGATCGTAAGGCTGCCGAGAACTTGAGCGGATCTCTGATCTATATTATGCATGCGGATAAAATCCCCCCACATATCGGTTGGTCTGTCGATCAGTTGTTTTATTCCTTAAAAGCTAACGGTATCGACTACGATTTCCCGCGCATGAAACTGGATACCTTGCTATTCAGTAAGTCGATCCCTACCCTGCTTATTGCGTTAAAGGATAACCATTCTATTGAACGCACTCGACAGTCATTTGAGCAATTTGGTCAATCCATAAACAAAGGCAAGACCTGTCTTTCTCCGATCGATCAGATTATTCATGGTCCAGTTGGTAATGCAACCCGTATTGGTGATTTGTTGCGACAGCTTGACAACGAAAAACAAATTAAAAAGATTTACGGCATTCATATTCCTGATTCGTATTGCGGTATAGCAGCTTACAGCGCGGAAGATATCAATGCCAGGATTCAAAAACTCAAACAGAATGACTGATCTTCCTATTTATCTCAGGCCACCTAAAAAAGAGGATGCTGCTGTTTTACTTTCATGGGAAAATGACCCCAATAATCGCGTGTATTCTTCTGAAAAAGCAATCTATACAGAAGCGGAAATTCTAGCCTTTATTGAGGACGCGAACAATGTGAGGGA
>P_1C_Liq_1_UnCtyDRAFT_1000345_pt1 | contig 10924 bp, 9 predicted proteins | sample Pon1CUnioCityCA_2_FD_10230 | JGI IMG/M metagenome (IMG submission 10230) | reverse complement strand
CTGCACTAAAAATATTGTCTGGTATCAAATCCTCAAGTGCTCTTAACGGTCCAGATTCCTTTTGTTTTTCTGCATTATTAATACTCACAGAAGCATCTCCACTATATGTTTCGACCAGATTATTCCGCGTATCTTCCGTGATTGATTTACCCGGACTTACAATGTTTACCACTAATAAACCAATACTTACTGCCAGCACCGTTGTTCCCAGATAAATCAAAATTGTCCGCAATCCCATTTTGGATAGTTTAGAAATATCCTTAAGGTCCGAAACTCCTTTGATGAGCGAAGCCAAAATCAGCGGAACAGCAATTAACTTTAACGCGTTAATAAACATGTTCCCAAAGGGTTTAATCCAGTGCTTTACGAAAAGTGCAGCGCGAGAAATCTCCACATCTTCTCCTCCCAATCGGTAAGTGGTCATACTAGCGCCCCATGAGGTGCTGAGCAATACCAAACTAAAAAGCACGCCAAGTCCCATTCCAATGAGAATCTTCCAGTGTAGTGCCATTTTTTTCTTTTTCTTATTATTTGCCATTGTTCAAATGCGTTGTTTGATTCCTTAATAAATGATCCAGCAACGTAATAGACACCATCGATTCAACGATTGGTACGGCACGTGGGACCACACAAGGATCGTGTCTCCCTTTACCCTGAACTATTACTTCCTGACCATGTTTATCGATACTCTGTTGATCGCGCATAAGCGTAGCTATAGGTTTAAAAGCAACGCGCATGGTGATTGGAGCTCCATTTGAGATACCTCCCTGTACTCCTCCACTGTAATTCGTTTTCGTGGAACCATCGGATCGAAAACTATCGTTATGATCGCTTCCTTTCATTCTGGCTCCCTCAAAACCACTGCCGAACTCAAATCCTTTCACAGCATTAATAGAAAGTAATCCTTTACCAAGATCAGCATGAAGCTTATCAAAAACAGGCTCTCCCAAACCAACAGGCACACCTATGGCCCGACAATAAATAACACCTCCGACCGTGTTGCCCGATTTTCGAATTGTTTTAAGATAGTCTATCATTTCTTCAGCCATCATGGCGTCTGGACAGCGAACACTATTTTCTTCTGGAGGTAGCGGTATGTTGGACAAATCACCTTTCAATTCTTTTTCTCCTACCGCAGCCACAAAAGCATTAACCTTAATTCCCTCTGTTTGCAAAATTTGCTGTGCAATAGCACCAGCTACCACCCGACAAACGGTCTCTCTAGCACTCGAACGACCACCTCCCCGGTAATCCCGATTTCGGTATTTTTTATCATAAGTGAAATCCGCATGTGAAGGTCTATATTTGTCCTTAATATGATCGTAGTCTGTTGACTTTTGATTGGCATTTTTAATCAAGAATCCGATAGGAGTACCTGTCGTTTTACCTTCAAAGAATCCCGACAAAAACTCTACTTTATCTCCTTCTTTGCGCTGGGTAACAATTTTAGATTGCCCTGGTTTTCGTCGGTTCAATTCTAATTGTATTTGCTCAAAATCAATTGCAATATTTGCAGGGACACCATCGATTACCCCTCCCAAGCCCTGACCATGAGACTCACCAAAAGTGGTCAATACAAATGTTTTACCATAACTATTCCCTGCCATTGTTCCTAATTATGCTTTGATTGTTGCTTCTGTTTGCTTTAAAATCGAACGCACTTCTTCAATCGTTGGAGCTTCTGCATAAACGCGCAAAACGGGCTCTGTTCCTGAAGGTCGAATCATTACCCACCGATCATCCGGAAAGTAAAATTTAAATCCATCGATGGTTTCTACACCTTGTACCTGATATTCACCAAATGATTGAAAAGCATCATTTTCACATGCAGTGATAATAGACTGTTTCGCTTCTTCATCGATATGCAGATCACTCCGTTCAAATTTGAATTCACCAACGATCTCGTAGACTTCATCAATAAGTGCTTCTAGTGATTTTCCAGATTTAGCCATAAATTCCCAAATAATCATTCCCATCCAGATACCATCGCGCTCCGGTATATGTCCTTTGGTTGCGATTCCACCTGACTCTTCGCCTCCCAGAAGCACATCTTCAGCAATCATAATACCTGCAACATGTTTAAAACCAATTTTAACCGTCTGATGTTCCAATCCGTAATGTTCACACATCTTGGCAATTTTTGGCGTACAACTAAAGGCTGTCACCACTTTACCCGTCATCCCCTTATATTTCACCAAATAATGAATCAGTAATAAGATGATATGATGAGAATCTACGAATTCGCCTTTTCTGTTGTATAATCCGATTCGATCGGCATCTCCATCGGTGGCTAATCCTGAATCGACATCTCCTTTCTTCAAAATGAAAGCTTCCAATTCCTTCAAGTTCTTCGCAATAGGTTCTGGTGCCTGCCCCTTAAATCCAGGGTTATGTTCACAATGCAAGTAATCCATTTCTGGAAAAAGAGGTTTGAGTACACCTTGACCAGAGCCATACATAGCATCGAAGGCTAGTCGCAACCCTGAATCTTTGATCGCATCAATATCAAAACTGCTGCGCATTTTATCAATGTATTCTTTTTCGAGGTCTACCTTCACCAATAAACCTTTTTCCTTGGCCGCATAAAGATCAACTTGTCTAAATTCATTTTGCACTTCAGAAGGAATGAGATCCTCTACATCCTTTACGTATTTCGGAGCAAGTGGACCGCCTTCTTTCGATTTTAATTTATACCCCCCGTATGACGGTGGATTATGTGATGCGGTAAGAACAATACCTAAATCCGCTTCGTAGTTGCTGGCCCCCATTGAAACCATTGGGGTGGAAACAAATCCTTCTGCATAGTAAACTTTAATCCCTGCTCCCACGAGCACTTTTATGACCACGTCCATGAATAGTGGTCCGTTAAAACGACAATCATGTCCAATCACTACTTGTGGTGACCGGGGATTTTCTTTTTTCACCCATTTTGCTGATGCTTCAGCTACTCTTGCTACGTTGTTCACTGTATATTCATCGCCAATAACAGCTCTCCAACCGTCGGTTCCAAATTTTATAGTATGGCTCACGTTTCTTTCTATTTTAACTATTTGTACTGTAAGGACTGCTAAGATAATGATTGTTGCGAAACAGCAGGCCTTGATACAATTAGAAAATCATGTTATCTGTTATAGTTGTTCAATTCAAGCAATTCAGGGTAAAATACAGTTGCGCTTGTAGTTCCTCCTCTCTATAGATAGGACAAAGAAAAAATGAGTATTCGTCACGATAAATAGCTGATGCCAACGACCGTAATTGAAGATCTTCCAATTATCTCATTTATGTCGCACAACATTCTCCCCTCCTCACTGTATAAAGGGGGTTTATCGTAAAAAGCAAACTCCTTCACGAAATAAGAAGACGAATATCTAAGAATCTTTTAAAATCATTATCTTTGTGACTTAATGGAAAGTGTATGGAAAACGTACAAGAAACGGTAAAAGATATTTTTTCAGCGTATTTAGAGAAGAACGGTCATCGGAAGACACCGGAACGTTTTGCAATACTCGAGGAGATCTACAATTATGAAGGTCACTTTGACATAGAGTCGCTGTATATTAAAATGAAAAACAAAAATTACCGCGTTTCCCGCGCAACGCTATACAATACCATTGATTTATTATTAGCTTGCAACCTTGTTAGAAAGCATCAGTTTGGCAAAAATATTGCACAATTTGAAAAATCGCACGGTTTTAAACAACACGATCATATGATTTGTACGGATACTGGAGAGCTCATCGAGTTTTGCGATCCGCGAATTCAGAATATCAAAAAGACCATTGAAGAGGTTTTTGGTGTTAAGATTCAGCACCACTCGCTTTACTTCTATGGAGTTAGAAATGAACAATCTGAAGATGATAAATCGTGAGTAGTACACTCAAAATACAAAGCGATCACGACGCTATTCCATCCTTTGAATTGTCTGGTAAATTATTAACACAAGAGACGGTGTCATCTTTGACCGAGGCAATTAGAAATAAAGTTGAATCTGGTACACGTTCGGTCATCATCGATTTAAGCGATCTGGACCATATGGACAGCAGTGGGTTAAACGGAATTTTAAAGGCTTTTACTCTGGTGCGCAACAAAGGTGGTCAACTTGTACTTCTACGACCATCATCAGCAATAAAAAAATTATTAACGATATCGAAACTCAATACCGTTTTTCCAATATTTGAAGTGAAAAGCGAAGCATATAATTATTTAACAAGTGATTTAACATGAATAAAGTAGATGTTCTATTAGGATTACAGTGGGGTGATGAAGGCAAAGGGAAAATTGTCGATGTTCGTACACCAAAATATGATATTATCGCGCGTTTTCAAGGAGGACCCAATGCAGGGCACACCCTCGAATTTGATGGTATCAAACACGTACTACACACGATTCCTTCTGGTATTTTTCGTGAGAACACGTTAAATGTAATTGGCAACGGAGTCGTTATTGATCCAGTAATCTTTAAAGAAGAAATTGATGCATTAAAACCTTTTAATATTGCCATTAAAGATCGGCTCTTGATTTCCAAAAAAGCACACCTTATCCTTCCTTCACATCAATTACTCGATGCTGCTTCAGAGCAAGCTAAGGGAAAAGAAAAAATTGGATCCACCTTAAAAGGCATAGGTCCAACATACATGGATAAAACTGGTCGTAATGGCCTACGAATTGGCGATATATTTGCCGATAACTTTCGTGAGAAATACGATAAACTCGTTGCCAAGCACGTTGGCATACTCGACCATTATGACAATTTCTCATATAATCTTGAAACACTTGAACCTGCTTTTTTCGAAGGAATCGAGCTGTTGAAATCGTTAACCATCATTGAAAGCGAAAAGTATATCAACGACGCGCTTAAGGAAGGCAAATCCATTTTGGCAGAGGGAGCACAAGGAACACTTCTCGATATCGATTTTGGAAGCTATCCGTTTGTAACCTCCTCCAATACCGTCACGGCGGGAACTTGCACGGGGCTCGGCGTGGCTCCTACGCGAATCGGAAATGTACTCGGCATTTTTAAAGCTTACTGCACACGCGTAGGTTCAGGTCCGTTTCCTACGGAACTATTCGATGAAGATGGTGAGAAATTGCGCAAAGCAGGAGCTGAATTTGGTGCCACTACAGGACGACCACGCCGATGTGGATGGATTGACCTACCTGCACTGCGCTATGCAATAATGATCAACGGGGCAACAGAACTCTCCATGATGAAATCAGACGTACTCGACAGCTTTAATACGATAAAAATTTGTACGCATTATAAAATTAATGGCAAGAAAGTTGATTATTTACCGTTTGACATCGTAGATCAGGAGATCGAACCGATTTACGAAGAAATTGAAGGTTGGAACACCGATACGAGTCAGCTAAATAGCTATTCAGATGCACCGACGGAATTAAAAAACTACGTCGATTATCTAGAGCAACAACTTGGTGTTCAGATCTCAACAGTTTCTGTGGGACCTGATCGTACGCAAACGTTAACACATGATAATTAAGTATTGAAGTCAATTCAAAACATACTATTTTTTGCGCTTTTCTTGGGAAGCGCATTTTTTTTGACGGCACCGTGCTGGGGGCAAGACAATGTGCTAGAACTACTCGATGGTGCAGATGAAATGCGATTGGATGGTCAAGGGAATTATATCGTTAATGGAAATGTCGTTTTTCAAAAAGGAAATGCTAAACTCTACTGTGATTCGGCCTTTTACAACATCATCACTAAAGAAATACGCGCCTACAAGAATGTGCATATTAATAAACAAGATACGCTTAACTTATTTTGTGACTCCCTTTTCTTCGATAGTGAAAAAGACTACGCCAAATTATGGGGAAATGTTAGGGTGCGCGATAATGAATTCAAGCTGACTACGGATTCGCTCGATTACAATATTCAAAAGGACGAAGGCGTTTATACCAATTATGGTAAAATTGTGAGTATTACGGGAAGTGAACAACTGGAAAGTCAGATCGGCTACTTCTATCCCAAGAAAGAACAATTCAACTTTCGTAAAGATGTGATCTATAAAAGTAACGACTATACCGTAAAAACAGATACGTTACAATTTAACGGAAGGAGTAAAAAGGCTTATTTTTTTGGCCCCACCTCGATCACAGGAAATGAAAGTACGATGTTTTGTGAATCGGGATGGTACCACTTAGACGATGATGTTGGGGTTCTTCAACAAAATGCCCGCATCGACCGAACAGATATTTCGATTGCTGGAGATAGTCTTTATTATTCATCCGTTGACAGCCTTTATATTGGACAGGGAAATGTCGTGATTGAAGATACATCAAATCAGCTTGGTTTCTCTGGAGATTACGCCAAAAATGACGACAAACAAGAACGCTCCTTTATTACAGGACATGCTCTGGGTAAACGTTACGGTGAAGAAGACACGTTGTACATACACGCTGATACACTTTTCAATACGACGGATTCCACTGGAGCGGCAAAAATGATGCAAGCCTATCATCATGTAGAAATTTACAGAGGTGAACTACAAGGTATCTGTGATTCACTTATCTATAATCGTAAAGATGGTGTTATGAACCTCTTTAAAAACCCGATTCTTTGGGCAAAAAATGCACAACTATCGGGAGATACTATCACTGTATATTCGAAGGATGAGCAAATTCGGCGCGCTTTTTTAAGAGATAAAGGCATTGTAGTCACTCATGTAAAACGCACCAATTACTATAATCAGGTGGCTGGAAAAACGATGAATGCGTATTTTGATAGTTCTAAAATCAAGCAGTTAGATATTGAAAGCAACGCTAAAACAATTTATTTTTTAGAAGATGAGTCCGAAAATGATAGTACCATTATTGTAGAACGCAAAGGAATGAGTCGCATCTATTCTGCGGATATCAGTATTTATTTTCAAGACGGTGATATTCGAAGTGCTACTTATCGCAGCGAACCTGATGGCGTATTGTATCCGATGAACCAGATCAAAAAAGATGAAGAACGCGTCTCACATTTTCAGTGGAAACATCAACTCCGCCCACCTTCTGTCGATTTTATGATCTTGAATGAAAACACTAAAAATCAATGGCGTGCCATCTTAGGACTTCAACTCGAATTAACTGGCATTATACATCCTTCTGGGAGTCAGTAACATTATCAGTTAGAGAAGTAGAGATGATACAAATACACTAAACGTTAAATCGGAAGTGCATGACATCACCATCCTGTACGACGTATTCTTTACCTTCCACATTGAATTTACCGGCTTCTTTTACTGCATTTTCAGATCCTAATTCTATGAAATCATCGTATTGCATGACTTCAGCTCTAATGAATCCTTTTTCAAAATCAGTATGAATGACACCAGCTGCCTGAGGTGCTGTAGAACCTTTTTTAATCGTCCATGCACGTACTTCCTTTTCTCCAGCTGTAAAGTAGGTATCCAGGTCGAGTAATTTATAAGCGGTACGAATCAAACGGTGAACACCAGGTTCTTCCAATCCGAGTTCTTCTAAAAACATTTGACGCTCTTCGAAGGTTTCCAATTCTGCGATATCTGCTTCTATTTGCGCACCAATCACTAAAACCTCGGCATTTTCAGCCTGAACGGCTTCCTTGACTTGTTCGACGTATTGATTTCCGGATTTCACAGATGCTTCATCCACATTACACAAATACAAAACAGGCTTAGATGTAATCAGTTGAAATTCGCGGATCAGAAGTGCTTCAGATGGCTCAACTTCCATAGCTCTTGCAGATTGACCTTCTTCGAGATGAGCTTTCAGACGCTCTGCAACCTCTAATGCCTTCTTAGCATCTTTATCCCCTGATTTAGCAGTACGTGCTAACGTATCAATTCGTTTTTCAATAGTCTCTAAATCCTTTAATTGCAATTCAAAATCTATTACTTCCTTGTCGCGAACAGGATCGACAGAACCATCAACGTGGACAACATTTCCATCATCAAAACAGCGAAGCACATGAATGATGGCATCTGTTTCGCGAATATTTGCAAGAAACTGATTGCCAAGACCTTCCCCTTTAGAAGCACCTTTTACCAATCCAGCAATATCGACTATTTCCATAGTGGTAGGCACCACTTTCTCAGGATTTACAAGCTGTTCCAATTTACCCAAGCGTGGATCAGGAACGGCAATGGTTCCTACGTTAGGTTCAATTGTACAAAAAGGAAAGTTTGCCGATTGTGCTTTTGCATTTGACAAACAATTAAAAAGCGTGGACTTACCTACATTCGGTAATCCAACAATACCACATTTCAATGCCATTATTCATTCATTTTGAGTGCAAATATAAGGGTTACACTCGATTTATGGGGTAATACTGTGAATTTGATCAATATTCACTATATCATACTGATTTAACAGGGGTTAACTCTATACTAAAAACGCTAACTATACTACTATGTCAACTATAAAAGCGCTCACTCCACTGTTCTATCGCACTGAGGAAAATAATATCGATCACATCAATAATTGACGTGAATCAAATCGCTTCATAAAAGTATAGGTTGTATGAAAGGAATAGGTAAGTATCAAAACCCGCATCCTGCGGTGCCAGCTTGAGGGATCGTTAAAAGGCTATAATTTGGTTGTGTTACAAAATTAAAAAAAACATATATAACTGAACTACAGAGTACTTAATCCAAATATTCCCTTACCTTTAGTACATTAATGCAACCGTTTTAAAGTTGAACATACAATTACTATGAAAAAAGTTAAGGGTAAAATAATTCTGATCGACGATAGTCCTATTGAAAAAAACTTTCTGGAAGAATCTTTAGACGATCAGAATTGGGATATTAGAATCGATTACTTCAGTAAAGCTAAATTAGCCTTAGAACATTTACTTGAGAATGTTGACGACATATTTCTTATCATTTCAGATATGAATATGCCTGAAATGAGCGGACTGGATTTAAAGAAGATAATAGATGAAGATTCATTTTTGAGAGAAAAAGCCATCCCTTTCATATTTATGAGTAGTGAAATCAATTTAGAAGACGTGAGAATGGCCTACGCATTTAACGTCCAAGGTTTTTTTAAAAAACCTGACACTATTGAGGAACAAGCAAAAATGCTGGAGAAAATTTTGAAATATTGGCAGACTTGTATTCACCCTAATAAAAAGTTTAGTCCATATTCATACCAATAGCAAATTCATTAACGTGACAATTAATAAACCACTATCCATTTGCAAAATTGTATCATACTAAAATACATCGCTGGATCTACGTCGTTAAATCTACAACCTGTTACCTTAGAAGTTTTTAGCGGTGCGAACCACTTTATATCATCTCTATCTTACTCTTTACTTTCAAGAATATTAAGAGCATACTACTGTCTACGCTATCACTTCATTATAGAGGTAATTTGGGTAACTTACTCGTAAATACCTCCAACGAAAGTCAACTTTCCTTCGTAGTGTGTGTATGAAAAGCTTCTATCTACTTTTATCATTAACACTCTTTCTGAGTTGCAAAAAACACGAAAAACAAGAGACTAAAGATGAAGATCCTTGTATAATAATTAGTCATAGTAACACCAATACGGTATTAAAGACAACTAACTACTTGGTAGCTAAACCGGGATCATGGTGAAAGTACTCAGATGGAACTCAACTCAATTGTCAAAATCCAGATTTCGAACCTATCTACACATTAATCGATGAATCGAATAATTGCAAGTACATAGATAAAGATATGAACATAGCCCCAATACATCCATACTTCGGAGCACATAAAGGTCGTTTTGCTATAGTGAATGAACCATATCACGACGTGAGTATTTTTCAACCAATTTACGACACGGTTGAAGGTCAGTTTTATAGCTATGAAAAACACGTAAACTCAGCTATTAATACTCAAGAGCGTACCATCAGTGAAACACGAGAAGTTTTAGATATTCTGGATTCTATGGAAGTGAATGGCGTAATTTACAGCGATGTCTTGCACATTCGTCAATACAAAAAAAAATATTATTATTACAATTATCAAGACTATGCTCCTGATGAAGTGACGGAATTTTACCTTGCAAAAGGTGTAGGGTTAATAGAGCTTCATCATCAAGACGGACCAGTGCAGACCAACTTCACCTTGGTTGATTATTATATTGATTGATCATTTAATGAGACTGACCATCGAAACCCAAATAAACAACCAAAAAAGTGTCGACGATGCTGACGATCAATGTCTGCATCTACTGAACTTATCCCGAATTAGCAAAACTTTGTTTAGATCTACTTGGTGGACACTCGAAAAAATAACCAATCGAAGATTGGGTGTTTTTCGGTGCTCTCCCAGTGGGAGATCGCACAGTGTCCAATAAAAAAAGCCTCACACAACTGAATGTATGAGGCTTTTAAAAAAGTGGCGTCGACTTACTCTCCCACCCTTAAAAGGGCAGTACCATCAGCGCAAGCAGTCTTAACTTCTCTGTTCGGAAAGGGAAGAGGTGGACCCTGCCGCCATAGACACCGAAAATCATTATCCGCCGTTAGGAGGACGTAATGTTTTGGTTATAAGAAAATATTGGGTGATTGAAGCAGTAATAGTAGAGAACTATAAGTTTACGGGTAATTAGTACTACTCGGCTTTGACATTACTGTCTTTACACCTGTAGCCTATCAACGTGGTAGTCTTCCACGGCCCTTAAAAGATTTCTCATCTTGAGGTGAGTTTCGTGCTTAGATGCTTTCAGCGCTTATCTCATCCACACGTAGCTACCCTGCAATGCAGCTGGCGCCACAACAGGTGTACCAGAGGTGTGTCCTCCCCGGTCCTCTCGTACTAGGGGAAGGTCCTCGCAAAAATCTAACGCCCACAACAGATAGGGACCGAACTGTCTCACGACGTTCTGAACCCAGCTCGCGTGCCACTTTAATGGGCGAACAGCCCAACCCTTGGGACCTTCTCCAGCCCCAGGATGTGACGAG